>ERZ773214.452-NODE-452-length-27101-cov-12.148525_pt1 | contig 27101 bp, 27 predicted proteins | sample MGYA00511238_ERZ773214 | MGnify/ENA primary metagenome ERZ773214 (study PRJEB29015, sample SAMEA2738157) | human oral metagenome | biome: human oral; feature: human-associated habitat; material: saliva | place: China | collected 2259 ... | reverse complement strand
ACTGCTTGGTCGACCAGGCATTTGCTCGCGATCCTTCAAAGTCCGTCGGACAGGTCCTGCGCGACGCCGGTGCAAAGGTCACCCAGTTCGTGCGCGTCCACGTCGGCGCCTGATTTCGTGTGATGGCCCCGCTTCTGGCGGGGCCATCGCCCTATCTCTTTCGACTCAGCACATATTCAAAGGAGAAGAATCCATGCCAGCTGCTCGTCGTGTCCTGCTCAAACTCTCAGGTGAGGCTTTCGGCGGAGGTTCCGTCGGCCTCGATCCCACGGTAGTCCGTTCAATTGCAGAACAGATCGCAGACGCCGTTCACGCAGGGATCCAGGTTGCAGTCGTCGTTGGTGGCGGTAACTTTTTCCGCGGTGCTGAGCTCTCTCGGCAGGGGCTTGACCGCTCCCGCGCAGACTACATGGGAATGCTCGGAACCGTCATGAATGCACTGGCGCTTCAAGACTTTATTGAACAATCCGGTGTTCCCGCGCGTGTTCAGAGTGCTATTGCCATGCAGCAGGTTGCAGAACCTTACATTCCTCTGCGAGCAATCCGTCACTTGGAGAAAGGCCGTGTCGTTCTTTTTGGTGCTGGCGCGGGCCTTCCATATTTCTCCACCGATACCGTCTCTGCGCAGCGAGCCTTGGAAACTCATTGCGATGAACTGCTTGTCGCAAAGAATGGCGTAGACGGCGTCTATGATGACGATCCCCGTATCAACCCCGATGCGAAGAAACTTGACTTTGTCACCTACCAAGATGCCTTGAGCCGAGGCCTGAAAGTTGTCGATGCGGCAGCGTTTGCTCTTGGCCAGGAAAACGGTCTCACAATGCGTGTCTTTGGCATGTCCGAAGCTGGTAACGTTACTGCAGCGCTACGAGGCGAAAAAATCGGTACGCTTGTGCTCAGCGAATCACACTGAAAGGAACACTTCCGTGATTGATGACATCCTGCTCGAAGCAGAAGACAAGATGGATAAGACGGTCGAGGCTGCCCGCCACGAGTTTGGAAATATCCGTACTGGCCGTGCAAATGCCGGCATGTTTGAACAGCTCTTGGTGGACTACTACGGTGCTCCTACGCCCATGCAGCAACTCGCTTCTTTCCAGATTCCCGAGGCCCGCACGGTTCTGATTTCTCCTTTCGACCGCACCGCGACTCAGGAAATCATTAAGACCCTGCGTGAGTCGGATCTGGGCGTCAACCCCACCGATGACGGTAATGTTGTCCGCGTGGTTCTGCCTGCGCTGACTGAAGAGCGTCGTAAGGAATACGTGAAGCAGGCTAAGAACAAGGCCGAAGACGCTCGCGTTTCTGTTCGCTCGATCCGTCGTAAGGCTAAGGAAGCTCTTGATCGCCTGAAGAAGGACGGCGACGCAGGTGAGGATGAGGTCGAACGCGCAGAAAAGGCTCTCGAATCCGCAACGAAGGCGCGTGTTGAGCTGATCGATAAGCTCTTGGCTACGAAGGAAAGCGAACTCCTGACAATCTGATGTCGGCTTCATCCCATCAACCGCGTCCCTCAGTGTTTTCGCGCGTCTTCTCTCCGGAGCCGCGCGAAAACACTCAGCCACTTGCACCCACCGGGCGTGCGGGTCGGAACCTTCCGGCAGCCGTTTCTTCCGCTGTCGTGCTGATTGCCCTCCTTGTCGCTTCACTGCTTGTTGTTCAAGGTATTTTTGTTGCCTTTGTATGCTGCATTGCGCTCCTCGGTTTATGGGAGTTGGGTGGAGCCTTTGCTCGCGTGGGGACACGTCTTGCCATGGCGCCGCTGTATCTTGGCGCAATCGGGATGATGGTGTGCGCGTGGTTCTTGGGACCCGAGGCCGTCACAATGGCGCTCTACTTGACGGTTTTTGCTGTCGTCGCATGGAGATTGGTTGATGCGCCGACTCCTTCCAGAATCACTGACATCATTGCGAGTGTTTTCAGCGCCGTCTACGTTCCTTTCTTGGCTTGCTTCGTTGTTCTCTTGCTGCGAGATTTTCACTCGCCCGCGGTGATCGGTGTTTATGTCCTTGTCACCTGTTTCAATGACATCGGTGGATGGCTTGCAGGGATTATGTTTGGTAAGCACCCCATGGCGCCGCGGCTGTCTCCGAAGAAGTCATGGGAAGGCTTCATCGGTTCTTTGTTTTTCTGCATCCTCACTGGAGTCGGCGGCTTTATGCTGCTGGGCGCAACATGGTGGTGGGGTGTCATTGCTGGCATCTGTGGCTGCGTATGTGCGACGATCGGGGACCTCACCGAATCTTTGATTAAGCGTGAGGTCGGACTCAAAGATATGTCAGCATTGATCCCAGGACACGGCGGCGTGCTTGATCGTGTCGATTCTCTAGTGATGACCGCCCCTGTTTTCTATGTGATCTTTATTTTCGCTTTGCGTTAAGTTCGCTTCTGAATGAAAGCGCATGAGGGTGCATGCGACTAGGCTATGCACGGGGAGAGGAGGAGCAACGAATGAGCACAACCAATCGAGCAAGACGAGAAGTTCGCCCGACCGACCAGTTACCTGAGGGTGCGACCTCGCCTGATGCGAAGCCTCGAGTTACTTTTACAGCGCGTCGGCGCGGTAAGGCTCCTCGCCACCTTGCAGATTTTGATCAGAAGGAACGCAAGGAGTTTGTGTCCGAGGCCGGACTTCCTTCCTTCCGCGCTGATCAGTTGTCGCGCCACTACTTTGAGCGTCATATCAGCGATCCCGCCTTGATGACGGACATGCCAAAGGGCGCCCACGATCTTATTGTATCGACTCTCCTTCCACCTCTTGTTCGTGAGGTTGCTGTTCTGGAAGCTGATGGCGGGGAAACACTCAAGCACCTATGGGAGCTTTATGATGGTGCCCGCGTCGAATCTGTTTTGATGCGCTACACCGACCGTACGACGCTCTGCATCTCTTCCCAGGCGGGATGTGGCATGGGCTGCCCTTTCTGCGCTACAGGTCAGATGGGACTCACCCGAAATCTTTCAACCGCAGAGATCATTGACCAAGTGCGCGCTGCCCACCAGGCCTGTGAAGAAGGGCTGGTTGGGGGCTCTCCCACGCACCTGTCAAATGTGGTCTTTATGGGAATGGGGGAGCCTTTAGCGAACTACAAGGCAGTGGTCGCAGCTCTTCACCGCATCATCGATCCTGCGCCTGCTGGTTTTGGGATGTCTGCACGGAGCGTGACGGTTTCAACGGTTGGTTTGGTTCCCGCAATTGATCGTCTCTCTCAAGAAGGTCTGCCGGTGACTCTTGCGGTCTCACTGCACACCCCGGATGATGACCTTCGCGATGAGCTCATCCCCATTAACTCCAGATGGAAAGTGGGAGAGCTTCTGGACGCGGCGCGCAGGTACTTTGTGGCTACTGGTCGGCGCGTTTCTATCGAGTATGCGCTGATTAAAGACATGAACGATCAGGTTTGGCGTGCCCAATTGCTGGCAGATGAGCTCAATAAGAGGGGCAGGGGATGGGCACACGTCAATCCCATTCCTTTGAATCCCACCCCTGGTTCGATCTGGACTGCATCCACCCGTCGGGCGCAGGATGCATTTGTGAAGACGCTGCGAGACAATGGAATCTCGACAACGATTCGAGACACACGTGGTTCCGATATCGACGGGGCTTGCGGCCAGCTTGCAACGGCTGTTAATAACCGTGAGCGTGCACGTCAGAGTGCACGTGAAAATAGTGCACACGAAGAGGAGAAGTGATGGGCGACGCTTTCCCGACTACGGGAATTTTCCGGCGCGGTTACGGTAAGGATGCCGTAGATGAGTTCTTCATCGATGCTCGTCATGCATACGAAGGGGGGCTTCCGGCTGAACAGTTCAGTGCTGAACAGGTTCGTCAAGCATCCTTCCCAAGGCAACGTAATGGCTATGACACCCAAGCGGTAGATGCGGCGATGAGTCGACTTGAAGCTGCTTTCGTCCAGCGCGACCGCGCCGACCACATCGCTGTTAATGGTGAAGGTGCTTGGTACGAAAAAGTAGCCGATCGTGCGACGACACTGTATCCGCGTCTACTTCGTCCCTACGGACAGCGTTTTTCACATCCCCGTTCGGGAATTGGCTACAACGCTGAACAAGTCGATGACCTTTTGGATCAGATTGCAGCTTTCTTTGATGATCGCGAGGATCTGGCTGCTGATGATGTGCGGCATGCGCTTTTCAAGTCCGCTCGCGGTAAAAAGGCCTATGCAATGGGTCCGGTCGATGCCTATCTTGGGCGCGCTGTTGAAATCCTTCTTTCAGTCAACTGACACATGAGTACACAGGTTGTTCTGCTTGGTTCTACGGGATCAATTGGCACACAGGCGCTTGAGGTTATTGACCAGCATCACGAAAATTTCGAGGTTGTTGCCCTGAGCGCTGGCGGCCGTTCTCTTGAGCTTTTGGCAGAACAATGCGTTCGTTATCGACCTCGGGTCGTTGGAATCCACGATGGTGATGCGCACAGGCTTGAGCGGCTGATTGCTGCAGCTTCTGGTGAAATTCCAGAGATTTTGGTCGGATCGGATGCTTCAACACAAATTGCGGGATCCTTCCCTCATGCAGTCGTTCTCAACGGTATTACCGGCGGTGTTGGGCTTGGCCCCACCCTTGCGGCCCTCGAGGCCGGATCGACTCTTGCCTTGGCAAATAAAGAATCTCTGGTTGTTGGAGGGCCTCTAGTCCGGCGCGCAATGAAGCGTGATGGGCAAATTGTCCCTGTCGATTCAGAACACTCGGCCATTGCCCAATGTCTTGCCAGCGGAGTTCACGAAAAAGGTTTGACCGCACAGCGAGTCACTGGCAAGAGTGAACTTGCGCAATTGGTCCTCACGGCCTCGGGAGGGCCTTTTAGGGGCAAGAAACGCGCTGATCTGGCGGAAGTTACCCCGCAACAGGCGCTGGCGCACCCAACGTGGAATATGGGACCCGTTGTCACCATTAACTCATCCACTCTGGTCAATAAAGGCCTAGAACTCATTGAGGCGCATCTTCTATTCGATGTTCCGGCCTCGGATATCGTCCCAGTTGTTCATCCTCAGTCCATCGTCCACTCTATGGTGACCTGGAAGGACGGGGCGACGATTGCGCAAGCCTCGCCCCCCGATATGAAGCTTCCTATTGCATTGGGATTGACATGGCCCAGGCGGCTTCCAGATATCGAAAAACCGGTGGATTTCCTTCAGCGACAAGAATGGACTTTTGAGCCGGTTGATTCCCAAACCTTCCCAGCAATCAATCTGGCACGAGCGGCTGTTACTGAGTCTTCGACCCATCCTGCTGTGTACAACGCTGCGAACGAAGTTTTCGTTGACGCATTTCTACGTGGACAGCTTGCGTATCTGTCAATCGTGGATCTTCTTGAGGAGGTTCTGGCCGAGCACCAAGGCATCGATGAGCCTACGCTGGACGATATTCTTGGCGCCCAAGAGTGGGCCAAAGCTTCTGCTCGTTCTCACATCATGTGAGAGGAAAGAAAAGGTTTTTCGTGGGAATTATTGGTGTTCTAGTCATCGTCGTGGGGTTGTTGATCTCTGTCGCACTTCACGAATGTGGCCATATGATTCCTGCAAAAAAATTTGGCGTTTACGTTCCTGAGTTTGCTGTCGGTTTTGGACCTCAGATTTTTGGCGTCAAAAAAGGGGAGACGACCTATTCTCTTCGAGCGATTCTTCTGGGTGGTTACGTCCGTTTGGTAGGGATGTTTGCACCGGCTCGCGACGGGGTAAAAACGACGAATCGACGCGGAAAGCCGACCCTTGCACAGGAGGCTCGTGAGGCCAGTATGGAAGAAATTCCGGAAGGCTACGGCTCTCGCGCATTTTATCTTCTTCATCCCGCACAGAAGATCATCGTCATGATCAGTGGTCCTCTGGTCAATCTATTCCTTTCGATTCTCTTCCTATCGATTGCTCTGGTTGGGATTGGGATTCCCAAAGCCTCGTTGACCCTGAGCGAGGTTCCCCAGCAGCTGACTACCCAGGGAACCACTGTCGATGCGCCGGCATACGCCGCAGGTATTCGAGCGGGGGATACGATCACGGGAGTCAACGGTAGTGCCGTCACCTCGTGGGAGCAGATGCGCCGAAACATTGCAGACTCACAGGGCAGTATCGATATTGACTACCTGCGAAATGGCCAGCTTTTCCACGTGAAAGTCGATCCGCTGCGATCGGGAGATAGCGTCAGTATTGGTGTCATTGCGGGGACTGAATATCAAGCCGCCAGCGCGGGAACTGTTGCCTCAGCCGTGGGGGAGACCTTTACCGGCACAGTGAGCGTCGTTGCCCGTCTACCCATTGCCCTGTGGGATGTCGGCCGTTCGATTTTCACAGGTGCACCCCGTGATTCGGGCGGGGTCATGTCGGTTGTCGGTATCGGCAGGATTGCTGCAGATGCAACCTCGTCTGATGTCACGTCAAGCAGCGGTGGGTGGATGCGTTCGGCTGCGCTATTGCTGTCGATCCTGGCTTCCCTGAATATGGCACTCTTTGTGTTTAATCTTCTTCCTTTCCCGCCGCTCGATGGTGGACATATCGTTCCGGCAATCTATGAATGGATTCGGCGAGGCCTTGCTCGGGTACGTGGAAGGAAAGTGCCGCCACCGGTCGATACTGCGCGGCTCATGCCACTGACATACACGATGGGTACCATCTTGGTAGCGATGACCGTTCTGCTGATGATTGCAGATATTGTCGTGCCAATCAGCCTTCAATAGGCCGCTCATAGCACTGCGAGCTTTCGTCGGTTTCATCAGCGTCTGGCTGGCCCGGGTGCCAGCTGCATACAAGTGGGAGATAATGACAAGGTGACTGAAATTAACTTAGGGATGCCCAGCGTCCACGAAGCTCCTTTTCCGCGTCGCAAGACTCGTCAAATCATGGTGGGGGATGTGCCTGTTGGTGGGGGTGCTCCCGTTTCTGTTCAGTCGATGACCACAACGAAGACTCACGATATCGGTGCGACGCTGCAGCAGATCGCAGAGCTCACCGCAGCGGGCTGCGACATTGTTCGCGTTGCGTGCCCGACTGATAAGGATGCTGAAGCACTGCCAATTATTGTTAAGCAATCGCGCATTCCCGTTATTGCTGATATTCACTTCAACCCGAAGTATGTTTTTGCAGCGATTGAGGCCGGTTGCGGTGCGGTTCGCGTGAACCCCGGAAATATTCGTAAGTTCGACGATCAGGTGAAGGAAATCTGCCGCGCCGCTTCCGATCATGGAACCTCGCTGCGCATTGGCGTGAATGCGGGTTCTTTGGATCCGCGTCTTCTCAAGAAGTACGGTCGTGCGACCCCTGAAGCCCTTGTCGAATCAGCAGTCTGGGAAGCATCGCTCTTTGAAGAGAACGACTTCCATGATTTCAAGATTTCGGTCAAGCACCACGATGTTTTGACCATGATCCAGGCCTACCGTTTGCTCTCTGAAAAGGGCGATTGGCCGCTTCACCTTGGCGTGACCGAGGCCGGGCCAGCCTTCCAGGGAACCATTAAGTCCTGCGCGGCTTTCGGTGTGCTTTTGGCTGATGGTATTGGCGATACGATCCGTGTCTCTCTTTCTGCACCTCCTGTTGAAGAGGTCAAGGTCGGCACGAAGCTCTTGGAATTCATGGGCCTGCGTGAAAAGACCCTTGAGATCGTTTCCTGTCCTTCCTGTGGGCGTGCGCAGGTTGATGTCTGGACACTGGCAGAAGATGTCACTGAAGGCCTCAAGGATCTGACTGTGCCCCTGCGCGTTGCCGTCATGGGCTGCGTTGTCAACGGTCCAGGCGAGGCTCGTGAGGCTGACCTCGGTGTGGCCTCGGGCAATGGCAAGGGACAGATCTTCATCCGTGGGGAGGTCGTCGAAACCGTTCCCGAAGATGACATTGTCCCAACCCTCATTAAGCATGCGAACCTGCTTGCTGAAGAAATGGGACTTGAAGAAGGTGAAGGATCTGTCGAGGTTCTTCCGGTTATTCGATAAAGGCAATAATTGCGAAGAATTCACGTATCCTTCCGTATAAGAACATTGAATGTAACAGTCTGATCAAAGGGGATTTGTTATGAAGATTCGTACCGTAGCTGCTCTGGGGGTCCTGGGCTGTGCTGGCGCAATTTATGCGACGGGTTTTCCGCGTCGTATTGGACTGACTCGTTCCGAGGCCTCGGTCTCGCTTCCCGGCGATCTTGAGCTTCCGAATGCTGATGTCGTCGTTGATCGTGCGGTAGAGATTGACGCACTGCCGACTCGCGTGTGGGAAGTCATCGATGCTGCTTTTGAAGAGGATGAGGACGGGCGTGTCCTGATCCGCCAGGAGGGTGATTGCCTGGTGATTCGCGTTCCCGCTCCGGGACGCAATCTGGAGTGGGAAGACGAAGTGGATGAGTACACCGGTACCTGCACTTTTGCTCTTCTTCCCGAGGCCAATGGGCGCACCCGCCTTCACCTGCGTGAGCGCCACCAGGCCACCGAGTCGACTCCCATCTGGCGCCTCTGGGCTGGTGTGTGTGCCGAGTCCTACTCAACCATGTCGATGCTGCGTGATTTGAAAGAAGCAGCAGAGGCTTTGTGAGCTGAACAATAGTCCACGGCGGGTGCAGGCTTCGTGCCTGTGCCCGCTGTGCTTTAGGATTGAGGTGTGTTAAGAACTCTTTCCTCTTTCTTCCTGCGCACGCTGCGCGAAGATCCGGCTGATGCCGAAGTTGTTTCCCATAAGCTCCTTGTCCGTGCGGGCTACATTCGTCGTACTGCCCCCGGTATCTACACGTGGCTTCCTCTTGGCCTGCGCCTGTTGCGCAAGGTAGAGGCAATTGTTCGTGAGGAGATGGACCGTATCGGCGCTCAGGAAGTCCACCTTCCTGCGCTTCTTCCTGCAGAGCCTTACAAGGCGACGGATCGTTGGGATGAATACGGTCCGACCCTGTTCAAGCTGCAAGACCGTAAGGGCGGGGACTACCTCTTGGCTCCTACCCATGAAGAGATGTTCACCCTCTTGGTGAAGGATCAGTACTCTTCGTACAAAGACCTGCCTCTGACGATCTACCAGATTCAGACGAAGTACCGCGATGAGGCCCGTCCGCGCGCAGGTCTGATCCGAGGCCGTGAGTTCGTCATGAAGGATGCATATTCCTTCGATATTGATGATGCTGGTCTGGATGTTGCCTACCAGAATGAACGCGATGCCTACGAGCGCATCTTTAAGCGTCTGGGCTTGGAGTACGTCATCGTTTCCGCGATGTCGGGTGCCATGGGTGGTTCTCGTTCCGAGGAATTCCTTCACCCCAGCCCAATTGGCGAGGATACTTTCGTGCGTTCCCCTGGAGGCTACGCCGCCAACGCCGAGGCCGTGGTGACGCCCGCTCCGCAGCCGATTCCTTTCGATGGCATTCCCGAATTCGAGATGCGCGAAACTCCCAATGCTCCGACTATCGAGGCCTTGGTTGAACGCTCCAATGAGCTTTACCCCCGCGATGATCGCCCCTGGCAGGCCTCGGATACGTTGAAGAGCTTTGTCGTCACGCTCACGCACCCTGACGGTGAGCGTGAGGTCGTCCTCTTGGGCGTGCCTGGTGATCGTGATGTCGATATGAAGCGTCTTGAAGCTTCGGTCGCACCAGCGGAAGTTGAAATGGCTGGTCCGGAAGATCTGGCAAAGCATCCCGAGCTGGTTCCCGGTTACATCGGCCCTATGGCTGCAGGACCGAATTCGCCTGCTCGCCACCTCGATGAGGATGGTAATCCTGTGGGTGGTATTCGCTTCTTGGTTGATCCTCGCGTGGTTGATGGGACCACGTGGATCGCTGGTGCAAATACTCCCGGGAAGCACGTGTACTGGTTGACGATGGGGCGTGATTTCACTGCCGATGGAACCATCGAGGCCGCAGAGGTCCGCGAGGGCGATCAGGCTCCAGACGGCTCTGGTCCGCTTCACTTGGAACGCGGCATCGAAGTTGGTCATATCTTCCAGCTGGGTCGCAAGTATGCAAAGTCCCTGGGCCTGACTGTTCTCGACCAAAACGGCAAGAGCCAGGTTGTCACTATGGGCTCATACGGCATTGGTGTTTCGCGTGTTCTGGCGGCACTTGCTGAGTCCAATAGCGATGAGCGCGGTTTGGCATGGCCTGCAAATATTGCACCATTTGATGTCCACGTTCTTGCTACGGGTAAGACGGATGAGATTTTCGAGGCTGCTGAATCGATCTCATCAGCACTGGACCGCGATGGCTTCGATGTCCTCTTTGATGATCGTCGCAAGGTATCTGCCGGTGTGAAGTTTGCTGATGCAGAACTGGTCGGTCTTCCGATTGCGGTTGTTATTGGCCGCGGATTGGCAGATGGAAAGGTCGAGATTCGTCTTCGTGCAAGCGGTGAGTCTTTCGAGGTTCCGGTTGAATCTGCGGTTGAGCGTATCGAGCAGCTTCATCGTGAGCTGATGGGGGAGGATAAGTAAATGGCTCTGCGTGAGATCCGTGTGATCGGTGATCCGGTCCTTCGAACCCCCTGTGATCCCATTACTGATATCGATGCTTCTGTGAAGGCATTGGTCGAAGACTTGCTTGAGACCGTTGATATGGATGGGCGTGCAGGTCTTGCGGCCAACCAAATTGGTGTGGGGCTGCGTGCATTCTCGTACAACATTGACGGGGAGATCGGCTACGTTTTGAACCCGAAGATTGTTGAGCTCAGCAAAGACGAGTATCAGGACGGTGACGAAGGCTGTCTGTCTGTTCCCCAGCTCTGGTTCCCCACGGAGCGCGCGTGGTATGCCCGCTGCGAAGGTATTGACTTGGATGGAAAGCCAGTAGTGATCGAGGGTGAAGAACTGATGGCTCGTTGCATTCAGCACGAGTGCGATCACCTTGACGGCATGCTCTATATTGATCGACTGGATCGCAAGACGCGTAAACGCGCTCTACGTGAAATTCGCGAGGCAAACTATTAAAAGACAGATGTCGAACTGATCTTTGCGCAACTGCGGCGGATCCCACGCGATCCGCCGCAGTTTTTGCGTTAGAATGGGCGTACACCGTTTGCTGTGGCATTGGATTGAGGGCGTAGGGGAAGACGATCCTCAAACACAGGAGGCCACAATGCGAGGGTCCTATACCCGCGGTGTACTTTTCGTACACTCAACGCCGCCCGCTCTATGTCCGCACATCGAGTGGGCTGTCGGTGCTGCCTTGGGAAGTGAAGTTCACCTTCAGTGGACCCCCCAAGAGGCGGCTCCGGGAATGCTTCGCTGCGAATACTCCTGGGTGGGAAGCGCCGGTACGGGAGCTCGCTTGGCCTCGGCACTACGCGGATGGGAACACCTGCGCTACGAGGTCACCGAAGAAGCCAGTCCCTCCTGCGATGCAGGACGCTGGTCGCATACTCCGTCATTGGGTATTTTCCATGCGCAGATGGACAGCGTTGGCAATGTCGTCGTTCCCGAAGACCGTGTGCGTGCAGCTATCGAAAAGGCAAGTTCTTATGAAGAACTGCGTGAAGGACTCGATCTGGCTTTGGGCCAGGCTTGGGATGATGAGCTGGAGCCCTTCCGTCACGCAGGAGCAGGAGCGCCTGTTCGCTGGCTCAACCGCGTAGGCTAATAATCTATGGGTACTATCGGTGACCTTTTAGGCGATGCGCTGGGACAGGCCTTAGCCTCGAATTCTGATGCTGCCCCTGTTGAGGCAATTGAAGGGGCGCGTGAGCAGGCTGCAGAGGAACGCGCTGAGCATGTGCGTCAGGTTGTACAGGATGCGCTTGTTTCAAACGCTTCAGTGCTTCCAGAGAATATCGATGATTCATCCTTATTGAGCGCGCTTGATCTGGACACTTTATCTCTATATGCCGCTGTTTCGGCCATCGAACATGAACTGGCAATAACTATCCCGGATGCCGCGGTAACCCAATGGGTGACCATCGGTGATATTACGAGCAGTGTCGGTGAGCTGGCGCAGTAGCGTGAAACTTCTGACCTAGAATGGTGTTATTGTCTGCGACCACACCAACTCAAGGAGAATCACAGGTGGCACGAATCGAAGAAGATCTGCTGGGTACGCGAGAAGTTCCTGATGAAGCATACTGGGGAATCCACACGCTTCGCGCCCTTGAGAACTATCAGATCAGTGGACGGACAATCAACCAAGTTCCTGAGATGATCCGCGCAATCGTCCAGGTAAAAAAGGCCTGCGCTCTGGCAAATCGCGAACTTCATGTGATCAGCGCTAAGACTGCAGAGGCTATTGTTGCGGCTTGTGACGATATTTTGACTCATGGAACCTGCATGGATCAATTTCCAATTGATCAATTCCAGGGTGGCGCGGGTACCAGTGTCAATATGAATGCCAATGAGGTCATTGCGAATCGCGCACTGGAGATGCTTGGGCTTCCTCGCGGTGATTATGACGTGATCAACCCCAATGACCACGTGAATCATTCCCAGTCGACGAACGATGCCTACCCGACTGCGTTCCGTTTGGCACTTCACGGAAAGATCGAGAGGCTTCGCAGGGCTGTGGAGGATCTTGCCGATGCTTTCGCAGCGAAGGGTGATGAATTCCGTGATGTGCTGACTATGGGGCGTACCCAGCTGCAAGATGCGGTGCCGATGACGCTTGGGCAGGAAATGTCGGCCTTTGCAGTTACGCTTCGTGAGGAAGATCCACGTCTTGAAGTGAATGCAGAGCTTCTCCTTGAAACAAACTTGGGCGCAACGGCGATCGGTACGGGGTTAAATACCCCTACTGGTTATCAGGACGTGGTTGTTCGTCACCTGCGTCGCATTACCGGTTCTCGAGTTAAGGCTGCAACCCACTTGGTTGAGGCAACTTCCGACACCGGTGCATATGTGTCAATGCATGCAGCGATTAAGCGCACAGCTGTGAAACTGTCGAAGATTTGTAATGATCTTCGTTTGCTTGCTTCGGGACCGCGCGCCGGTTTGAATGAAATTAATCTTCCTGAGATGGCTGCAGGCTCGTCGATCATGCCTGCAAAGGTGAACCCGATTATTCCCGAGGTTGTCAACCAGGTGTGCTTTAAGGTCATCGGAAATGACCAAACTGTGACAATGGCTGCTGAAGCTGGGCAGCTTCAGCTCAACGTCATGGAACCGGTTATTGCGCAGGCAACCTTCGAATCCATCGATCTTCTTGTGAATGCGTGCGACACTCTTCGTGAGCGCTGCGTCAATGGAATCACGGCAAATGCCGAGGTCTGCCGCTCTTATGTCGAAAACTCGATCGGGATCGTCACCTACTTCAATGATGTGATCGGGCACCACCTCGGCGATGTTGTGGGTAAGCGCGCTGCTGCAGAGGGGAAGACCGTTCGCGAAGTGATTGCCGAGATGGGATTGCTTTCGGATGAAGAGGTCGAGGCGATTCTTTCGCCGGAAAACCTTGCGAACCCTCATTATCGAGGCGCACAGGTCGATTGATCTTCTTGCTTAGTTTGGAATCGGGAGATTAGCTCTCTCGACCTAAACCAGGTGGGCTCCCAAATTAGTGGTTATTTCAGGATGAAAGAATCGCCGATTTGGCTATATCCTGATTGTCTGCTTCAACGCGGATAAATGCTTGGTTTACCTCTGTCACCGCATGCGATATCCCTGCAGCAGCGAATGCTATCTGATCGGCTAGATTGTTCATTTCACCAATCAATGAATCGAGTATTTCCTGGCTGCTGCCAGCAGCTGGGATTGAAGAGAGTCGTGTTTTTGTCGCACTTTCTCCGGCGTCATCAGCTTTTTTCGCCGCTTGCGCCACCTGCTCTGGACGCCAATCGATATCCTGAGACACCTTACCTCCTAGAGGTTGAAGTAATTCGCGAGCTCGCACCAGAGCATCGTTTGATAGTAGCCCTCGAGCCCAACTCGTGCCGGATCTGAACGTTGTTTACGAACCATGCAGGGCGGAGCGAGGTAGCTGGATGGCACACGTGAGGTTGCGATCTTGTAGCTTGCCGAAGGCATTGATAGCGCTGCGATGCTGGAAATTGGCTCATAGCGGCTGGCAACGCGCTTCCATCGAGTCCACGCCGAATATTCCCAGTTATCTTCCTGAATTTCCCGGTGAAACCTTGGATTCATATATCGAGTCGTCCGATCTATGAGCAGTCCTTTGGCTTCTTCGATATCACCTCTACTAAGTGCGTCAACTGCCTGCGACTGAATGTATCTTGGAGCGTCGAAATCGTTCTCACGAGTGAAGATCGGTGAGTTTGCCAGTAAAACGTGGGGAGTTTCTTCTGTATCGATCAGATAGATATGACTTTCTTCTCCGACGGAGCGTAAAACTGTTGTCGAAACCGGGGCCTGAAAAATACAGAGTTGACGTATTACGTTGGGTGTGTAATGAGGTGAGAGTGAATAAATAGTGATCGGATGAGTGCTCTTCTGGATAGGGGCAAAGAGATTCATCGCGTCCTCGGTCAGGCAGCCTGCAGAAAAAACGGATTCAACGTGCTGTCCAGCCGCTTTTTCAGCTTCTAACCATACCCTTTCGCCATTCTCTGATGTGAGAGCCGCAGTGCGAAACGCTTCTGTGAGGCAAGTCGGAATTGAAATTGTGGGGCGATCTTTTGTATTCATGGAATCACCTGCAAAGTCTCGAGCATTCGGGGAAGTTGATCAGCGATTGAATTAATTGAAGTCGTTGTTGCGGTTGCTGTCGCATAGAGGCGGACAGTTCTGTTACTAACTGCCTGAGTCCAGGTCCACTGGATCGCTGTGTAGGAGAGTCCTTCGTCAACGTAAAGGCCAGTAGTCATCAGTGTGTCATCACTTGGGATCGAAAATCCTGTCTGTTCGATAGTCATCCAGCCGGGAATAATTCCATCGAGGGGTATCGGGCTTTTCCCCATTAAATCGATGGTCACGATGAAATTTGGTCGGAAGCCTGTTGTCTTTTCCGGAATTCCGACTGCAATAAAGAGAGCATCATCTAACGGGGAACGGGGGTGCGTGGAGGTCGCGTTAACTATTGGTGGAACCTGTGGAGTGAGTATCGCCTTCGGATTCGGGAGAGATAACGCCCTCCACGTGTCGGGGAGTTCCATGCTTGTTTTGATGGTCACGGTTTCACCTCCAAGGGCGTACGAGCAATAATTGGTTTGGTGAGGGGTCGGGGGGATGATCTTCCCGTTTTCGTCAATAAGCCCGTGGCGCTTGTGCCACTGCCACTGCGCGTCTAGGCAGCGAGGGACTGGAAGCGGAAGGAAATAGAGGACAGCAATGAGAAGAAAAAAGAACGTGAAGATAACAGTGATAAGAACGAGTGAGTGCGGTGCACCAGCGCTGTTTAGAAGTACACCTGTGCCGCTGGAAATTGCAGCTAACGTCCATGCGAGGCGGCGTATGCTCGCTCCTCGTTTTGAATAGAAATCACTGGACATATCTCTCCAGAAACCAGCAATTGGCGCATCGCTGTATGTTTCTGAACACCAGATCACCAATCCGATGAGGAAGAGAATTAATCCTGGGAGAACTGCACCAAGTTCGCTGCTCATTGCTACTGCGCTCTCGACCGATGCTTACGAAGCGAATACGTTATCGTTTAAAAGGGTAGCGCCGGCGTCCCCTGCGCTACTTCCCATCCAACCACCTAGTATCCCTCCGATAAGTCCTCCTGCGACAATTCCTAGAGGGCCGAGGGGGGCAGCGAGCGCGGCTCCGATCTGTGCGCCGTAAGTAGCCCCGGCATAGCCAAATCCCGCAGTAAGAATACCTTTAATTCCTGCGCGTGTGATTTTAGTGCCTGTTCCCATTTCAGGGTGGTGGTAGGTATCAGACTGATAGGACTCCAAGGCGCTTAACCCGCCTCCTGCGATGGCTACACCCCCACCTAAAAGCTTCGCTCCAGACTCAAGTTTAGATACGTTCTTAAGGACAGAAGAAGCTTCTCCATCAACACGAATTGCTTGGGTAACCTCTCCACTGTTCTGTGCCAAGCGTCCGGGCTTTGCTCCTTCGGGCACCTTAGGCATGTGTCGAGCCTGGTGAACGTGCCGGCCGCGGGTTGGTTTCCAGTTGCTGAGTTTTCCGCGCTCTATGAACTTGCGCCAGGAGTTCAGATGGACGTAGTCCTCATTAGGAGAAAAAATCGCATTTTTATTAAACAAATATGCGCCGTGGAACGTCTTAACTCCATCGTTTACAAGGCCTTGTAGGTACTTTGGCATCTTCCACTCAGCGTGGTAGCCCTGCGGAGGGAGGAACTTATCACGGAAGCGCTTTACTAAACTCCCTAAGATTCGTTCGATGTTGCTGGTGTCTATTTCCGAGAGATCAGTCGCAAACTGGTAGTTTGCTGATTCTAAGTTGTTCTTCGCCCATGCGCATCGTTGGCTGAGAGAAGTAAAAAGTGTTGAATGGGAATCACGCTGCGCTTCGGATAGATGAATGAAAGCACTTTCGCCGCATTCGCTCACTGTTAGCCCAGTTTTTCTTGCGTCTTCTCTTATCGATCGAAAAATATCGCGGACTTTTTGGACTGCCCAAGCGTACGTAGATATAGCCCCCCGTAACAGCTCTAAAAGTTTGACGGTGTCCAGTGCGCTGTTTTCAAGTTTTTTGAGGTCCTCTGCAGCTTGAGGGACACATGATGCGACCTGTGATTCAATGAGGTGTCGCGCGTCGTTAGCATCTTGAGCTGAAGTTTGAAGCTGGCTGATCATTGTCCGAAATTGCTGATCAGCTGCAAACAGGCCGTCGACATCAATCGCAAAGGTCCATGAGATCGTCCTGACGCTGTCGTAGCTTGATTGGGGAGTTCCGACACAGTGTTGCTGAGGGGGGCTAATTACTGCAGATTCAGGTAACACTCTGCTTACCTCCACATCGCCACTGACACGGTGCATCGCTGCTTGTACAACAGACACTACGCTGAGTAGCTGAACCCTGCAAGTATTTTTTCCTTTGACGTGTATTTACTTATCTCAAGTAAATTTTAAAAGACAGAGTAAGAAGGTGGCAGGTAATGCTCTTGGAAGCTCACATGCTACTGATATTCATCGCGTCCTCGGTCAGGCAGCCTGCAGAAAAAACGGATTCAACGTGCTGTCCAGCCGCTTTTTCAGCTTCTAACCATACCCTTTCGCCATTCTCTGATGTGAGAGCCGCAGTGCGAAACGCTTCTGTGAGGCAAGTCGGAATTGAAATTGTGGGGCGATCTTTTGTATTCATGGAATCACCTGCAAAGTCTCGAGCATTCGGGGAAGTTGATCAGCGATTGAATTAATTGAAGTCGTTGTTGCGGTTGCTGTCGCATAGAGGCGGACAGTTCTGTTACTAACTGCCTGAGTCCAGGTCCACTGGATCGCTGTGTAGGAGAGTCCTTCGTCAACGTAAAGGCCAGTAGTCATCAGTGTGTCATCACTTGGGATCGAAAATCCTGTCTGTTCGATAGTCATCCAGCCGGGAATAATTCCATCGAGGGGTATCGGGCTTTTCCCCATTAAATCGATGGTCACGATGAAATTTGGTCGGAAGCCTGTTGTCTTTTCCGGAATTCCGACTGCAATAAAGAGAGCATCATCTAACGGGGAACGGGGGTGCGTGGAGGTCGCGTTAACTATTGGTGGAACCTGTGGAGTGAGTATCGCCTTCGGATTCGGGAGAGATAACGCCCTCCACGTGTCGGGGAGTTCCATGCTTGTTTTGATGGTCACGGTTTCACCTCCAAGGGCGTACGAGCAATAATTGGTTTGGTGAGGGGTCGGGGGGATGATCTTCCCGTTTTCGTCAATAAGCCCGTGGCGCTTGTGCCACTGCCATTGTTGGTCCACTAGGTGCGGAATTGGAATCGGCAATAAAAAGACGATGCTGAGAATGAGGAAGAAAGGAATACTTCCAGCAATAACCGATTGGATGTGCTGTGGCAGAGCGATCTTTGTAGAAAACAGCAAGAGAGAACCTGAGATCATGCAAAGCATCCACAACGGACTGGCAATTTCGTTGACGCGCCGTGGCGCAATCGTCTTGCCGTATGCCCGCCAAAACTGAGCCAATGGGGTGTCCGTATATGTCTCCACGTACCAGACGTACAGTCCCAAACAGCCAAAAGGAAGACCTAAAGCAGTAAAAAGAATGCTTGAATCCATAATTTTCCCTAAGAGGACAGCGCGTGACTGTTGAAAAATGTTGCGGTACCGTCGCCCATGCTGCCTCCTAGCCACCCGCCTAGAACACCACCAACTTCGCTGCTCGTTGCTAAGTGTGCCTTCGACCGATGCTTATATGTCGAGATTTCGGTATTACTTGCCTTTGTTGTGACCGTAAATCTTATCTGTTTCTAACGCATGGCGGTTCTGTTCTTCTGCTTCCTGGAAGGCTTGATTGACCGCTGTTGTTGCTTGGGAGACTCCAGCGCATGCAAGTGTGAGCCCCGCGATAAGCCCGTTAATTTCTTGAATAAGTTCGTCGAGGGCTTCTTGGTGTTGAGTACCGGTAGAAATTGAGGCGAGCTTGCTATTTGAGAAGATCTCACCTGCAGCATCGCACTTTTTTGCGCACTCGGTTACCTGCTCTGGGTTCCATTCGATAAAGTCATACATTTAATGGCTCCTAGCGTTTAAGCGTGTGTGGCGTGAAGTTAAAGTAGGCCGCCAGTAAGCACCAGAGCAGTGTTTCGTAGCAGGGCTCTAGGGGAGCGTACTGTCTATTTACTGCCTTTGATGGTAACGAGGTAGTAGAGGATAGATAGCTCTCAGGAACTATAGGTGTTTCAAAGCGATAACTTGACGCTGGCGTGGAGAGTGCGGTAACGCTTGAAGTAGGCGCATAGGTCGTGGCTGTTCGCCTCCATCGTGTCCACGCTGTGTATTCCCACAGCCCATTTTGTATATATGACGCGAAATTGCGGTACTTATCTTGAGCGGTGGAATCAACAAGGAGCCTTTGTACCTGCTCGAAATTTGCGTGGCTCATTGCGCGAATTGCGTCATCAAAAATATGGTGCGGAGCGTCATTGTCCCCTTCCCGGGTGCGTAAAGGGCTATTTGCTAGGACCACATGAGGAACTTCCTCGGTATCAATGAGATATACGTGAGTTGTGTCGCCAACGCTACGAAGGACTGTTGAGTGGTCCTTTGCTTGGAATACGCATAACTTGCGTGTGGTATCGGGTGTATATGCGGGGGAGCACGAATAGAGGGTAATTGGTCCGGTGCATGCGGTAATTGGCGCGAGAAGCGCCTGCGCAGTGGGTGTTAGGGAGCTTCCCGTCGATACTTCCGATAAGTGGCGCCCGGCGCGTGTTTCCACGTGTTGCCATTCTTCAAAACCATTATGGGGGTTGATGGCCACACTGATGAAAGAGCGAGCGAAGGTTGTGGGGATGATGATCGCGGGGCGATTGGGATTCGGTGTGTTGGTGTTCATTGTGTGATTTCTAGGCTACTGATCATGTCTGGGAGGTCGTCGGCGATGTGGTTGATGTTGGTTGTTGTCGAGGTCAGTGTGGCATAGACGCGGATATTATGTTCTGCAATTCTTTGTGTCCATGTCCATTGGATAGCGGTGTAGGACTGGTGGTCATCTATGTAGATTCCGCTTGACATGGTTGCGTCTGGACTGTGGATGGGGAATGGTATTTCCTCGATCGTTAGCCATCCTGGGATTGCGTCTTGCAAGGGGATGGGGTTTTGGCCGCTCGGATCCATTGTGATGATGAGGTTAGGCCGGAACCCTGTGGTTCTTTCGGGGGCACTAACAGCGATGAAGAGTGAGTTTTTGAGGTTGTTGAGTGTCGTCGATGTATGGGGGAGATGAGGGATGAGGGGGGAATTGGGGTTATTGAGATCGAGTGCTCTCCATGTCTCGGGTAGTTCCATGCTTGTTTTGATGGTCACGGTTTCACCTCCAAGGGTGTACGAGCAATAATTGGTTTGGTGAGGGCTCGGGGGGATGCTCTTTCCGTTTTCGTCGATGAAACCGTGGCGTTTATGCCACTGCCATTGCGCGTCTAAACAATGAGGGATAGGCAAAGGCAGTAAATATACAAAACCCAGAATAAAAACGAAAATAGACAGTCCAGCAGAAATCAGTTTTACTACTCTGAAGTCGGTGCTCCCATCCAGAAGAACGACAGGATATGCAAGTAATATGCCAATAGCTATAGCCGGTGCAGTCACAGAATTAAGACGTCGGGAAGCAATTTTTTCCCCAAATGTTCTTGAAAACTGCGCCAGTGCTGAATCCGTGTATGTCTCGGCCCACCACATATAAAGTTCTGTGCAGCAGAGGAGAGCAGTAAGGATTAGTACTACTGGCGATATTTGTGACATTATCAATCTCCGCTATTGTTCCTATGAGTTGAGGATTGAATCGTTTATACCGGAAGCAAGTAGGTCACTGGCACTTCCAGTGCAGATTCAGGTAACACTCCACTTGCCTCCACATCGCCACTGATACGGTGCATCGCTGCTTGTACAACAGACATTACGCCGGAGACTGAAAGCCTGCAAGCAGTTTCAACTTTCAGACGCCTGCTTTTAAATATGTGTTGCGTTAATAGCACAATGAAAAGTGGGTGGTGAGGTTTCGAGAACCTCACCACCCACTGAGCTTTACCTGCGCTTGTTGTTACGCAGGCTTAGAAATGTTTACTCTTCGCCGGCGTGATCTGCTCCGGAAATCGCGTAGTTGAACAGCTGATAGCGGTCGATTGCCTGCTGAACAACCGAAGGATCAATGTGGCCGCGGTCAGCTAGGGCCTTCAGAACACGAACCGTCATAGACTCGGCATCGATGTGGAACCAGCGGCGAGCCGCGCGACGAGTATCAGAGAAGCCAAAGCCATCAGCACCCAAGACGTAGTAGTCACCGGGCACCCACTGACGAATCTGGTCGGGCAGAAGGCGGTCAAAGTCAGAAGACGCCACGAAGGGGCCTTCGGTTCCCTGCAGCTGGCTGGAAACGAAGGGCGTGCGCTGAGGCTCGTTCGGGTGGAGGAAGTTGAACTCTTCCACGTCCAGTGCCTCGCGACGAAGCTCGGTCCACGAGGTGACCGACCAAACTGCTGCGTCGACACCCCAATCACGTGCAAGCAGCTCTCGTGCCTCGCGTGCCCACGGCACGCCGACACCGGATGCGAGCAGCTGAGCCTTCGGGCCTCCGAAGTTCGCGTGATCGTCGACCTTGTAGATGCCCTTAATAAGTCCGTTGACATCAAGGTTTTCGGGCTCTGCGGGCTGGTGAATGGGCTCGTTGTACACCGTCAGGTAGTACATGACATTCGGGTCGCGGCCACCCGCATCGCCGTACATACGCTCAAGACCGTCGGCCATGATGTAGCGCAATTCGTAGGCATAAGCGGGGTCATAAGTCACGAAGGCATGGTTAGTGGATGCCAGAACGGGGGAGTTACCATCCATGTGCTGCAGGCCTTCACCGGTGAGGGTTGTACGCCCAGCGGTTGCACCGATAACGAAGCCCTTTGAAAGCTGATCGCCGGCAGCCCAGAACTGATCGCCCGTGCGCTGGAACCCGAACATCGAATAGAAGATGTAGAAGGGAACCATCGGCAGGTTGTGAGTGGCATAAGCGGTACCGACCGCCTGGAACGCTGCCGCACTACCGGCCTCGGTAATACCGGTGTGCAGAACCTGGCCTTGCTCAGACTCGCGGTAGGACAGCATCATATCTGCATCAACCGGAGTGTAGGCCTGACCCGTCGTGTTGAAAATCTTCGCCGAGGGGAAGATTGCATCCAGACCGAAGGTGCGCGCCTCATCGGGAATGATCGGAACGAAGTACTTGCCGACGTTCTTGTCCTTGATGAGGTCCTTGATCAGGCGCACCAAAGCCATAGTGGTCGCAACTTCGAGCTTGCCGGATCCCTTGGAAAGGGCCTCGAAAGGCTTCGAGGGAAGCTCAGGAAGCTTCGGTTGGTGATCGCGGCGCTCGGGAACCCAACCGCCCAGCTTCTCACGCAGTTCCTTCATGTACAGCAGAGCCGGGTGATCTGCCGGCGGCATGTAGTAAGGAGGCATGTAGGGATCGCGCTCGAGCTCTTCATCGGTGATGGGAAGCTGCAGACGATCGCGCAGAAGCTTCGCGTCTTCCACAGTGAGCTTCTTCATCTGGTGCGTCGAGTTACGACCAGCGAAGTGGCTACCTAGCGCATAGCCCTTAATAGTGTGAGCCAAGATCACAGTCGGTTGACCGGTGTGCTCGGTTGCAGCCTTGTATGCGGCGTAAACCTTTCGGTAGTCGTGGCCGCCGCGCTGCAACGCCCAAATCTGATCATCGGTCCAGTTTTGAACCATTGCCTTGGTTCGCGGATCGCGACCAAAGAAGTGCTCACGAATGTATGCGCCATCATTTGCGCCGAAGGTCTGGTAGTCGCCATCCAGAGTTTCGTTCATCAGGTGAACAAGCGCGTCATCCTTATCCGAGGCCAAGAGCTGGTCCCAACCGCGACCCCAGATGACCTTGATAACGTTCCAACCCGCACCCTTGAAGAAGGCTTCGAGTTCCTGGATGATCTTGCCATTGCCGCGAACCGGGCCGTCCAGGCGCTGCAGGTTGCAGTTGATGACGAAGGTCAGGTTGTCCAGGCCCTGCTGCGCGGCAAGCTGAAGCATGCCACGCGATTCAGGCTCGTCCATTTCGCCATCGCCCAAGAAGGCCCATGTGCGCTGCAATGAGGTGTCTTTAATGCCACGCAGGTGCAGGTACTTATCAAACCAAGCCTGGTAGATCGCCTCTGCTGGCCCGAGGCCAAGGGAGACGGTCGGGAACTCCCAGAAGTTGGGGAGCTGACGGGGGTGCGGGTAAGAGGGGAGCCCGTGAGGAGTGGAAACCTGCTGGCGGAATCCGTCCATCTCTTCTTCAGAGAGACGCCCTTCAATGAAAGCGCGTGCGTAGGGTCCGGGAGAGGCGTGACCTTGGAAGAAGACGTGGTCGCCGCCGCCCGGGTGATCCTTACCGCGGAAGAAGTGGTTGAGGCCAACCTCGTAAAGCGTTGAAACCGAGGCGTAGGAGGAGATGTGTCCACCGACCTTGATGCCCGGACGCTGAGCCCTGGTTACCTGGACCGCTGCGTTCCAGCGGATCCACCGGCGGTACTGGCGTTCCATGGCCTCGTCGCCGGGGAAGTAAGGTTCTTGATCGACAGGAATCGTGTTGACGTAGGGGGTCGTGTATTCCTGAGGAAGTTGGATTCCCTTGCGGCGTGCCTCATCGAGCATGTGCAGCAAGATGTAGCGTGCACGTGGGCCGCCCTTTTCTTCGATCAGGCCACTCAGTGACTCGACCCATTCTGAGGTTTCTGCGGGGTCATTGTCGGGTACCTGGCTGAGTAACCCGTTGACGACGGGGTGGTTCTCGCTCACTGGATCTCGAACTCCTCTGATTAACTTAGCGGAAGCGCCTGGTGGGGCACGCCCTCGTGCTTACAGGTCTATTTTGGTACCTGCGCGTGGAAAATGCGAGTGAAAATGGGACTTCAGGCCCATGATTCACGCCTCATTTGTCAAGGCCAAAGATGGTGCTTTGCTGAGAAAATCACAGGAATCGAGAGAAACAAAAAATAATTGCGCTGCGTGCATTACGATTGAAGCCGTGAAAAGCGAAGTAACACTGTCTGTGTCGTGGCTCGAAGGGGAACTCCGGTGAGTGTCAAGCTAGGGTTCACGAAGGGCCAGATTATTCAAGAGTTCTACGTTGACGATGATGCGGATCAAGCGCTGCGCCAACTTGCTGAAGAAGAGAGCGGTAATCAGCTTGTCGATCCCGACTACGAAGATGTCGTCGATGGAGCGATCGTATGGTGGCGCGCGGATGATGCCGAAGAAGAAGATCTGGCGGATCTGCTGGTCGATGCCATGTCAAACCTTGACGATGGTGGCCTGATCTGGGTCTTGATTCCCAAGCCCGGACGTCCCGGAACTGTCCCGGTTTCTGATGTTGAAGAGGCTGCTCATACTGCCGGGCTCCACGCGACTTCGGCAAGTGCGCTGGCTCCTGAATGGGCTGGTATTCGTCTAACCGCACGTTCGAGAAAGCACTGAGTTTTCGCGCAATTTATTCTTGCGTAACGGTGTTGTGCTCGCTCTTTTGCGGCGTGCGCAATGCATCTCACAGCGTCTGATTCCAAGTAATTGCTGCTTGTACTCTATGCTGTACTGGTGCGTTCATTACAGAACGTGCTTTGGGCCTTTAGCTCAGTTGGCTAGAGCATCTGGTTTACACCCAGAAGGTCATCGGTTCGAGCCCGGTAGGGCCCACAGAATTGGGGTCGGAAGCGAAAGCTTTCGGCCCCTCAGTGTTTGCTGTGAGCGGTGTGCTCGACGCGCGTCAGTCGGCCTCGATGCTTGATTCGCCTTTCTGCTGAGCCAGCTCGCGTTCGGCCTCCTCGAGGTTCTTGCGAACGTCCACCGTGAGCGGATGCTCAGTACCGAGCGCATCCGTGCAGTCTTTGAGAACCGTCTCGTACTCATCGATGGCTTTATTTAGGTACCCTGCCAACCGATGCATGGTCGCGATGTTCTTGCGCGTCATGAGAGTGTGACGGTGGTTGGGTCCTAGCTGTTCGATTTGGTTGGGGAGAACCTGTTTGTATAGGAAGTCTGCTTTGGGCAAGTTTCCCGTGGAAAGATATGCGAATGCGAGGTTGCTTTGTGCGGCGAGGGTGTCTGGATCGTTGGGTCCTTGGGAACTGATTAGCTTGGAAAGGACCTGCTCGTATAGTCGGATCGCTAGGGTGTACTGCTGTAAAAAGAAGCATACATTTGCGAGGTTGTGTTGCATAGCAAGGGTGTTAACATGTTCGGGGCCAGGGATACGGTTTTGTTCAGTGAGGACCTGCTCATATTGGGAGAATACCTCGGCAAGATGGCCCGCTAAGAAGAGTGCGCTTGCGAGGTTGCTGCGCGTCGCGAGGGTATCCGGGTGACTTTCGCCCAGTATACGTTTACGGTCGGCGAGAACCCGCTTATAATGCTTGATGGCCTCAGGGAAGTAACCCGCTGACAGATATATACCCGCGAGGCAATTACGTGCGGTAACTACGTCAACGTGATCTGATCCGAGTATTTTTTCAAGTATATCGACTACATTGACAAGCCCGTGTGGTTCAACCGGAAGATCAAATCTGTCGGCAAAGGATAATGCTCGAAGGAGGCATAATCGTACCTTGTCGTCACAAAACAGTTGCTGGGAATGATGTTGTGTGCTCATGGCGGCAAACTGCTCGATGAAATCAATTGAATCTGTGTTGTTAGGAGAAAATCTATCGACGTTGACAGTGTTTAGAAGTATAGTGGCCGACTCGTATGCTTCTGCAGTTTCCTTCTCGTCCCAGTTTTCGCGCAGCACCTGTGCCTGGAGGCGGTGCAGTGTCGTCGTTGTTTTGTCTGCGGACTGCTGGACGATGGACCTATGAATGAGCTCTGTGAGCGCGTCATGAGCACTGTCGCCGTCGGCTCGGTTAGTGTCTTGAACTTCTCGGTTGTCCTGCTGCTTAATTATGGGGTCAAGCCAGCGCGTGGGAACGCCGGACTCCGCAAGCAGCGCAAGTGCAGCTAATTGGCGTTGGGCTGCCTGCTTTGTCTCATCCTCCAGGTTCTCAAGTGCATACTCGATGGCCATGCAGAGAGCGGTGGCCACGTCGTCCGTGTAGTAGTCCCCGGGGACCGGGCGGATGACACGTTCGCTGCGGTAGGAATCCAATCGGTCGAGGTATTGAACGAACGATAGGTCGCCGTTGCGTGCAGTCGCAGCGGCCTGGGCAATGGCGAGAGGCAAGTCGCCGAGGCGCTCGGCCAACGCATCTGCGGCATCACGATCGTCGGAGTTGGTGACCGTGAGGAGGTAGTTGATCGACTCGCTGCGATCGAATACTCCGACCTTGATGCTGTTCCACCCCTGGTCTTCCCAACCCACCTTGTTCGTCGTCGTTGCGATCACGCGCACGCCGTCGCCGCTCGGAATGAGTCCCGTCAGGTGATTGATGTCTTCCACGTTGTCGAAGACGATGAGCCTGTCGGTGGGAGCGGCGGACTTTAGGTGGTCGAGGCAACGACGGACGATTACGTCCTGAGCGGGTTGGTCGCTCGTGTCAATCTTTAGCCGCTTGGCGAGTTCGACCAGGTCGCTCTGGATAGTATCGGGTGATACCGCGTTTATCCATGCGACGAGGTTCCAGTTTGCCTCTTCGCACTGTTCGGCGAGAGATGCAGCAAGCTGAGTTTTCCCGCAGCCGCGCATGCTCATCAGAACCGTGCGTCGTCGCGTCGGATCAGCGATCAGCGCGTTCAACTGTTCTTGCTCGCCTCGTGGGACAAAGCGGTCTCCGGCTACCACGTCCGGTCGGCTACCGAAAACAACATGATCGAAGATAGGGCTAGCGTTCTGCCTTGAAAGACCTTTCAGTAGCTGGTTATTCTCAATGTGAATATCGCGATCTTCACGCATACGCAATTCAATGTGATCGAACCGCCTATCTATGTGCTGTTCAAGACGGTCGATGCGTTCTGATAGGGCTGGGAAACAGCGCAGCAGGCTAGTGAGAGCGACGCGGTTGAAGTTCGGCGACCAGGGTGCGAGGGTAAGGAATTCTTCCGCGATTCGATCGAGGAGCGTTTCGTAGTGAGCCTGCATCTCATCGCTGGAGTAATCGGGAATTGGTGCAGCGTGGCCTCTGAGCTGTTCGGCGAAGCACTGGGGTTGCTGTACCGCGCGGATAAGGGCGTCGTCGTCCTCTGCCAGCGCCTTGATCGTTTCGCGCGCAGCTTCGGCTAGCTGAGCTGCGGCTTGCATAACTTGTTTTCCGCACAGGCCATTGTGCTTGAGTGCGTCCTGAATGACATCAAGCTCAGATTTCACTGCGCCGTTTAGCGATCGAATCATCTCAGCATTGGGGTTGCCAAGAGTGTCGTTCTTGATGTCGGCGAGCAGGTTGAGGCACTCCTGTGCGCCGTCGATCATGTCAGCAACAGGGCCAAAGCCGGCCATCTTGACCAATGTCTTTACGACGGTGATCGACAGGTTTGCGACGTTACGGTTTGTGCTCATGGACACAGTCTACACATCACAGCAAGTCCATGTGACCACACGTTAAAACGTGTGACAGCGTGGGGCCGGAAGGGGTTAAGGGTCAAAAAGTGTGTCCGGAATCGCGGATTTTCACGGATTGACCTGTAGGTTTCCGGAAAGTAT
>ERZ773214.450-NODE-450-length-27161-cov-10.268059_pt1 | contig 27161 bp, 20 predicted proteins | sample MGYA00511238_ERZ773214 | MGnify/ENA primary metagenome ERZ773214 (study PRJEB29015, sample SAMEA2738157) | human oral metagenome | biome: human oral; feature: human-associated habitat; material: saliva | place: China | collected 2259 ... | reverse complement strand
TACGACCATTATCTACTAATATTACATGCATCTCACCTCCTGGTCGTGCCTTACGGAATTGAGAGGTAAAGGCAGTTGATGGCTGTCCCGTACCGCTACGTGCCAATAAGCGTTGGAACACTGCTAAAGAGTCATAATCAGGAATCACTTTCTCAATACCCATAGCAACAATGTGTAGCTTTGGTATTGAAGTTGACATATCAGCATTACCTTCATTGGTGCAAACAACACAATCTCCTGTTGCAGCAACACCAAAGTTACAACCCGTCAATCCTGCTTCTGCATCCATGAAATCACCTCGAAGGTTCTCACGTGCACAACGAGTGAGATAGGCTGGGTCATGATTGCCTTTCTCTTTTGATATTCCTTTTTCTTCAAACATCTCCCCTATCTCATCACGAGTCAGGTGAATAGCTGGCATAACGATATGTGCTGGTTTCAGATGCATGAGTTGGAGAATACGCTCACCAAGGTCGGACTCAACTACATTGATACCTCTCTTAATAAGATAAGGATTCATCTCACACTCCTCGGTAAGCATTGATTTAGACTTAACGAGCTTCTTTACTTTATGAGACTCAAGTATCCCATAAACCATTTCATTGAACTCCTGTGCATCTTTAGCAAAATGAACGATAACGCCATTACGCTCCAGACTATTGGTGAATTGCTCTAAATAGTCTGCTAAATGGGTTGCGGTGTGTTCTTTTATTCGACTTGCATGTTCACGTAAATCCTCCCATTCTGGTAGCTCTGCCGCTGCAGCATCTCTTTTCTGACGTAATGACCAAAATGTACGGTCATGTCGTTCAACCTTTTTAGGGTCTTTCAGAAACTCTTTTGCATTTTTTGAATGATATGTTGACATAACTTTGTTGTCCTTTTATAAACCTTTTATATATATCATAAACCTGCAGCCAAGATTTCAGCTACGTGCATGAACTTGATTGGATAATGGTTCTTTGCTACTATGCCCTGCATGTGCATTAAGCATGAACTATCTGAACCTGTAATAAATTCAGCACCTGTATCCATGTGACGTTTCACCTTATCGGTACCCATAGCTGTGCTAACATAAGCCTCTTCGACAGCAAACATACCACCAAAACCACAGCATTCGTCCTTACGATCAGGTTCTTTTACGGTAATACCTTCCTTTAGTTTTAATAACTCAATAATCTTATTAGCAGGTTTCTCTTGCAACTCTGAAGGCGTACTAAGGGTTAACTCACGTACACCATGGCATGAGTTATGAACTGATACGACATGAGGAAAACTTCCGGAGAGTTCCTTTACCTTCAAAACATCATGTAAGAACTCTACTAACTCCACTGTCTTCTTAGGGGTCTGACACTCATGGTCGAGTATCTGTGGATAGTTAACTCGTACAAAAGCAGCACAAGATACACTTGGTATAACTACATAATCAAAATCCTTAAACTTATCCTCAAAACGTTCAGCGAGATGATCAGACATACGCTGGAAACCACCGTTTGCCATAGGCTGACCACAACATGTCTGGCGTTCGGGATAGACTACATCTACTTTAAGCTGTCTCAAAAGCTTATAGGTTGCTACGCCTACATGTGGGTAGAGTGCATCGACGTAGCATGGGATAAAGAGTCCAACTCTCATAATTTTATCTTTTCTTGTTCGTTTCTTTGCTACAAATTTAGATAAAATAACTTAGATAGAAAAAGAAAAACGCAAAAAAAGATAGGTATGAAAAACAGTTTAAGTCTCCTATCGAATATTTTTCTTACCTTTGCAAAGGTGAAAAGAAGGAGTGTAAGGTATAGGAAGAGATTTGATATAGTATAAAGCATGAAAGTTTGCATAGCCGAGAAACCAAGTGTAGCTAAAGATATTGCCCGTATCCTTGGTGCGAATAGCACACGTAACGGGTATATGGAGGGCAATGGATACCAAGTAACATGGACTTTTGGCCACCTTTGTGAGCTAAAGGAACCACATGACTATACCCGTAACTGGAAATATTGGAGCCTTGGATCTCTGCCCATGATTCCTTCACGCTTTGGTATTAAGCTGATTGAAGACGAAGGAATAAAAAAACAATTCGATGTTATAAAAGGTCTTTTTCAGGCTGCTGACGAGATTATCAATTGTGGTGATGCTGGTCAGGAAGGTGAGTTAATCCAACGATGGGTCATGCAGAAAGCGGGAGTAAAGTGTCCTGTAAGACGACTTTGGATTTCGTCTATGACGGACGATGCTATTCGTGAGGGATTTGCCAACCTCAGAGACGAAGCGCAATATCAGCCCCTCTACTTAGCTGGCTTATCCCGTGCCATCGGTGATTGGCTTTTGGGAATGAACGCAACACGCCTTTATACGTTAAAGTATGGCAATAATAGCTATGGTAGAGGGCAAGTGTTGTCTATTGGTCGAGTTCAGACACCAACCTTAGCACTCATCGTTCAACGACAGAAGGAGATAGATAACTTTAAGCCAGAACCATATTGGGTATTGGCTACAGTCTATCGTGACACACAGTTTACGGCTACAAAGGGTAAGTTTACCTCTAAGGAAGAGGGCCAAAAAGCTTTCTCTACGATTGAGGGAAAGCCTTTTACGATTACAAGTGTCACTAAGAAGAAGGGTTCTGAACTGCCCAAACAGCTTTACGACCTCACTTCTCTACAGGTAGATTGTAATCGTAAGTTTGGTTTCTCGGCTGAGATGACACTTAATACGATTCAGACTCTATACGAACGCAAGCTTACTACTTATCCACGTGTTGACACACAATTCCTTTCTGATGATATTTATCCAAAGTGTCCACAGATTATGAACGGACTCTTTCAGACTGCCTTTGCTGGTAAAAAGCCTTATGCTGACATCGTAAAGGCATTGGGTGGCAAGCCTTTACCTAAGGTAAAGCGTGTCTTTGACTCCTCAAAAGTGACGGATCACCATGCTATCATCCCGACAGGTGTACTACCGCAAGGGCTGACAGATGCTGAACAGAAGGTATATGACCTCATTGCTCGCCGCTTTATCGCTGCTTTCTATCCCGACTGTAAGTTCTCTACGACAACTGTATTAGGTGAGGTGGATAAAATAGAGTTTAAGGTCTCTGGCAAAGAAATCTTGGATTTAGGTTGGAGAGTCTGCATAGATACGTCAGCAGGTACTACCTCTACCCCATTGGATGAGGGACAGGAAGGAGCAGCTACAGGCCCAACATTACTACCAAACTTTAAGAAAGGCGAATCAGGACCGCACACCCCTACCCTAACAGAAAAGCTTACTACTCCACCAAAGCACTACACTGAGGCCTCTTTACTCCGTGCAATGGAAACGGCTGGTAAGCTTGTTGAGGACGAAACTTTGCGTGCTGCTATGAAAGAGAACGGTATCGGTCGACCTTCTTCACGTGCAGGAATTATTGAGACGCTCTTCAAACGCCACTATATCCGCCGTAAAAGAAAGAATATAGAGGCTACAGAGACAGGTATTGCACTTATTGATACGATTCACGAGAAACTTCTTACATCAGCCGAATTGACGGGTATCTGGGAGAAGAAACTCCGTGATATTGAAGCTAAAAAGTATGATGCCTCTCAATTTATCAATGAACTGAAAGAGCAGTTGACTAATATTGTTAATGACGTATTAGCTGACAATTCTACTCGAAAGATTGGTGAGATAGAGGATAATAAAGGGAAGTAAAGCATTGTTTGTTATGCTTCCATCGAGATAAAAATCTTCTGATAGGCGACGTGATTTAGGTCTCCAAACAAGTGAAATATTATAGCAAAATATACAAGAAAAGTTTTGTTTTAAGTTACTGTCACATTTAACATTTCACGTAACAGTACTGTAAACTAACGTGTTAAGTGTTGACTTTGACTGACAGCAATGACAGCAAAATTGGTTTTAAGTTAGATCTCTTTTTGTCAGTATGCAGAGGAAGAGTGGTTATGGATTTCAATTATCATAGAGAATTCAAACTGTTTCGAATGAAAGGGGAGTAGACGCAATAAAGGGCCAGTTGCTATATCATTCGTAATGTTCGATGAACATCTAATAAAATCGATATTATAATCTGTTGTTTTGTGTATTGACAAAAGTATTCATGAGCAGACATACTGTAATATTATTCACTAAATTAGCTCATTTTTAATAGTTTACATCTTCTTTACATACCAATCATTGCCTACATACTTATACTCTTGTTTATGTTCTTCAAAAAGATATAAGCCATCGTGATAGCCTTTCTTTATTTTTATATAGTCAATGCCATTAGAAATTACTCTTATTATCTTCTCATTATCTACACGACAATATGATAAGTTTAATCTCTTGTAAGCTTTGATAAATTTCATAATCTCTTTGTCTTGTAAGGGATAGTTCTTTGGGTTTTTTACTATTCTTAGAGCCTTGTCAACAAAGACAAGACCTCTTTCCTTTGCTCTAAATAGCTCAAAAACAATCACATCAACATCTCTATTATAGATTAGGCACCCATCTAATCTGCGATAATCATAGTTTGTTATTTGACTATTATAGCTTACTTTGGATGTACAACTACCGAAGAAAAATTGAAATAGAAATAAAAGCAATGTCAATATCTTAGAATTCATGTTGTTGTTTTTTGCAAAGATAGAAAACATCTTTTCTAAATCAAAATAAAAACTTCGTTCTTTTAGAAACTTTCGAGAAATGGAACTATCAAGCTAATGAAAGTAAGATATTGAGGAAAAACTGTAGTTTCTATGAGCTCTATACAGATGCAAATATTTGATACTCTGATGAGAATGAGATTATTGTTGTACCTTCTCAAGAGTATTGATAAAAGGAGTAAAAACACTATATGTGTAAGTGCGAATTGTAAAGATGTTTCAGTGATAGTTTCTTTCTTTATTCGAGAAAAGCTCAGTGAGTAGACAAGAAGAGGCCTTTCTGCGTCCAAGAACATGCCCCTCTTGTGTGTTGAACACGCCCTTCTTGGGGCATGAAGAGCGTCTTCTTTATAGCTATTCATAACATTCTGTTTTATTGACTGTTATGAGCTTTGTTGTTAGAAAAGATATACTCCTGCGTTAAGGTTGATTTGTTTTATGATCTGTAATATTATTTTACTATCTTAAAGACTTTTTCGAGGTGTGGAATAATTATTGAGGTTCATCTATGGAGATATAGATAAATGTAGTAGGGTGTATTTATTTTTTACAGAGTAATACAGAGAGTATTCTTATTTAGATATGGTTCTTTATCAGTATTAAAGAACGACTATTCGTATGCACTTTATCTACTTAAACCTTGGGTGGCTAATGCTCTGAAAGAAGAAAGGGCAATAGAAGTCCGTTATCGGATACCTCTATCACCCTTTTAGAATTTATCTGAAAAAAATAGGAGTACTATATCTTAGTAAGCATGGTCGTCCTCAGCAATTTCCTTACGGTCAATAGCCTTCTTGTCGATTGCTCGCCAAGCATAAACTATGTATGCCAAAACGAATGGAACAAGGAAGCTAACATAGAACATTGCCTTCAATGTGAACTCACTTGAAGAGCTGTTCTTAAGTGTCAATGAGCTTTGGAGTTCGGCTGTTGATGGATAGTAAGCTGTGTTGTTCCATCCTGCAATGAGGAAGAGGACCAAAACAACCAATACAACACCAATACCTGCAGGCCAAATACCACGGACATACTCTGGCTTAAGAATGGTCTTAACGATTCCAAAAAGCAAGAGAACAACACCTACAAGCAGAATGATAGCCAATGGCCACATTGCTAATAAGTTGTTCAGATACTTCATTGGCTCCATAACAATAACGCCAGCTTCATTTACTGCATAGCCCTCACCAACCAATGTAACAATCAGGAAAGGCAAGAAGAACAGTAAGAAGAGAACGGTGTTAACGAGCAGTTGCTTACGAACACGTCCACGAATGATATCATCGTTCACATTATTATTAATATAGAGTGTGCCGAGGATACGTGCAAGGAATACTACTGAAATACCAAAGATAACTACCCAAGGATTGAGCAGTACGTCAAGTCCACGTGAACCATTTGCCCAATGAGAGATAACAGGTTGCATGAAGTCAGTAATGTTACCTTTCTCTACTATGAAATTAGAACCTGTAAAGAAGGTTGCAACAGCTCCACCTAAGAGCAAAGGACCAAGAATACCATTGATAATCAATCCAATCTGGAAGGAACGAACGCCAAAGAGATTGCCTGCCTTGTTCTGGAACTCATAGCTGACAGCCTGGATGATGAATGTAAACAGTATCAACAGCCATACCCAATAAGCACTACCAAAACTCGTACTATAGAACAATGGGAATGAAGCAAAGAATGCTCCGCCGAATGTTACAAGTGTTGTAAAGGTGAACTCCCACTTACGACCTGTTGAGTTAACGAGCATGCGACGCTCTTCTTCAGTCTTACCTAACTGGAAAATCATGGAGTTTGCACCCTGTACGAAAAGTAGGAAGACAAGCAGTCCACCTAAAAGTGAGATGATGAACCACCAGTAGTGTTGCAGAAAATCGTATGTCATAGTTCTGGTCCTTTCTTAATTTGCTTACACATAATACTTACTTCGACTGCTAACATTGCAGTAAAGAGAACAAGGAAGAGGAAGAAGGTGAATGCGATACCGCCACTTGAGAGGTCGCTCACTGCTGCCCATGTTGGAAGCATGTCCTGGATGGTCCAAGGCTGACGGCCAAATTCGGCAACAAGCCAACCACACTCACTGGCAATATAAGCCAATGGGATGAGTGCAATACCTACCTTCTGCAACCAGCCAAAACGGGTAATATCCTTTCTGTAAACGATGAACAACATCAATGCAAACACGGCGATGAAAAGACATCCAAGCCCAACCATGATGCGGAATGACCAGAAATTAATAGGAATGAATGGTACAATCTGCGTAGCATCTTTGATGTATCCATAACCAAAGTACTTCATGTCTTTTTCAAGAACCTTGAGATTAGCCTCTTTGTTCTTACCGGCACGATAGTCTTTGAGGGCTTGAATGGCATTACGACCACGTTCTTGCTTTTCTTTCAGAGAAGGTTCCTGTGTGCCGTCAGCCTTCTTATAACCACGGATAATATCCTTTACACCAGGGACATAACCATGAGCATCCTTTGTTGCAAGGACAGAAAGCATGTTAGGAACCGCTATTCGCATAGGTGGCTCGGTCTGCTTCATATAGTCAGGCTGGTCGAATGGGTTTACCCAAGCTACTGCTGTTAAACTCTGATCGTTACCTCCTTCATAGAGAGCTTCCATTGCTGCAAGCTTCATAGGCTGTGACTGTGCTACCATATAAGCAGAGTTGTGACCTGTAGAACCTGCTAAAAGAGAGGCTACAAGACCAACAGCTGCACCCACTTTGATACTTGCTTTTGCAAGTTCAATATGACGTTTACGAAGCAGATACCAGCAACTTACTGCAACAGTGAATGCTGCTCCTAATACCCAAGAAGATGTAACAGTGTGTGTGAACTTGTCGATTGCGAATGGACTCAATGCAACGTCGAGGAACGAGGTCATCTCGTTGCGCATCGTATCGGGATTGAATGTACAACCGATAGGATATTGCATCCATGCGTTTGCTACGAGAATCCACCATGCTGAGATAGTTGCTCCTAAGCCAGTAAGCCATGTTGAAGCGAGGTGGAAGCCAGCTGAAACCTTGTTCCAACCGAAGAACATCACTGCAACGAAGGTTGACTCCATAAAGAAAGCCAGGATTCCCTCGATGGCAAGTGGTGCTCCAAAGATGTCACCAACGAACCAAGAATAGTTGCTCCAGTTAGTTCCGAACTCGAACTCAAGGATGATACCAGTGGCAACACCCATGGCAAAGTTAATACCAAACAATCGCTGCCAGAAACGAGCTGCAGTACGCCAGAACTCCTTCCGGGTGCGATAATAACAAGTCTCCATGATTCCCATTACGACAGCTAAGCCCAGTGTCAAGGGAACGAAAAGCCAGTGATAGATAGCTGTCAGCGCAAACTGTGCACGTGACCAGTCAACAGTACCTGGATCAATGGCTAAAAGTAGGTTTTCCATTGCTTTTTGTTATTTGTAATAATGTTATAAATTAAATATATATACTTGATTCTTTAAGGTGGTAACGTAAGACAACTCATCGCTTCATGAGCTGTTGCTCGATGAATTCACCTTCTTTTCCTGCCTTTGCATTCTCCTTAAGAAAGTTCGGGAAGAAGAAGATCTTTAAAACAAGAAACATGATAGCCAGTTTGATAATGATAACTGTCCACAACGTTTTGCCCAATGTCATGTGTCGAAAACCATCGTAATAGAGGTCAAAGACACGGTAAAAGAAACTGCTTTTGTTCACTGCGTGAAATGTTTTCGTACTTGTATTTTATACAAAAGGATTGTGCAAAGATAATCAATTATTTCTAAAGTTGTTCTAAAACTCCCTAAAAATAGACATATTTTTGTATTTTAATGAATAACAACTGCAATTCTCTTGCATATCAATCTAAAAGCACTAATTTTGCAGATAGTACTTTCAGTGATATTTAATAATGATGAAGTTATTTACTATAGCAGTGCTATTGGGGTCATCTTTGTGTGTTCAAGCACAGGAGGTGTACTCGTTACAAAAGTGTAGAGAGTTGGCTTTGCAGAACAATCGGCAACTAAAAATCTCGAACATGACTGTAGAGGTAGCAGAAAACACACGTAAAGCAGCTAAGACTAAATATCTACCACGTGTAGATGCACTTGCTGGTTATCAACACTTTTCACGTGAGATTTCACTCCTTAGTGATGATCAGAAGAATACTTTTAGTAATCTTGGAACAAATACCTTTGGGCAGTTAGGTGGTCAGATAGGCCAGAACTTAACCTCGTTAGCACAACAAGGTATTCTCAGTCCACAGGTAGCTCAGCAGCTTGGTCAGCTCTTAAGTAATGTTTCTACACCACTCACACAAGCCGGAAATAACATCGGTCAAAGTATTAATGATGCGTTCCGTTCAAACACGAAGAACGTATATGCCGGTGGAATTGTAGTCAATCAACCTATTTATATGGGTGGGGCTATCAAGGCTGCGAACGATATGGCGGCTATTGGTGAGCAGGTTGCACAGAACAATATCAGCCTTAAACGACAGTTAGTACTCTATGGAGTCGACAATGCTTATTGGCTTGCTATCTCCTTGAAGAAGAAGGAAGCGTTAGCTATTCGCTATCGTGACTTAGCACAAAAGCTGAATGAAGATGTCAAGAAGATGATACGTGAGGGTGTTGCTACACGAGCAGATGGATTGAAGGTTGAGGTAGCTGTTAACACAGCTGATATGCAAATCGCTCGCATACAAAGTGGTGTTTCATTGGCAAAGATGGCTTTATGCGAACTTTGTGGACTTGATTTGAATGGTGATATACAATTGTCTGATGAAAGGGATGCCGACCTCCCTCCTACTCCTTCAACCCAGTTTGATAATTACATCATCCCTGCTTCAGACAGTACAAGACTTAATGAGACTCGTCCAGAGCTCCGCCTCTTGCAGAATGCGGTTGATATGAGCAAACAGAATACCAAACTTCTTCGTTCGCTTTATCTCCCTCATGTACTTCTCACAGCCGGTTATTCCGTATCAAATCCAAACCTTTTTAATGGCTTTCAGAAACGTTTCACGGATCTATGGAACATTGGTGTTACTGTTCAAGTACCAGTATGGACTTGGGGAGAAAACAAATATAAAATACGTGCAAGTAGGACTGCTACAAGTATAGCACAGTTAGAAATGGATGATGTACGTAAGAAGATTGACTTAGAGATAGAGCAGAACAGGCTCCGTCTTAAGGATGCTAATAAGCAACTTGCGACGTCTCATAAGAACATGGCTGCCGCTGAAGAGAACCTTAGATGTGCAAATGTAGGCTTCAAGGAAGGCGTTATGACGGTAACAGAAGTTATGGCAGCGCAGACTGCATGGCAGACTTCACGTATGGCAATCATTGATGCTGAGATTAGTGTTAAACTGGCTCAAGCTGGTTTACAAAAAGCTCTTGGTGGCTTATAAAGTGTGTTTAAACCATGAGACAGGTCTTTAAGAGATAGTTGAAAGGTCATAAACACATATACAAGAAGTTCAATTAAGTAGAATAAATACATAATATATAAAATCAAACCACAATAATATGTCAGCAAAATCACAACATAAGAACATACTTTTAGCCGTTCTGGGCTTTGTATCTGTGGTAGTTATCGTAGCTGTCATTGGTTATTTCACCATTGATCGTACAGAGGATACCATCCAAGGAGAGGTAGAAGTAAGCGAATACCGTGTTGCTTGTAAGTTCCCAGGACGTATCACAGACATCAAAGTAAAGGAAGGTGACGTCGTTCATAAAGGCGATGTCCTTGCGACATTGGCTATTCCAGAGGCAAGTACACAAGAGAAAGTGGCTGAAGCAGCGGCTGGTGCAACAGATGCATTGAGTGCTTTGACAGAAGGTCCTACACGTCGTGAGACCGTTGAAAGTGCCTATCAGGTTTATCAGCAAGCTATAGCAGCAAACGGTATAGCCGAAAAGACTTATGGGCGTATGCAACGTCTATATGATGAAGGAGTAATGAGTGCACAGAAACGTGACGAGGCATTGGCAGCATACGAGGCAACAAAGGCTGGTGTACAAGTTGCTAAATCACAGTGGGAACTTGCTAAGAACGGTGCTCAACGTGAGACGAAAGAGGCTGCAAGAAAGCAGGCACAGGCTGCCCGCTCTGCTGTTGATGTTGTTCGATCAGTGTTGAAGGAGACTGTACAGCGTGCTACTGCTGAAGGAGAAGTTGAGACAATCTATCCAAAGGTAGGCGAACTTGTCGGCTTAGGTAGTCCTATCATGAGTATATCAATGGTCGATGATATATGGGGAACATTCAATGTACGTGAGGATCAACTTAAGGATATGAAGGTTGGAACAGTTCTGAAAGCCTACGTTCCTGCGCTTGATAAGAATATAGAACTGCGTGTAACCTCCTTAAAAGATAAAGGGTCTTACGCCGTATGGAAGGCAACGAAGACTAATGGCCAATATGATTTAAAGACATTCCAAGTAAAGGCTAAACCAACAAAGAAGGTTGAAGGGTTAAAACCTGGTATGTCTTTGATATTAAAGAAGTAGGCTCGCTCTCTACGCTCTCGGGGGAGGTAAGCTACCTAAGGAGATAAGATTAATGAAGGTTTCGTGCTTTCCTTAGATTTTCTTCTTTAGAGGTTAGTCATCAGATAATGGCAATGACACCCCTCTCCCACCCTCTTCTATGCTATTTTTGACAATCATCACGCATTGAGTTGTTGACAAATAGCAATGACGTTGAGGCTTGACACACATAATCAATACACTTACTTCGCCAAGTGACTATAACAGTTTATTATTGTAAAGACCATCTATCAAAGGCTATTAAAGCCATTCATCGCTTCTAACATACCTTTATAAAAGGAGTTACAAGAGTTTACTAATTATAATGAAGAAATTAGGTATATATATAAGAAGACTTATCAATCTCTGGGCTCGTGAAGTTGAATTGATGATACACAACCCCATCTACATCTGCTGTATGGTGGTCTTCCCCCTTATTGTCATCTTCTTCTTTACTTCTTTGATGAGTACAGGACAGCCAGAGAAGCTCCCATGTGGTGTAGTCGACCAAGACAACACTTCAGTAACACGTGCAATGATTCGTCAGTTGGATGGTCTTCAAGGAACTCAGGTAGCAGGACATTATAACAATGCAACTGAAGCGCGTAAGGCTATACAGCGTAATGAGATATATGGTTTTCTCTATATTCCAGAAGGAACAACGGCTAAGCTTGTTTCTCAACGGCAACCTGAAGTATCTTTCTATTATAGTAATGTGACACTCGTTGCGGGTGGTATGTTGTTTAAAGACCTAAAAACAGTTACTACTCTGACCTCAGCAGCTGTCGGCGCAGCGAAGTTACAGATGCTTGGAAAGACTCCTAACGAGATAAAAACAATCATACAACCGATAGGACTCGACGTACACATGATTGGTAATCCATGGATGAATTATAATGTTTACTTGAGTTGTATCATGATACCAGGTATATTAGTCCTGTTTATGTTGCTCATCACGGTCTATTCTATTGGTACTGAACTAAAGTTTGGACGGGCAAAAGAATGGATGTCTATGTCTGGTAACAATATTCTTATTGCACTTGCTGGTAAGCTGTTACCACAGACACTTATCTTCTTAACCATCTTCTTAGGTTATGAATGGTATGTCTATGGGTATTTGAATTTCCCTCATCCAGGCGGACTGAGCATGATTGTTTTCCTTGCCATCCTTACTGTCTTATCCTCTCAAGGGTTTGGTGTGTTTGTCTTCGGCTTAATGCCTTCCCTTCGAATGTCAATGAGTATCTGTTCTCTTTGGGCTGTTGTTGGCTTCTCTGCCTGTGGTGCTACCTTCCCATTGTTCGCTATGGACGGTATGATTGAGGCCTTGGCACAGATTATCCCACTGCGACATTACTATATGATATATCAGATTTGTATCTTCAATGGTTATCCTTTAATTAATGCGTGGGTGAATGTCGTGGCCTTGGTAGCCTTTGCATCTCTTCCTATTTTGGTCGTTAGGAATATTAAGCGAGCGATGATAGAGTATGTGTATATACCATAAGACGGTATTAGTCTTACTAATCAATAGTCAACAGAGGCAAATTTATATGCCAAATATGGCAACAGACAAAGTATGATTATGGTTTATTTCACTATTAATTATTCATCACTTCGTAAATAACCTTTTGTAGACGCAGACTCAATAAATTGTCAATTATGTCAGAAACAAAGAATACTACAAAGCCAAATAATAAACGGAAAGCAAGCTCAGGGCCGCTGGGCTTCCTCTCCTCTCTTTGTTATATATGGTGGTTGGAGATGAAGAGTACGATTAAAGATGAAGGAGTTTTAATCTTCTTCCTACTTGTTCCTTTGGCCTACCCTCTGCTTTACTCATGGATATATAACAATGAAGTGGTGCGTGAAGTACCTGTGGCTATTGTTGACTTGTCTCATTCTGCCTCTTCTCGTGAGTTCATTCAAGACTTTGATGCGTCTCCTGATGTACGTGCTGCCTACTATTGCAATAACCTACAAGAGGCCGAAGCATTAGTTGGAAAGCAGGTTGTACATGGCATACTTTATTTCCCAAGTGATTTTGATCTCACTTTACATCGTGGCGAAAAGGCTCATGTAGGAGTCTACTGTGATATGAGTTTAATGCTTACCTATAAAGCTATCTATCAAACAGCACTGGCAGTATCAATGGAGATGGGTACTGACATGAAGAAGGAGCAGTCCATGTCTTTTACAGAAAGAGATGAAGAGGTAAGTACAGAACCTATGGTTGTAGACGCCGAACCCATCTTTAATACAACAGGGGGATATGGTAATGCAATCCTCCCAGGTGTGTTAATCCTCATTCTGCAGCAGACCTTGCTTCTTGGTATTGGTCTTTCTGCTGGTACAGCACGTGAAAACAATCGTTTTCAAGACCTTGTCCCTATTGGTAAACACTATAACGGGATTATGAAGATAGTACTGGGTAAATCCTCTTGTTACTTCATGATCTATTGTGTTATGGCTGCATACGTAACAATGGCGGTACCCCATTTCTTCAACTTTACAATGCTTGCGCGTCCTGCTGACTTGTTTTGGCTTCTTTTGCCATACCTATTAGCAGTAATCTTCTTCGGTATGACCATCTCTTGCCTTGTTCGTTATCGTGAGAATGTAATGCTTTTGGTGGTCTTCACATCAATCCCCTTCCTCTTTCTTACGGGTGCATCATGGCCACAGAGTAGTATTCCTGGCGCTTGGCAAGGTGTTAGTTGGCTGATTCCCTCTACCTTTGGTGTGCGAGGATATTTACGTATTGCATCAATGGGGGCAACGATTGATGACGTATTACCAGAAGTTCGTGCGTTATGGATACAGGCAACTGTCTACTTTGTAACCACTTGCTTTGTCTACAGGTTCCAGATAATCAATGCACGTAAGCATGCTATCTCACACTATCAGATGATTCAAGACAGAATAAAGACTGCACGTGAGAAGAAACCTACGGGTAAATAATTATGTTGGAGTAAAGACTTTCGGATGTAATACACTTTGTAGACGAGTCGTTAAGGTCCTTCCGATAGAGGATGTGATTAGTGAGGTTGCCCTTATAAAGTCATTCATAAAAGCAGATGGAATGCTAAACATGACCATACAAAACGTTAAGATTTTTCAATAATCATTCTCCTCTCTATTTGAAGAGAGGCCATTATAGAAGCAAGAAGAGGCCTAACTGCATTTGAGAACATGCCCTTCTTGCCTATAGAAGACGCCCTTCTTGAAGCAAGAAAGGCGTCTTCTTTGTTACTATTTATAACCTTTTGATTTAATGAAAGTTATGAACTAAGGCTTAAAGGATAGTATATCTCTGAGATAAGGATGTTTAGCTTGATCTGATGTAAAGATATTTTACAGTGTTGCTAATGGCTCTCATAAGTGGAGACATTCATAGTATGTTTCTATTGAGATGGTGTCAGATTTAGTAGAAGATTACATCTCACACTTTAAGAAACAAACTTTTATACACTTGTTGATGCTATAGAGAATTATTAGGAATGTTTTAGACAAGAGTTTAAGTTTCTTCTGTCTTTAATAAATACAATGAGAATACAGGTTTATACGTCTACTTTTATACATTTGCAATAGGCGTATAAACTTGCATCCTCATAATGATTGTATCTTTTTATCTCATCTTCGAGCAGATACAACCTCTCTGTGTAGATACTATAAGTAAGCTAACAAGGAGCTAAAGAAGAACGTGGTTACTTCTTAGTCTCTCTATGTAGCACACTTCCACTTGCCTGATGAGTTGCAAGAACAAGCACTTCAGCTATCTGAACATGGGCAGGAGCGGAAGCAGCATAGAATACTACGTCAGCAATGTCGGTCCCAGTAAGAGGTTTAACTCCTTCGTACACCTTGTCTGCTCGGGCGTCATCACCATGGAAACGCACGTTAGAGAAATTGGTCTCAACCAATCCTGGTTTCACATTCGTTACTCGTACAGCGGTGTGTGCAAGGTCGATACGAAGTCCGTCGGTAATAGCCTTAACCGCAGCTTTCGTACCACAATAGACATTACCACCAGCATAAGCAGCATCACCAGCCACAGAACCGATGTTAATAATGTGTCCACTGTCACGAGCTACCATCCTTGGTACGACAAGACGGGTCATGGTTAGGAGTCCTTTAATATTCGTATCAATCATCATGTCCCAGTCTTCAAAGCTCCCTTCATACTCTGGTTCTAAGCCAAGTGCTAAGCCCGCATTATTAATCAAGACATCAATCTGCTGCCATTCTAATGGTAAACTCTTGATAGCTGCAGTAGCCGCTTTACGATTGCATACGTCGAAGGCAAGCGCGAGCACCCTTACTCCGATTGCTTCAAGCTCTTTCTTTAGGTCTGCAAGGAGCTGGGCTCTACGCCCAGTAATGATGACATCGTATCCACCCTGTGCAAACTTACGTGCACAAGCTTTGCCAATTCCACTGGTTGCACCAGTGATTAATGCTATTTTCTTCATATTATGATTAAGTAATTATTCAAAGACTTTGTTCTTATGTCAGTGCATGATATTTCTAATCTGTGGTCGAGTAGATGAGAGATAGTGTCTTCTTAATGAGCTGAAATCCCCTATCCTATTTATTCGAGACAGCTACACCTATCAGAATTAATGCGCTTCCCACATACGCTATGGCCGTCATTGGCTCATTAAGGAAGATAGCGCTGGCTGCTACTGTGGTGATAGGGTTAAGATAAAGATAGTTTGATGAGGTCATAGCTCCAATCTTCGCAATGACTAATGTCCATAGTACAAAGCAGAGGAAAGAGGCTACAAGACCGAGGAACAATAGGTTTAGGATTACTTTCGGCGTAAGAAGCATAGAGGTAGTAGCCGTCCATGGATCAAAGAGAAAGGCTGGCAGTACTGTCACAAGCCCATAGAAGAATATCTTACGGGTGATGAATACTGCAGAATAACTATGTGAAATCTTCTTCATCAACAAGGAGTAAACTGCCCAGCAAAGCGATGCTAATAAAGTAAGGAGGTCGCCCCATGGATTTAGGTGGAGTACGAAACTACCATTGAAGATGACAGTTGCTACTCCTAATAACGCTATCAACGAACCAAGAATCAGCGACCAACTTGCTTTGATGCTCTTTACAAAGGTTATACCGAGTAGTACGGTGAGCAATGGAGCGGTACATACAATAAAACTAACGTTATTGACATAAGTTAGTCCTACGGCATAGTTTTCTGCGAGAAAGAATACTGATCCGCCCGTAATACCTAATAAGACCATGATTAACTCATCACGCCATGTTCGAGAGAAGAACTGGTGCGGCGAGATAAACCATATACAGATATAGGCAATGACGAAGCGTAGGAAAAAGATTTCCAACGGTGTTAACCCACTGTTATAAAGTACTTTTGTGTTAACAAAGGTCGTGCCCCATACGGCAACGATGGCAATGGCAAGGAGATGCCAAAGGATGTTTTTATTCTTCATGATTGGCAAATTTTCGAAGAGGATTTGGTAAGGTTTTGCCCTTTGTGATAAGGAGTATTACGGAGGTTATGATGAGTACACTACCAATAACGACTGATGTCGTAAGTGGTTCGCCCATGAGTGCAATACCGATTGTCATTGCTGTCAATGGTTCAAAAGCACCTAAGATGGCCACACTGGCTGAGTCAATCAAGGTTAGAGAGCGTACTAAGGTAACATTACTGATGGTAGTTGGAATTAAACCCAATAGTATCAATGACAGGAAAGAGTCGGCAGTAGTGATTCGCTGGACACCTCCTATCGTAAATGTTGCATAAAGAATTAGTAGCAACATTGCCATAAAGAAGATATAGAAATTAACCTTCAAGGCTGGTAGTTTACTGATACGCATGTTGGGGAAAAGTACCATATAGATGGCATATAACAGTCCTGACGACATTGCAAGAGTGACGCCCCACATCGATTTAATACCATCTGTATGCCCTATCCCACCAAGGAAAGCCACGCCAGCAATGGCAAGTAAAATAGCTAAAGATATGCGGATTGTGAGCTTCTCATTAAAGAAAAGGATGAGGAGTATCTCTGTCCACACAGGATAAGAGAATAACAACGTTGTTGCTACACCACCTGGCATATATTCGTAACTGCTGAAAAGGCATACTGCCGACACTGCATAGAGGATAGAAAGGAACGTAATACGGAGCCCATCTCCCCATCGTATGTGTAGATTCTGCTTACGCCATAAGAGGATAGCCATCATGAATAGACAACCGAAAGCAAATCGATAGATCAATACTGACGGCAGTAACATACCTGACTCCATTACCGGAATGGAGAAAAGCGGTATTGTACCGAATGTTATTGCAGACAGGCTGGCATAGCCATAACCCTTTATGGTGGATGAATTATTCACGGTTTCTATGTGTGTTGAATGTCTTTAATATGAATGCAAATTTACATAATTTTCTGTAATAATGCTGTTGAAAATCAATAAAAAAACATGTCTTGAAGTTAGTCTGTCGCTTATAGAATGGCTTATATGTGTTTTTTCTATTTTTATACTTCTAATATAAGATTTTAGTATAGCTTTGCTTGCTTGGAAACGCATGGGAGTGTATGGCTGACTCGCAAGTAGATGACTGTCTTAAACTTTTGTGTAAGATGCTTTAAGGACACTGAACTAATAGCTAAACGCATTGCTTAAAAGTTGGTATTCCCTGTTTTCTTTCTTTCACTCATCTAAGACCCGAAATATAGAAAAGATAGGTATGTACCTCAAACCCATTGATTCTGTAATTTTCAAAGGAATATACTTCAACATTGTTGCTTCTTTGATAACTATAAAAGTCTTCTGTTGAAGCATTCTGTTAACCCAATAGTGCGACTCTACATCCCGTTTTTTAACATCCACATGATATAGAATCACATCCCCAGAAAAGTAATAACAAGCAATGATCTGTTTATAATCTTTTTTCGAATAATACCAACAACCTGATGATGAAACGATGTTTCTATCGTAAGTATATTCAAATGGTGACAGTCCTAAATCATACTTATAAACACCTTTCTGAGCATCTAAAGCAAAATCTTCATTAATGTATTGTTTATAGTCTGCCGTGTCCTTGGGATTTATAAACCTCCGAATGCTGGCATTATCCTCTACTTTTACATAGAAAGGGTATGTCTTGCCATTCACTGTTATCGTACGTCCTAAATGACAATAAGTGTTCTTTTGTTGTGAGTGGTGGTCAGGTAACGCATAAAAACTTTGTACAATCCCGTCTTGAACATGCATTATTTCAGCTGTTAATTGCGCATTCAATATAGTTGCTTGTAGTGAAAAGACTATGCAGAGTATTCCTTTGAGATAATATTTAAGGGTCTTCATCTCTTTTATTCAGTTTATGTTTGGTTTTATTTCTATGCGGTTTAATCCTATCGTATTACTTCTTAACCATATAGAAAGATGATTAGTTTGATGATAAACAGTTCACAAGGCAAAGATAAAGATTTCCAATTATAAACAACAATCTTATCAGTTTAATTTTTACTCTTTAGGCGTAATAAGGCTTAGAATGATAGGAATGGAGCTACTAAACAAGCAACAATTATTCCTTCCGTCCTGTGCTTGTATTCTTACCCGACTGTTCATATAAACATTTCACACTTAATTAGTTAAGAAATAATGATAAATTAATGGATTAATATGAAAGTATTGTTTTATAGAAGATGCCTACTGCCACCATAGCTATTAAGCCATAATAGAAAAGCCAACCGTCAGAATCTCATTAACTCCTCGTCTATAATAATGTTGACCCTTTTCCTTAATCTATAAAAGGTAAATATTTGCAAGTATTACAAATTATGTGTACCTTTGCACTGGAATAAGTATTTAAGTTGAAAAACTTAGATATAAGAGATTACCTGAGGTAGTAAACGAATAAAGAAATCCCTTGACAATCAAAAAGAAGGGGATAATTTATAGTACATATAATAATTAATTCAAATTAGGTAAATAGCAATGAGGATAGCATTTTTCGACGCAAAGTCGTATGACATTGAGTCTTTCAACGAGGTAAACAAGGATTATAATTTCGATATTCGCTATTATCAAGAGCGTCTTAGTATAAGTACAGTACCTTTGGCAAAGGGTGCTGACGTTGTATGTATCTTTGTTAATGCAGAGTGTGACGCACAGGTTATTGACGAGTTGGTGGACAATGGAGTCAAACTTGTTGCTCTTCGCTGTGCAGGTTTCAATAATGTTGACCTCAAGGCTGCCGAGGGTCGTATTAAAGTAACACACGTTCCTGCTTACTCTCCACATGCTGTTGCGGAGTATGCCGTAGCCTTGATGTTGAGTCTTAACCGTAAGATTTATCGTGCTGTGAACCGTACACGTGAAGGAAACTTCACTTTACACGGCCTGTTGGGCTTCGATATGTATGGTAAGACAGCTGGTGTTGTTGGTATGGGCCGTATTGCAAAGGAACTTATCAAGATTTTGCACGGCTTTGGAATGAATGTTATGGCATACGACCTTTACCCTGATCAGGAGTTTGCTAAGCAATATGATGTTAAGATTGTACAGCTTGATGAACTTTATGCAAACAGTGATATTATCTCTCTCCACTGTCCTTTGACACCTGACACTAAGTTCCTTATTAACAAGGAGAGCATTTCTAAGATGAAGAAGGGCGTGATGATTATCAATACTGGCCGTGGTCAGCTTATCCATACAGAGGACCTTATCGAGGGATTGCGTACTAAGCAGGTGGGTTCAGCAGGTCTTGATGTCTACGAAGAAGAGAAGGAATACTTCTATGAGGACAAGAGCGACAAGATGATTGATGATGATGTCTTGGCTCGTTTGCTCATGGTTCCAAATGTAGTACTAACTTCTCATCAAGCTTTCTTTACCAAGGAAGCACTCTACAATATTGCAGTCTCAACCCTTAGCAGTGTGAAAGAACTCGCTGAGGGTAAGGCATTAAGCTGCGAGGTGAAGAAGTATTAAGTCTTTGATAATCTTTAGAGATTATAAAGGACAGTATAAGCTTTATAATAGGGTGGATTGCAGAGAGATTTCTTCTCAATCCACCTTTTTCTTTGTTATTTATTAGTCGTTGAAAGATATAAGTACTATTTAACGCGAAAACCTTTGTGTTTACATCAGTTTCTTTTAACTTTGCGCCCGTAATAAACAAGAGTATTCAATATAGAACGTCTCTTTTAAGGAATTAAAAAGCCTACGGAGAGAGGTGAAATAAAGGATAACTATAGAAAAGAATATACTTAACAAAAAAACAAAGAGTTATGAAAAAGATTTTAGTTGTAGCTGCACTGATGCTTTCATCAGTATCTACATTCGCACAGCACGCAGTTGGTTCTTTCAACCTCCAGCCAAAAGTTGGTGTTAGTATTGCTAATCTCACAGAATTCAAGGGCACTGATCCTCGCGTAGGAGTTGTAGCTGGTGTTGAAGGTGAGTATCAGGCAAGTGATATCATCTCTGTAAGTGCAGGCGTACTCTACTCTATGCAGGGTTCTAAGTATGAGTATGAATTAGGGAAACTGAAGTCTAAATCAACTAACAAGCTTGATTACATTAACGTTCCAATTATGGCAAACGTTTACGTAACAAAAGGTTTAGCTGTGAAATTAGGTGTTCAGCCAGGTTTCATGGTAAGTGGTTCTGAAAATTCAAAGTTAAATATTCCCGTTGCTTCTATTGGTGGTACACATGATGTTAAGGCTAAATCAGTTGATTTCTCTATCCCTGTAGGCCTCTCTTATGAGTACAACAATTTCCAGCTTGACGCTCGTTACAACTGGGGTTTAACTAAGGCATTTGAGAACGGCAAGGCTAAGAACAGCGTATTCCAGATTACTTTAGGCTACAAGTTCGACTTGTAAATTATTGATACACATACTTTATTGTTAGGAGGGAGCCGTTTGGTTCCCTCTTTTTGTTTGTATTTTTTCTTCCTCTCTAAAGTTTATATAATCCTTAAAAACAGTTTATTACGAATTATTTTCATGAAGATAAATATTTCTTCTCACGTAAGTAATCATTTCTCTTCATGATAATAAATTAGAATAATCTACGTATTATTTAACATTCGGGGTGGTTCACTCATTAACATAGAGGTTATCATGGGTCGGACAGACACGTTTTACTTAGACAGGAAATAACGTTCTATTCTATTAACAATATCGTGTTATTATTATTAGAAGAGTAAGTAATTTAAGAAAAACGCATGAAAATACAGTTATTTTTCGTACCTTTGCAGCGCACTTAGGATAATATAATAGCAATAAATAGTATGTCATATCAATTTTCAAAGTACGAAACACACTATCGAAACCTTACTTATTTAGGTGTTCCAATTATTATCGGACAATTAGGAAACCTTATTCTTAATTTTGCTGATACGCTAATGATTGGACATCATAGCACAAAGGAATTGGCTGCAGCGGCATTTGTCAATAATATGTTTACGCTGGTCATTATCTTTGCTGTGGGTTTCACATACGCTATTACTGCCCTCGTCGGTACGTTATATGGTCAAGAGAAGACGCATCGTATTGGCGAACTCATGAAAAGTGCAGTAGCCGCAAACACTTGTATGGCTGTGTTTTTGTCAGCTATTATGTGGATATTGTATATCAATCTTGGGAATTTAGGACAGCCGGAGGAGCTGTTGCCCCTTATGCGCTCTTACTTTGTCATTCAGCTTGTGTCACTTCCTTTTGTCTGTTGGTTTAATACCTTCCGACAATTCACTGATGGTATTACCGATACGCGAGTAGCTATGTGGATTTTAATCGGGGGAAATATCATGAATATATTTGGTAATTGGGTTCTTATCTATGGCCATCTTGGGATGGAAGAGATGGGCTTGGTTGGAGCAGGACTTTCTACTATGATTTCTCGTATCGTAATGGCTATCGTCATGGTTAGCATCTTCTTCTTTAGCAAGCGATATAAGGAATATAGAAAAGGATGGCGTCAAGGGAGTATCAATCGCACTGATTTCAAACAAGTTACCGTACTTGGTTTACCACTTGCACTACAAATGGGTATGGAGACAGCCGCTTTCAGCCTGTCAAGTCTGATGGTTGGTTGGTTTGGTACAACTGCCTTAGCAGCACATCAGGTTATGCTTACAATCTCGCAATTGGGTTATATGATTTATTATGGTCTTGCTGCAGCTGTAGCAGTACGTATCAGTAACTTCATGGGACAGCGAGATTATACGGCTGTGAAACGTACGGCAACAGCTGGAATACACCTTGTCTTCTTCTTGGCCATGCTGACTTCAATTCCTGTCTTTATCTTCCGTCATAGTATCGGAGGACTATTTACTGACAGTTCTGAGGTAGTATCGATGGTTTCTATGACTATTATACCATTTATGATCTATCAGTTTGGAGACGGAATGCAGTGTAACTATGCGAATGCCATGCGTGGTATAGCCGTTGTGAAACCATTAATATGGATAGCCTTCGTTGCCTTCTTTATCGTCTCATTACCATTGGGTTATCTCTTTGGAGTAGTTATGAACTATCAGCTCATTGGTATCTGGTATGCTTTCCCATTTGGTTTAACAACAGCCGGATTACTCTATTATGTCTATTATCAAAAGGGATTGAAACGTATTGAGGAGTCTGCTAAATAAGGCGTAGGGGCATAATACATCTTTGAGAGTTAAACGTCTTTGTGGCTTACATTTCCTATAAGTATTAAAAAATAGCTCCCCCTATTGCTTGTATGGGCAGTAGGGGGAGTTTGTATTTGTACGCTAATTCAACTAAACCCAATGAATCATTTTGGATTAAAGGGATAGGAAGCGTGTCTTACATTTAAGACAATGAGTCTTCTCATCATATTAATACTGATAGATTAGCATTACCTTGTTCTCTCCTAACGTTCAATTGATATGTTTACATTGAGATTTTGTAAAGTGTTATGCTATCAATATGCTTGTTGCATAACGTTAGCACCACAGATTTCTACCTATAAAATGATGCGTGATGAAACACAATACCAAAGGGGAATGTTAGGAGAAAGGTTTATTACAGTCAGTGGGTATCGTGCAGTGAGAAGCTGATAACTAACTTACTTGGGTATGTTCTATAGTACAATTCTATACTAAAATAGTTGACAAAGTTATTGTCAACTATTTTAGTAAAGCTTAAACCACCTTATTCTTTATAATGAATGGCCTCCATAAAGCGCTGTATAACCTCTGGTTTACCTGTATGCTTTCCTTTATCCTCCGATATCTTGCAAGTGTCATTATAGAATGGCCACCGCTCAGTTATCTTAACTGCAACAAGTTTGATAACGATGTTCATTGGTTTTACATGTGGGAAATCGTTAGTGAAATGAGTACCAATACCAAACGATGGTTTTACACGATTCTCTGCATAATGTTGTATCTCAATTGCTTTGTCTGTATCCAATGCGTTTGAGAATAACACTTGTTTGTCACGTGCATCGATGCCAAAAGACTTATATTTCGCAATGATTTTCTCTAATTGTTCGAAGTTGTCACCAGAGTCTATGCGTAGTCCCTTGAATTGATTAGCAAAGTCTTCTGAGAAATTGTAAGAGAAGATGTCCCAGCCAAAGGAGTCATACAAATAGGTTCCTAACGCTCCACGATAAGTCCGACGCCAGGCCTCCATTGCCATGTAATTGGCCATTTGAGGACCAAACATACCACCGATAGCACAGATAAACTCGTGTGCCATTGTTCCAACTGGTGTCAGATCGTATTTCATTGCAAGGTGAATATTACTTGTACCGACAAATCGTCCCTTCCACTCTTTACTATCATAACAATCCTTCATGGCTCTCACTGCAGTTTCTTCTGCTACCAAACTGGCACGGCGGCGAGTACCAAAGTCTGAAAAGACACAGCCTGCTTCAAGTAAACGCTCGGTCTTATGGTAAGTGTTGTCATAAAGTTCTTGATAATCAAACTCCTGTGCCTGCTTGTTAAACATGTAGAATAACTCAGAGATGATAGCAAGTATCTTCACCTCTAACAAAATAGTATCAGCCCATAAACCTTCTATTTCAATATGAAGATGACCTTCTTCATTTTGCCAAACCTTGACCCAATCACGTGAAAAGCGGAAGCCACGGAGATAGGTTAGAAACCATTCGGGAAGATAATTACACTTCTTTCTTAGGAAGTTTATCTCTTCATCGGTTATAATGACAGTTTCCAGTAATTCTATCTGGTGCTCCACTTCCTGTGCGAAGCCTTTGGGATATACCGTATCATCACGATCTACGAACTGATAACATACGTGTGCACGTGGGTAATTGTCAATGACTGCACAACACATTGTTAACTTGTACAGGTCATCATCAGTGAAGTGATTAATGATTTGTCTCATCTTTTTTTAGCTTTTTCAGCTGCCAAAAGTATAAAAAAGATATGGAAGAACAAAGCTTTTTGATAAAAATATAGTTTCATATAGGTGTTGATAGGATATAAAGAGAATAAATACTTGCTATAACATGAGAAAGTTTCATAACTCTTTACTCTTTTTACATGATATAAAGAGGTTAAATATATGGTATAACATGATCTTCTTCTTTTCATTTACGCACATCTTTCATTTTTTGCAACCCTACTTTCTTTTTTATTTCAATAATGTGATAGAGCAAGGAGTTGACAATGTAGATAGAAAGAAAGTTCTGATTGTAAGAATGCTATTCGGAGAGAGAGGTGTGGTGCTTGAGGGTTGATAGTATGTTTGTTTACCACGGCTGTATCATTAATTCCTTATAGGCAGAAGAAAAGACAAAATAATTTTGCTGTCATATCTGTCATACTTTACGAATGAGTAAATTGTTTATATTCAGATAGTTAATTGTAAACGTTAAAATGACAGCAACTCTACTAAAAACTTTTTTTGTGTTTTTTATTAATGTTATTCTCATTATTTTTAAACAAATCTTATCTCTTCAACTATCGTATAAGTCGAAAAAACTGTATCAAAAGTTATGTTGCAACTCTTGATACAGCGTTATTTTTTTTTAAGTCTAAATGAATGGTAATAAACCTAACTCTAACTTAGATTATATGTATGGACACTGACACCTTGCGCAGAAGGAAGATAATTAATTCCCCACCAGCACATCTGTAGTAGACAGAAAGCTATGATAAGTATCCATAAAGCTGGACGAACAGTGCGAGAATGGTATTGGCGGTAGTGTACATAGACCAAATAAGCAAGCCAAGTGATGGCAGCCCATGTCTCTTTGGGGTCCCATGACCAATAATGTCCCCATGCCTCCTTGGCCCACAAAGCTCCCATCAGCATGCCAAGTGTCATAAATGACAGCCCAACGTAGGCGAGGTTATCGGTTATCTCCATCTCTTTGTCTATGTCTGAACCTTTCTTAAAGAATAATAGATAGACCGACATGACAACTGCTGCACCCAAGAGAGCGTATGCCATCATGTAGACTATGACATGAGGGGCAAACCATGGACTCTGTAAAGCAGGCATGAGCGTCTTGGAATGAATCTCTGGTTTGAAGAGGTTGACACATACAAAAACTGTTGCAAGCAGTGTTGAGAAACTCAATATCCACTTATACTGCCATCGACTAAAGACTATTACACCTGCTAATGGTAGGAAGAAACTATACCATAAGCGTGTTTCTCCCATCGTACGGAGCGGTGGACGCTCCAGTGTTATCCACATAATAAGAATATAGGAGAAGAAAACTGCAAGGCCGAGTCCTGTTGTAACAAATGCTAAGGTTCTTTGGTTACGCCATGCACCCCATGCGCCTACAGCCCACAGAATGACTGATACGACTGCAAATATGATAAAAAAATTCCAAATCATAGCTTAACCTCCTTCTTACGACTTGCTGTTAAAAACATTCCTACAGCACCAAATAATAACATGAATATACCGACATAAACAATTGGCATCCAAGGATCTGTTACAATCTCAAAAATACTTAGATTACTCCACTTGCCCATCTGTTCATTATAACTTAGCTGATATATTTTCCATCCATCAATACTAAAAGGCTTGTTAACTTCTATCTCGGTTTGAATATTTTTTCCATCCTGTGTATAAATATCTACAAGAGAGGCGAAACGACGTGGTTCACGATTTGGCATAACCAATCTTTTACCATTAATAAGCTTCAAAGATTGATAAGGGAAAAGATAGCTTCCACAAGTGATCCAACCAGTTACAGTATGTTGCTGACCTTTAATTAAACCAGAATCACTGCTTCCATTAGCATTTACACCTATTGTTACCTTTACATATAACGCACATGCTGTACCTGTAGCATCCGAAGCTATATAGCCATCCTTATTACGTGCCTGTCCTAAAGAGTCCATACGGATATTGCTCATCATACCACCTGGCATCTTACCAACCATCTTACTGAGCATAACTGGCATAGCATTATCAATGCGCTTGAGAACCTCAATCTTATAATCTAACAGTTGACCTGACTTTACATTCTTATCTAAAAGGATATTCTCTGGCTTTCCCTTTGGAAGCGGAAGTCCCATCTTGTCGATAAGCATCAGCTTCGGAGGATATTCATCAATAGTGAACTTATCTAATTGAATTGCTACAGGAAGGTGATGAACAGCACTAAAAGCATCAAGACCACGCCACTCAACCTGCCCTTGTTCGCAGAACATCTTCACTCGAAGCATATCAGCACTACCAAGTGTACCGCAAGTGAGGATAATAAATAAGCCCACATGGCTCGTTAAGGTTGGTAGTCGACGCCAAGAGAAATGAGCAATTTGATTTAACGTTACTTCTCCTACAATGGCTGTCATCCATAGGTAAACAAGGATAAACGGCCAGAAATTGAGCATCTTTGTCAGTCCAAGTGGGTCAACAGGACTCTTTCCTTCTGCTACTTGTTTGGTAAGTCCCATAAGGAGAGTGAGTAATGCAGCTGTAGCAATAGCTGGAATCGCCGCTTGCATGGTTGACATGAAACGACAG
>ERZ773214.449-NODE-449-length-27170-cov-4.807560_pt1 | contig 27170 bp, 23 predicted proteins | sample MGYA00511238_ERZ773214 | MGnify/ENA primary metagenome ERZ773214 (study PRJEB29015, sample SAMEA2738157) | human oral metagenome | biome: human oral; feature: human-associated habitat; material: saliva | place: China | collected 2259 ... | reverse complement strand
CAACACCGGAAGGGCAAGCAGTAACGGCGAGGATTTTCACGATTCACTCCTTAAAATTCAATATTGATCTCAGGCTCTTCACTGGCAGTAGAAATTTCAGTTTCTGAAGAAATATCCTTTTTGAATGCAGCGATAAGAGCAAAGTAAATTCCAATACCGAGAGCCAAAGAAATGAGATAGGTAATAACAGAAGTAACAGGCAGAACTACAAGGCCTCCCCATGCTGCATTGCAATAAACGCCAAGCGCACCAGCAATGGCTCCAGCCGCAGCGCATGAAATAACGTTGATGGGAATAAGACGACTAGGGTCGGCGGTAGTATATGAAATTGCTCCCTCAGTGATACCACAGATTCCCATGATAATAGAGCCGATTCCAGCGTCACGTTCAGCGTCGGTAAACTTCTTTCTGAAAACATAGGAAGCAAGACCGGCTGCAATAGGAGGTAGGCAGATGGCAATGGCAATAGGCCCAAAAAATTGGACGTTATGACCGGCAAGGACCTCAGTACCAACAACAGCCACTCCTGTTGAATAGGCAACTTTGTTGACCGGTCCGCCGAGGTCAAAGCCAATCATGGCTCCGCAAATAGCACCAACGAGAATAGCACTTGCACCGCTCATGCCTGTGAGCCATTTGGTTAGCGTCTGTAAAAGCCATGCGCAAGGGGCACCGATTACGCAGATAACGAGCGTTCCAACGACTAGCGAGGTACAGATAGGAACGATCATGATAGACAAAAGAGACTGCATGGATTTTGGCAGCTCAATCTTTTTAAGGACGTTGGCAAGATAGCCGCAAAGCAAACCTGCAATGATGCCACCAATAAATCCGGATCCCACGTTTACGGCAAGCTGTCCGCAGATGAGACCGGGAGCAATACCTGGACGATCAGCAATCGCAAAAGCAATGAATGCTGAAAGAACAGGAACCATGAGTCCTAAACCGACGCCACCGATTTGGCTCAGTACATCAATAAGGATGTTGGAGGCTTTAACCGCACCCTCAGTTGTCACTGAGCTCATGGAGAGCATGGTAGCAATTGCATAAAGGACACCTCCCGTAACAACAACGGGAATCATATATGAAACACCGCTCATCAAATATTGTTGAACTTGTTTGGCTTTATGAGCCGTTGGCTTTGCATTCATACTTTCTCCTTTTCCTATAACCAACAACTTATTATTATTTCCGCTCATATCACGTAACAATTTACTATTGTTATATCTTATTTCTATCGATAAATATAGAAATCAATAGGAAATCAGTCAATAAGTAAGATAAAAATAATAAGAAATAAGCGGTAAACGGTTGTCTTTTGAACATAAGCGGTATTTTACACTGATTCAATCCAGAATAATAATAAATCAATATAAAACAATTGAAAATTTGTGCTTAAACAGATAGAATCATTCCAATCGGAAACGAGGAAGAAGGCGCTATGCTCACCAAAAGGACTCAGACAATCAAAGACTCTCTCTTTGCACAGCCGCGCAAAGTGACTATGGAACGTGCCCGTCTGTACATGGAGAGCTATAAGAAGACTGAAGGAGAAGTCCCTATTATTCGTAGAGCAAAAGCTCTACAGCATGTCCTTGAGAACCATAAGATTATTTTTGATGAGAACGATCTTTTGGTAGGCAATAGAACCGATTCACCGCGTGCCGGCGTAGTATCTCCCGAGATGTCTCCTTATTGGATTATGGATGAGCTTGATGCGTTTCCCATACGCCAGCAAGATAGGTTTGACATATCCGAGGAAGACAAAACGTACTACAGAGAAGTCCTCTATCCATTTTGGCGTGAGCAGTCGTTGAACGATTGGTATAGCAGACATTTGGAACCTGAAGTTGTTGAGGCACAGAAAACAAAGATCTTTGCCGTAGCACAGACTGATAAAGGACAGGGGCATATCATCTGTGATTTTCCATTGATTCTCAGTCGTGGTTATAAGGTGATTCTAGAGGAAGCTCAATCTCTGAGCACGCAGCATCCGGATAACCCTTTCTACCAAGCGGCGGTTATTGTTCTCAAGGCCGTTATCGCGTATGTCCATCGGTACGAGGAGTTTGTTCAAACTGCCATTGGTAATACATCAGATGCTCGGCGCCAAGCAGAGCTTACTCGATTGGCGGAAGTCTTGCGGCATATCGCCGAGGATCCCGCACGTGATCTTTATGAGGCGCTGCAGCTCGTATGGCTTACCGAGTTGGCCCTTCAGCATGAAAGCAACGCCAGCTCCATCTCGTTGGGTCGTATGGACCAATATCTATGGCCTTACTATCGGGCAAGTATTGCTGCCGGTGAGAGGGACGAAGACATTCGGGAACTTATCCAATGCTTCTACCTCAAAACGAACACGATAGTATTTTTGCGTTCCACAGAGTCAGCCCAGTTTTTTGCGGGTTTCCCGAGCGGTTTCAACCTCGTAGTGGGTGGTGTAGATGCAGAGGGAAAAGACTGTACTAACGATCTCTCTTATCTGCTGCTTGATATTCAGAAGGACACGCGTCTTCCACAGCCAAATCTATCACTCCGCATACATAAAGATACACCTGCTGATCTGTTGCGTAAGGCCGGAGAGATCATTCGCTTAGGAGATGGCATCCCGCAGGTGTTCAACGATGAAGTCAATATTAAATCATTTGAAACTCGAGGTATTGCAACGACTGATGCCTGCGATTATGCCGTAGTTGGATGCGTGGAACTTTCCATTCCTGGACGTATGTATGGCTTGCATGATATTTCGATGTTCAATATGGTACGCTGCCTAGAGATTACCCTGGAAAGAAATCCTGATGGCTTTGAATCTTTTGAAGAACTTAAAAGTGCCGTTAAAAAGACCATTTCAGAATACATTGCCCTCATGGTGCGCGGCTGCAACGCATGCGATTTGGCGCACCGTGAAACTTCTCCTACACCACTCTTGTCTGTGTTCATAAAGGATAGTCTCCTCAACGGACGAGATATTACTGCTGGAGGAGCTCGCTATAATCCCTCAGGCGTACAGGGGGTAGGTACGGCCAACCTGGCTGATTCATTGCTGGTCATGAAACGAACGGTCTTCGGTCAGGCTGCTGATGGAAGTAAGGTTATGCCAATCCTTTCTTATCATGAGCTTTGCAAGATTTTAAAACGCAACTGGAAGGGACCAAATGACGAAAAGCTTCGGCAGAGCTTCATCAACAGGTATCCAAAATATGGTAACGATATTGATGAGGTTGACTCGCTGGGAGCTGAGTTCCTAGAATTTTATGGACGTGAAGTCGAGAAGTACGAGAATGTTCGCGGTGGGAGGTTTCAGCCTGGCAGCTATACTGTTTCCGCACATGTTCCTTTAGGTGCGGCGTGTGGTGCGACTGCTGATGGGCGCATGGCAGGCGAGCAACTCGCAGACGGAGGTCTTTCTCCGATGGTTGGTCGCGATACAAACGGTCCGACTGCAAGTCTTCAGTCAGTCAGCAAATTAAAGAATGAACTTAATACTAATGGCAGTTTGTTAAACGTGAAATTTTCGCCGTCGGTTCTGTCAGACGAAGCAGGGCTCCAAAAGTTGTCTGCCTATCTCAGAGGTTTTTCTCACTTGGGAATCCAACATGTGCAATTCAATGTCGTGGACAGAAAGACGCTGTTGGATGCGCAAGAACATCCTGAAAATTACAAAAACCTGGTGGTTCGTGTAGCCGGATACAGTGCTATGTTCGAACTTTCACGAGCCATTCAAGACGATATCATCAACAGGACTGAGCATGTCCTCTAGAGAATGCGCCACAGTTACCAATGTGCAGAGGTATTCTTTGCATGATGGGGGAGGTATCAGGACCGTTGCATTTCTGAAGGGGTGTCCGTTTAAGTGCCCGTGGTGCTGCAATCCCGAGAACCTATCATTTGCCCCTGAGGTTTCATGGCATAAAGATCTTTGTATTGGCTGTTCAGTACGAGCGGATGGAAGGCGAGACTCCAATGGCTGTCCGTGTGATGTGCTGCCTGAAGCGTGCCCTACGGGAGCAAAAAAACTGGAAGGTCGAATACGAGAAGTTTTTGATCTGGCTGATGAGCTGCTAAGAGATGAGATCTTTTTTAAGGAGAGTAACGGTGGGGTAACCCTTTCCGGAGGTGAATGTATGGCTACACCGGAGTTGCAACGGTTCTCAGCGTCCGTTTTGAGTATTTGCCATGCCAAAGATATAAACACTGCTATTGAAACGACACTTGGCATACCTCTGATTGATCCAGCCGGTATGGCTTTTGTCTGTGACACGTTCCTGGTTGATTTCAAGATTGCCGATAGGAAGAAAAGCCTCCGCATAACTGGAATTGACCCAGCCGTTAGAGACTGTAATGTAAGACGTCTTTTGAAGGAGGACGCGCATATAATTGCCCGAATGCCTTTGATACCGGGATTTACCTCGTCTCTTGAAAATGCCCAAAAAAACGTGGAGGACATTGTGGGCCTTGGGATAGCACGCGTTGATATACTGCCGTTTCATCAGTTAGGAGCAAATAAGTATGGTGCCTTAGGGTTAAAGTATGAATGCGAAGATTTCCAGCAGCTGAGCGAAAAGGAAATAGCTGCTGTTGAACAGATATGTCAAAATGCAGGATTGAAAACTGTCCGTCATGGCGAGTAGCTATGACAATGCGTGAAAGGAAACTTATAGCATGGAATTTATTCTTGATACCGCTGATTTAGATGCCGTAAAGAAGCTTGATGAATTGTTGACTATTGCAGGTGTGACCACTAACCCTACAATTATAACGAAAAGCGGTAAGAGTCCAGAGGATGTCATTCGGCGGTTTGTGGACTATCTGCGCCCTGAGCAGAAGTTCTTTGTCCAAGTGGTTTCGACAGAATATCAGGAGATGTTGGATGAAGCTCGCTACATTTGCGACCTTCGCCCCAAGAATACATATGCCAAAATTCCCGTTACTCATACGGGTTACAAGGCGATAAAAACACTAAAGTCAGAGGGTCGTGGCGTTTTGGCAACGGCCATCTACTCTGCTGACGAGGCTTTTTTGGCAGCGTTGAATGGTGCCGATTACCTAGCTCCTTACGTGAACCGCATGTGCAACTACGGAGATGGTATCGGTCAGGTCGTAGATCTTCTTCAAATGCTTGAAGTCCAAGAATTGAATTCAAAAGTCATTGCCGCTTCATTTAAGAATACGGAGCAGGTCCACGCTCTTATTGCTGCAGGCATTCATGCAGTGACTGTTCCACCGGAGATTGCCTATGCGATGATTGGTCATCCTGGCACCGAGATTGCCGTTAAGGAGTTCTCTGCCAACTGGCGGGTCGCTTATGGTCGTGATTCTTTAAGGAGCTAAAGGTTTACTAAAAACCTGCTGTGACTGTGGAGCGTAATAGATTCTTATAAGGTGGCTCCATGAGTAGGACTTGATACTAACGTCCTTTCTGCAGTTCGTTAGTAGTCTTTTGGTGAATTTGTAGACAAAAGTATGATTTAAAAAATGATGCTGTCTCAATAACAATGCAACGCAAACGTTTGCGTTGCATTTGCGTTGCAAAGAAAACCAGAGAAATGAAATTTCTGAATCCACAAGACGCCGATGCTTCCAACATCGGCGTCTTACTTCTCCTCTAAATCAAGAAATTCTCATTATACTGAGTAAATTTACTCAGTACTGCAAGAAGTAGGAGAGTTTGATGTTCGAGCGAAGCTATGTAGATACAATCGTTAAACGAATTGCAGAAGAGAATAATCCGTTGATGCAGGTTGTTGTGGACCCTCGTCAAACCGGAAAGAGTACCATACTTGGACAAGCACTCGCCAAGATGGATATGGAGCAGTTCTTTGTAAGTGCAGATGACGCTATTGTTCCAACTGAAGAGTGGCTTCAAGTTGAGTGGCAACAAGCGCGCAACGCGACTCTTTCTGGATCTCGGACGGTAGTGTTAGCAGTTGATGAGATACAAAAAGTTCCGCATTGGTCAGCTGTGGTAAAGGCACTTTATGATGCCGACCGACGCAACAATATGCCCGTTCGTATTATCCTCAGCGGATTATCTTCGCTGCTATTGCACAAAGGCCTAGAGGACTCGCTGATGGGGCGCTTTGAGATGATTTACTCTCCCCATTGGAGCTATGCGGAATGTTCGCAGGCGTTTGGATTCTCCCTTGACGACTACTTGTATTACGGCGGTTATCCGGGGGCAGCTCGATTTGCGGGCGATGACATACGTTGGGCTTCCTATGTGCGCGACGCAATTGTTGAGCCCACCATTTCGCAGGATGTTCTTGCGTTGGAAGATATCCGTAAACCCGCTCTTATGCGCTCTCTTTTTAGACTCGGTTCGACATACTCTGCGCAGGAACTCTCCTTTAACAAAATGCTTGGACAGCTTCGGGATGCCGGAAATACCGTAACAATTGCTCATTACCTAGATCTCCTAGGTAAGTCCGGAATACTCTGCGGTATTCAAAAATATGACAAAAAGGCAATTACGCGCAAAAAAGCTCTCCACGTCTCATGGTATTTGATACTTCGCTTATGACTGCCGTATCCGGAATTGCAAAAGAACGCTATCTCAACGAGCCGGATTTACGTGGACGTCTCATTGAATCAGCTGTTGGCGCAAGGCTTCTTGCGCGCTCGGCAGAGGAGGGCTTTGATGTGTTTTGGTGGCGAGAAGGATCAAAGGAGGTTGATTTTGTCATCTCGAAAGGTACGTCAGCTCTCTCCGCAATAGAGGTCGAAAGCGGGCACAAAAAAGAGCAAAGCGGTATGGCATTTTCTTTCTTTGCATCCAAATGCCAAGCGCCTCGCTGTTGGCGGTATTTCCGCCGGAGCTTGTGAAATCGAGAAGTTCCTGAAAGATGAAGTGCCGCTGTTTTATTAAGGGGAAGAGGAGACCTAGGGAATGAGGTTTGGTCTAAAAGTTCCAAGCCCAAGTTCCGTCTCTTAGCAAATGGTAAACGTGGTTTGCAAAATCCCTATTTCGACCTAAAAAATGGTTTGCAAAATCCGAATTACTATGATTAACAGCTGTTTCTCTAGGTCAGAATTTTGCACTCTGAAACGTGCATTGAAGAGTGGAATCTCATACTTTTCCGATTGCGTTATGTTATGGTCGTTATCAGTTGAAGAATTTAGGAAAGATGTAAGTGAGCTTTACCGGCAAGGTTTTATCGTGATACTTTGTCGGAAGCTAAAGATAGAGACGTAACCTTTTAAATCTAGATGCTGTAGAGAAAGGTGCTGTTATATGGCAAGCGACAAGAAGAAAGAATTGATTGTGCGTAGCTCTGCAGCAGAGTACTTGACGTTTGTTGCTTCCACCGGAAACAGCGATGACAGTTTTGAAATGCGATATGAGGACGAGAATATCTGGCTCACTCAAAAGATGATGGCAGAGCTTTATGGCGTATCAAAGCAGTCGATTTCTCAGCATATCAATCGCATCTATGCGGATGGTGAGTTGACACCTGAGGCAACTGTAAAGAAATACTTGACAGTTCAAACTGAGGGGAAGCGGCAGGTCAGCCGCAATCAAGAACACTACAACCTACAGCTGATCATCGCCGTAGGTTTTAAGGTAAACAATCAACGTGCGGTACAGTTTCGTAAATGGGCCGGTCAGATTGTCAAAGACCATACTATTCAGGGCTGGACGATGGATGTTGATCGCCTGAAAAAAGGCCATATGTTTACTGATGAGTATTTTGAGCGACAGCTGCAGCAGATTCGAGAGATTCGTCTGTCGGAGCGTAAGTTCTATCAAAAAGTTACCGATTTATATACAACGGCCTTTGATTACGACAAGGACGCAAAGACTACCCGTCTGTTCTTCCAAACAGTACAGAATAAATTGCATTATGCGGTTCATCGTCATACAGCCGCGGAGTTGATTTTGGAACGAGCAGATGCTACGAAAGAGCATATGGGACTTACTACATGGGAAAATGCTCCAGAAGGAAAGATTCTAAAAGCAGACGTATCAATTGCTAAGAACTACTTGAATGAGCAAGAGATGAACTATCTGGAAAGAATTGTTTCTCTCTATTTAGATTACGCAGAGTTGCAGGCGGAGCGCAAGATTCCCATGAGCATGGAGGACTGGGCAAAGCGTTTGGACGGTTTTCTTGAGTTCAATGGGAATGAGTTACTCATTGGTCCTGGAAAGATCAGTGCAGAGCAAGCAAAGCTTCATGCAGAAACTGAATATGAAAAATATAGGATCACACAGGATCGTCTGTATGAAAGTGATTTCGACCGTTTTCTTTTGCTGGAGCGGGAGGTAGACGATGAGAGTAAAGCTCAGTTTAAAAAACGTCCGGAGGATTTCCTATAGCAAATAAGATTGCTTTTGCGATGGTTGGTCATCTAGGAAAAGTTTGCTTTTGATGATGCATCTGTGGCTTTGTGTGAAGCTTATAGTAAAGATACGTTGCTGAGATAGGTTTATTGGATGCTAAGACCTCATTTTAGATTTCGTGAAATGAGGTCTTAGTGTAAACAGTTACTCCTTATTTGGTAACGAATGGAAAAAGCGTTTAACGTCAGAGTCCTCACGTATTGCAGATACTTGACTGTTTTTCTCTCCAATCTCGAAAAGTCTTCTAATTTCTGATGGCTCCCATTCATCTTTTTTGATTTCTTCTAATTCCGCGATAACAGAGTGAGTGGTTGCATATGTTCTACTATCTTCTAACTGGTTTATCAGCTTTTGTCTTTTTTTGAAGCTTGCATCTTGTGCTTTTGTCTCCCGGTCTTTTAAGTCAATGCACTCATAGTGAAAATCTTCGAGAGCTTCATTAGCTTCTGTACGATCAATAATTTTTTTTAACAAGACTCTCTAATTGTGATTCAGAAGAATAGTCTGCAGCTGCAAAGTACTTAATTCGATTTTCATTAAGGAGGCTAAATACTCTAAAAGACAGAGCAGAAAAATATCTCAAAGAGTCACAGGATAAAAAATGAATTACTATCAAATTTATATGAAATTATAGAATGAAAGAGGGTTAAGAGTATGAACAGAAAAACGGCAGAAGAAAATTGTTATAATTTATTACAATATTATTTTAATTCTGGTACTGATAAACCAGAGCTGAATTATGAATGTAAACCATTTATGAACTTAGTACAGGCGGTGTGGGATGATGTATGCTCATCTGATTACGCAGACCCAGACATAACTCTTTTTATAATTGAAAATCGTATATTAGAATTAAAAACAGCACCATCAGACGTCAGTGAGTTTTATAGTTCATTAGTTAATTTAGTTAAAACTAGTTTCGAACAAAATAAGGGTGAGCATTTTGTGATTATTCCGCTGCACGGATCAAAGCTAAATAAGCAGATAACTTTTGGAGATAAAATGTTCTACTTAATTCCATCGGAAGAAAATGAAAAGACGCTATTTAGTAATTTGTCGAATATAATGTCAATCGAATACGAAAAGTGTGCTGATATGTTTGAGCATACGAAAAATAGTCGTTCACGAGATTTCTTTAAACACAATTTATTGCTCATTAAAATTGAAGATCAAACATCTCATGTGAAGTCGAAAGCTATCACAATTGCTATTCGCACTATTTATCTGATGCATGTGCTGTATTGGACTCAAAATACAACAGAGGATGTTTTCTTTTCTATGAAAAAACTCTCATATGATTTCCTTGAGGAAAACCACCACGTTGTAATAATGTCTAACGATGAATGGAGATGTGGACACGGGAATAGCTTTAACGGAGTCCCAAAATGTCAGATAGACTTACAATTTCTTGAGGTGGAAGAAAATCAAACAACATTTTCACATCTGTTTACTGAATTTTTCCTAAATCCTGGTGATGAACTGACTCGTAGATTTGTTAATTCATTGATTTTGTTGAATAGAGGATTTCATTTCGAATTAAAAAACGATAATGATTTGGCCACATTGCTATATACGACATCAGCAGAGACTTTACTAACAGAACAGAAAAATGAAAAACGATTAAGATTTGCCGCCATTCTTTCAAAATTGATTTGTATCGAAGGAAAGACCCGATTGGAAATTGCAAATATACTTGATAGTGTTTACCACAAACGAAACGACTTTGTTCATGCAGGCAAATCGCCTTTTTATGAGTATCGTGAAGATGAACTTACATTCACGAGAATTGCAATCTCAAAATTAATCCTTAAATATAATGAAATCGATACCCTTTTATCAACACAAAGTGAAGACAATAGAAGTAAAAAATGGGATGCATATGTTGACCAGATATTTAAGACTCTTATTTTTGGAACGTAACTTTTAATTCGATTACAGTCATAAGGTTCATTGACTTCCTATGCGGTAGATGCCAAAAAATGCACGCTTCAGTATTTAGTATTACTAAAACTCACGAAGACACGTATTAAATTGCTGGAACAAAAAATCTATCACATAGACACTTAGATTATGTATATAAACCTGACATAGGGGGAATAAGCAGAAACGTAAAGATGAAACACCGCAGGTGCGGCTGTCGTCAATACGTGCTCTGAACAGGTAGAACTCAAACAAGCACGTACTTCTCGCCAGCCGGGTCTGCATAGGAAAGGAACATGAACTATGGGAAAGATTCTTGGTATCGACCTCGGCACTACCAACTCGGCTATGGCTGTCCTTGAGGGTGGCGAGCCGACTATTATCGTTAACGCCGAGGGCGATCGCACCACTCCGTCGGTCGTGGGCTTCCGCGCTGACGGCGACCGCATTGTCGGTAAGGCAGCAAAGAACCAGGCTGTTACTAACCCTGTGAACACGGTATTCTCCATCAAGCGCTTCATGGGCCGCAAGTTTGACGAGGTCCAGTCCGAGATGAAGACCGTTCCGTACAAGGTCAAGTCCGGCACCGACGGTCGTGCCGTTGTGGAGATTGAGGGCACCGACTACACGCCTGAGCAGATCAGTGCCATGATTCTCTCTAAGATGAAGGCTGACGCCGAGAAGTACCTCGGTGAGAAAGTAACCGATGCCGTCATTACCGTCCCTGCGTACTTCAACGACTCCCAGCGTCAGGCAACCAAAGACGCCGGTAAGATCGCAGGCCTCAATGTCCAGCGTATTGTTAATGAGCCGACGGCAGCTGCTCTTGCTTACGGTCTTGATAAGAAAGACAAGGATCAGAAAGTCCTCGTCTTCGACCTCGGCGGCGGCACCTTTGACGTCTCACTTCTTGACCTTGCCGATGGCGTTGTTGAGGTTCTTGCCACTAACGGCGACAATCACCTGGGCGGCGATGACTGGGACCAGCGCGTGATTGACTGGCTTGCCGATAAGTTCAACTCCGACAACGGTATTGACCTGCGCAAGGATCCTATGGCGCTTCAGCGTCTGAAGGAGGCTGCGGAGAATGCCAAGAAGGAACTCTCCAGTGCTCAGCAGGCACAGATTAACCTGCCGTTTATTACCGCTGACGCAACCGGTCCTAAGCACCTTGACTATACGCTGACCCGTGCCGAGTTTGAGCGTATCACGCGTGATTTGCTCGACCGCTGCAAGACCCCGGTAACCAAGGCACTCCAGGACGCCGGTCTCCAGATTTCCAACGTTGACGAGGTTATTCTCGTTGGTGGCTCCACCCGTATGCCTGCCGTTCAGGAGCTTGTAAAGACCATGACCGGCAAGCAGCCCAACATGTCCGTGAACCCGGACGAGGTCGTCGCTGACGGTGCGGCCGTCCAGGGCGGCGTTCTGACCGGCGACGTTTCCGGCATCCTGCTTCTGGACGTTACCCCGCTTTCCCTTGGCGTTGAGACCATGGGCGGCGTGATGACCAAGATGATCGACCGTAACACCACCATCCCAACGTCCAAGACGGAGATCTACTCCACGGCTGCCGACAACCAGACGTCCGTTGAGATCAACGTCCTTCAGGGCGAGCGCGAGATGGCTGCGGACAACAAGTCGCTCGGCAAGTTCAACCTGACCGGCATTCCTGCAGCTCGTCGTGGTACTCCTCAGATTGAGGTTACCTTCGACATCGACGCCAACGGCATCGTGAAGGTTACCGCAAAGGATAAGGCAACGGGCAAGTCCCAGGAGATCACCATCTCCGGCTCCACCGCGCTTTCCGACGACGAAGTCGATCGCATGGTCAAGGACGCAGAGTCCCACGCCGAGGAAGACAAGAAGCGCAAGGATGAGATTGAGGTCCGCAACCAGACCGACTCTCTTGCGTACGGCACCGAGCAGACGCTGAAGGATCTTGGCGACAAGGTTCCCGAGGATCAGAAGAAGGCTACCGAGGAGGCCGTTGCTGAGGCTCGTAAGGCACTTGAAGGCACCGACATCGAGGCCATCAAGGCAGCCGGCGAGAAGCTCCAGGAAGTCGGACACAAACTCGCCGAAGTAGCGTACGCTGACGCTCAGGCTCAGACCGCGGGCACAGACGGTGCCTCTGCCGGCAACTCTTCCGACGGCGATGTTGAAGATGCTGATTACGAGGTTGTTGACGACGACAAGTCTCAGAACTAAGGTGCGAGCGGAAGGGCTTCTCGCCATTGCCGTACGCTAGAGGCAAACGGAAGTTGGAGAAGCAAGACGTTCGCATTGGGGAGGTGGCCGGCTTTGACCGGCTGCCTCCCTCGTACATAGAAGGAGGGTGACGTGAACGTGCCAATTGATGAGGGCAAAGACGCCGCTTTTGAAAATGAGAATAACGGAGGCGCACAGGTGGGCGCCGCCGGTGTAGACGGAGATGACGTTGCCGGTGCCGCAAGTGCGGTTGCCGCTGATGACCTTGACGAGCAGGCCATGGTTGAAGAGGCTATTCGTCGGGGAGAAGAGCAGGCGGAGCGTGAGATTGCGGAGGATGCCAATAAGGCTCGCTCCGAGCGCGATGCTCTGCAGGCTCAGCTTGATTCCGTAGCGGATCAGATTGAGGCCGCTAAAAAGGAAGCCGCAGAGGCCACCGATAGATTTGTGCGTCTGCAGGCGGACTGGGATAATTACCGTCGTCGCACGGCTCAGGAGCGTCTGGATGAGCGTGAGCGTGCAACGGAGAAGTTGGTAATTGAGCTCCTGCCGGTCATTGATGACTTGGAGCGTGCGATTGAGCACGCCGATAATCTCACGGATTCGCAGTCGGTACAGTTTGTCGAAGGCGTTTCGGCGGTAAAGAACAAGCTCGTAGGCGTACTGAACAAAGAGGGTGTCAACGTGATTGATCCTGCCGGTGAGGCGTTTGATCCGCTGTCGCATCAGGCGGTCGGCCGGGTTGAGGATGCCGAAGCATACGATGAAAGCGTTGCGCAGGTATATCAGAAAGGCTATCGCATGGGCGGCAAGGTCATCCGCACCGCCATGGTGACGGTAACGCACGGCGGACCCAAGCGTCCCGAAGAGGGCGATAAAGATACGGATGCCGGCAAGGATGCCGACATTGCTGATGATGCGAGCAACGGCGATACTGCTGATGCAGGCGGTGACAAGGACACCAAGTAAGTAAAACTTTTTATGAGAGGAGGTCGTGCTTAGTCATGGCTGGTAAGAAAACATTTTATGACGTGTTAGGTGTGAAGCGCGACGCCTCGAAGAGCGACATCCAGAAAGCTTTCCGCAAGCTCGCTGCTAAATATCATCCTGATGCGGGCGGCGATGAGAATAAGTTCAAGGAGATTTCCGAGGCGTACAATACACTTTCAGACGAATCCAAGCGCAAGGAATACGACCAGATGCTTATGTTCGGTGGCATTCCGGGCTCGGGTTTTGGAGGTCGCGGCACGCAGGGTGGCTACACCTATACCACCAATGTCGACGGCGCTGATTTTGCCGATATCTTTGGTGGTATGGGTGGTATGGGCGGCTTCGACTTCTCATCCATTTTCGGTGGCGGTCGAGCTGCTGCAAACAGGCCATCTGCCGGCGGAGATTTGACGATGTCCGTTGAGGTGAGCTTTGATGAAGCACTTAAAGGTACTTCTCGCAAAGCAACTTACCGCATTCCTTCGACGGGTGATGAGCAAACGCTGACTATTAAGATACCCGCAGGCGCGTACGACGGCATGAAGCTCAGGTACAAGAAGCGTGGCGAATACGGAATTAACGGCGGACAGCGCGGTAACCTGGTGGTTTCCATCAAGGTTGATCCGCATCCGGTGTTCAAGCGTGATGGTGCTGACGTGAGGATGGAGCTGCCCATCAGTATGTATGAGGCCGCTCTTGGTGCAACGGTTGAAGTTCCTACGCCCGACGGTACGACGGTTCGCCTGAAGGTTCCCGCCGGTACGCAGAACGGCAAGACGTTCCGCTTCCGCGAGCTCGGTGCGCCGCGCGTAAAAAATCCGGATTCTCGCGGAGCTTTGTATGTGTCGGTTGACGTGAAGGTTCCTACAAGACTGACCAAGAAGGAGCGCGAGGCGTTGGAGTCTCTAAAGGACGATGACGCTCGCAGCTACCGAAAGGATGTGTAAACGATGGCGCGCAAGAGCGACGAGAATCGCAAAAGTCGGGAGAGTCGCAATAAACCGCTCTACATGATTAGCGTTGCGGCTGAGCTTACGGGCATGCATCCACAGACCCTTCGCGTCTACGAACAGAAGGGTCTGGTCAATCCCGGCAGATCCCGCGGCAATACCCGTCTGTACTCGCGCGCGGATATCGACCGGCTGAACCTTGTGGCTAAGCTGACGGATGAGGGCATCAATCTTGCCGGTGTCGTGCGCATTCTCGACATGCGCGAGCGTGCTGTCGAGAAGGACGACGAAATCGATGAACTCCGTGCCCGCGTTCGCGAGCTTGAGGACGAGTTGCACGAGTACAAGATGCGTGAGCGTATTACCTCGCTTGCCCGCTACGAGGAGTCGAGTCCTGAGCAGATCATGCAGCGCCTTTTGGGTATGTCGTCAGATGCTGAAGATACCGAAGACGATGCCGAGAAAGACGCGTAAAGAGGTAGACTATACAAATAACATCTAAGGCATCCAAGAGGGAGAAACACATGCTTGGGTATTTGTATTTCAATCAAAAAGGCAAACTAATCCTATTTATTGTCTTCTCCCTCTTAAGCAGTCTGTTTGAAATTGCGCTTTCATACGTGATGCTTCAGTCTATTGATCTTGCCATGAGCGGCAAACTCTCGGACGCCTTGAACTATGGACTTTGGTTTGGCTTGTATATTTTCTGCTACTTCTTCGTGGACCTGGTATGCAGGCGCCTGCGGTGGTCCGTGCTTCGAGGCAGTCAGTCACACCTGCGTGATGATTTGATGAGTCGCATTCTTGGTCAGTCGATTCCTGAGTTCCATACGCAAAATACGAGTCATTGGCTCTCGATACTTACCAATGACCTTGATTTGCTTGATGAGACGTATTTCCGCGTGTTTATGGATACACTGGTAGACATCTTCTCCGGCATAGTCAGTTTAGTGGTGCTTCTATTTATCTCACCATGGCTTGTTTTATTCATTTTTGCCATGATTGCCGTTCAGATGCTGATTCCTAAAGCCATGGCTCCACGCATTTCCAAAAGGCGAGCAGAACAGTCTAAGTCTGCAGAGCGTTTTACGGCTACCACCAATGAGCATCTTGAAGGTTTTGATCTTCTCAGAAGTTTCCACCTTACGGAAGCTTCGCGAGAAGCAATGAGTAAAGCAAACCAAAGCTGGGAAGAGAGTAAATTCCAAGCGCGTTATTTTGGTTCGTTGGCGCGTCTGCTTTCGTTTACCGTTGGCCAGATTATCTATATCGGTATTTATTTCATTGGCGCTATCCTTACCCTTCAGGGTTTGATGACGGTTGGCATGATGGTGGCTGCTTCTCAGCTTGTGGTCTATATTGCAAATCCTATTCAAAATGTAAGCGACGCCATTACCGATATGCGCGGTGCCGAAGAGATTATCAAAAAGTTCCGTGCTCTTCTCGATAAGAAAAGTGCTGTTGAAGACGGAACAAAAGATATTCCTCAGCGGTTTTCAAACCTTACCGTGGATCATGTGTCGTATAGCTATGACAAAGAGCGTCCTATTTTGTCTGATGTGTGTCTCAGTTTAGAGCACGGTGGCAAATATCTTCTTGAAGGCGACTCGGGAAGCGGTAAAACTACGTTGATACAGTTGCTTACCGATGCGATGAAGCCGGATGCAGGACGGATTCTTTTGGATGGACAGCCTATTGGGCAGTATAAAGCCGAACAGTATGCGCGTTTTATCATCCCATGTTCTCAGCAGACCTTCATTTTTAACGCGAGCATCAGAGATAACATCACGTTGTTCTGCAAAGACTTTACTGACGATGCCGTGATTGCCGCCCTTAAGAAATCGGGTTTTGAAGAGATTCTTACTCGCTATCCGGATGGGCTTGATCACAAGATTGATCAGTCGGGGAGTAGTTTGTCCGGTGGAGAGCGACAAAGGCTGGCGCTGGCTCGGATTTTTCTGTTTGAACCCCAGATTGTGATTTACGACGAGAGTTTTGCGCATTTGGATGCCGCATCAGTGGAGAGCCTGATTGATGCGGTTATGGAGGATGCGGACAGGACCGTCATCATGACATCCCATCAAGTAACCCCAGCGATACGTAATCGGTTCCAATCGCTTGTGCTGAAAGACGGAAGCGTTCAGACAGCGGTTTCGGCATCTGCACTCGCGTCATTTTGGGATGAGTTGGGCGATCGCACGTATAAAGAAGCAATTAGTGAGTGGAAAATGAGAGACTACGAGGCTCTTGATTAGTCTTACGTTTTCGACGTCTCTTGTGAGAATTCCATACTAATAAAGCTGTTTATAGTAAATTGAGTATCCATAAGTTAGAAAATCTACTATTAACAGACTTAGATGTTGTATAAAAACCACGCTAGAGGGAATACTACTCACGATTAAAAATGATTTCCGGCACGTCTGTTGCTGTGCTTGGCGATGGATCAAAGTCCAAGAGTTCAAGCTTGTGGAAACGAAAGATTCTTCCAATCGTCATGGCCAGGCGTGCCCGGAGAGGAAGGAATGATGCTATGAGAATTGATAAATGGGCGGTGACTGCCCAAGAAGCGCTGCAGGGAGCGCTCGGTATTGCCGGGGACGCAGAGGCCGCAGAGATCGCTCCTCTTCATTTACTTAAGGCGCTGCTTGACAGCAATGAACGTAATCTGCGCTCTATTTTGGAGAAGGTCGGTGCCGATGTCGAGGCCATTGAAGCTCAGGTAGATGATGCTATCGGTCGTGCGCCTCACGTAAGCGGAGGCGCTCAGATTGGCCTTGGGAATGACCTGATCAAGGTAACCAATGAAGCTGAGAAGCTGGCTACAAAGCTGGGGGATTCCTATGTAACCTCCGAGCACCTGCTGACGGCACTTGCCAACGACAAGTCCGAAGCCGGTCGTATCCTGCGCGATGCCGGTGTAACCGCTAAGCGCGTGGAGGAAGTGTACAACGATCTTCGTGGTGATGAGCGCGTGACCTCACAGGACGCAAAACCTGAGTTTGAAGCGCTGGAGCATTACGGACGCAACGTCACGGATCTAGCGCGCCAAGGCAAGCTTGATCCGGTCATCGGTCGCGTTGAGGAAATCCGTCGTACCATTCAGGTACTCAGCCGTCGTACCAAAAACAATCCCGTGCTTATCGGCGAGCCGGGCGTCGGCAAGACCGCTATCGTGGAAGGTTTGGCAGAGCGTATGGTCTCTGGCGACGTCCCTTCAACACTGCGCGACAAGGAGCTCATTGAGCTTGACATGTCCGCGCTGGTGGCGGGCGCAAAATATCGCGGCGAATTTGAGGATCGTCTCAAGAGCGTCGTAAAGGAAGTCAGCAAGGCCAACGGTCGCATCATCCTCTTCATCGATGAGTTGCACACCATTGTGGGCGCCGGTGCCACCGAGGGCTCCATGGATGCGGGCAACATTTTGAAGCCCGCACTTGCCCGTGGTGAGCTGCGCGCCATTGGTGCAACAACCTTGGACGAGTACCGCAAATATATCGAGAAGGACGCGGCGCTTGCCCGGCGTTTCCAAACCGTGCTGGTTTCCGAGCCGTCCGTTGAGGACACCATCTCCATTTTGCGCGGTCTGAAAGAGAAGTATGAGCAGCACCACCGCGTTCGTATCACGGACTCCGCGCTGGTAGCCGCTGCCGACCTTTCCAATCGCTACATCTCTGATCGCTTCATGCCTGATAAGGCCATTGACTTGGTAGATGAGGCTGCTTCTCGCCTTCGCATGGAGCTCGACTCAATGCCGTCAGACATTGATGCGGTGGATCGCCAGCTCACTCAGATGCAGATTGAGGAGCAGGCTCTCATGAAGGAAGAGGATGCCGCATCAAAGGAGCGTCTTGAGGCCCTGCGTGAGGAAATTGCCACAACGCGAGAAAAGCTTGACGGCATGAAAGCAAACTGGCAAAACGAACGCAGTGCCATCGATAAGGTCCAGGAGCTTAAAGCGCAAATGGAAGACGCTCGTACGCAGATGGATCGAGCCACGCGCGACGGAGATCTTGCACGCGCGTCTGAGCTTCGGTACAGCACAATTCCTGAGCTTCAGCGTCAATACGATGAAGCCGAGAAAGCACTTCTCGCCAAACAGGAAGACGGAGGACTTCTGAAAGAGGAAGTTACCACGGATGAGATTGCCGAGGTGGTTTCTTCGTGGACCGGCGTGCCCGTGTCCAAGATGATGCAGGGCGAGATGGACAAGCTCAAGAACCTTGAGAGCCAACTTCATTTGCGCGTTATTGGTCAAGACGAAGCCGTGTCTGCGGTTGCTGCGGCAGTCCGCAGAAGCCGCGCGGGGCTGGCCGATCCCAACCGTCCGCTGGGCAGTTTCTTCTTCCTGGGGCCCACCGGCGTTGGTAAGACCGAGCTGGCAAAGGCGCTGGCCGAGCTCCTCTTTGACGATGAGCGTTCGTTGGTTCGTATCGACATGTCCGAGTACATGGAGAAGTTTTCGGTGCAGCGTTTGATCGGTGCCCCTCCCGGATATGTGGGATATGACGAGGGCGGCCAGCTGACCGAGGCCGTGCGCCGTCATCCGTACTCCGTGGTGCTCCTGGATGAGATGGAAAAGGCTCATCCGGATGTATTCAACGTGCTTTTGCAGGTGCTCGATGACGGACGCCTGACGGACGGACAAGGTCGCGTGGTCAGCTTCAAGAATACGATCATCATCATGACCAGCAACGTCGGTTCTCAGTTCATTGCCGGCGCAGGTGCTTCCGGTTTGAACGAGGAGGCTCGCAAGCAGGTTATGGATGCGCTGCGAGGCGCGTTCCGTCCGGAGTTCCTGAACCGCATCGACGACGTGGTCATCTTCCAGCCGCTTGGTCTTTCCGATATCGAGAAGATCGTGGATATCCAGCTCAAAGATGTTCGTGCACGTTTGGCTCGTGAGCGCATGACCTTGGAGCTTTCCGATGCTGCGGTGCAGTCGCTGGCACTGGACGGTCTGGACCCCGTGTACGGCGCGCGTCCCTTGAAGCGCCTGATTCAGCGGCGTGTTGTTGATCAGGTGGCAAACCTCATCATTGCCAGCGAGCTCCACGAGGGCGACACCGTCCTCATTGATACCGACGATGACGGTAACCTGGTGGCACGTCGCGCTCAAGGCGATGCGGCAAGTGCTGCAAGCACCGTGAGCTAAGCGTTATAAGCCGAGAAAAACGCCGTTGATTGCTGGTTGCTGGTTGCCGGCGGCAAGGTGAAGCAATGCCGCCGGCACCAATCACGACAGTTCCGTAACGGTATACAGCTGAGGCGGGGTGGCATAGAGTTCATCCCGCTTTGCTTGTGCCGCCGTATCCTTTCGGTTCACGCTGAGAGCCACACTGGAGTCTACGAATGACTCAAGCCAGGCAAAGCAAAGCCGGTCAAAGTCTTGCACAGGTTTTACGAAGTACGACTTTGATTGAACGCTTTCGTCCGTAAAGGTCGCCTTTATAACGATCTCTGTTTTCGCGAGAATTTCCGAGAAGTGCTTCTCGGCAATGAGCAGCATCTTATTGGTAAGGTGCTCTCGTTGCCTCAGAAGATCTTCTGAGGTCTCGCTTTCAGGAGGGTCGGCAATATGAAGATCGTTTATTTGATTACTCAGCGCTTGTAGCTCGCCATTGTCGTGAAAATGAACGGTAAGATTGCGCGTTATATCGTTTCTATCGGCGGAGTCAGTATCTGTTGTGCCGCTCTTCTCGCGTGCGTTTTTATCGGAAAGAGTGACGGAAAATTCTGTAGAAGGTGCTCCTGCGGTTTCATTTTCAGAAGGGTCATTTGCCAGCAAGTCAAAGAAGATTTTTTCCTCCGTAATATCTTCACCGTTGGGTCTTACGTACTCTCCTCTGAGCGAATAACTCAGCTGTTTGACTCTCACCGTAGTGCATGACAGATTCATGGTGTGACTTATTGACCACATGGACGGATCGTCTCCACGGCTGAACGAGCTCCAATTTCCAATTGTTTTTATCGGCATGAGAGCCGTGCGATTTTCTTCAGGTTTGGAATCGTTCTCCCTCATTCCTTCGGCATAGGCTTTCAAAACGAATGAGTTTTCTTCGGAAATTTTTTCAAATGAGCCGCTAAAAGCTCTCAATCCTATGAATATCACACCTGCTGTCGCCGCAATGCCACTGGCATATATAAATCTGCGTCGAGTGGTTGCCTGCGAGAACGCGTGTCGGTGATCTGTTTGCTGGGGAGAGTTCTCCACTTTTGTTAACACCGCTTCTTTTACATGGTCGGGAAGTTTGATTTCTGCAGCGATTAATCTGAGTTCTTCAAGGGCGTCTTTAGACATGAGTATCCTCCCAGTCTACGTGAAGTAATGGTTTCATTTCTTGAAGAGCGCGACGAAGGCGTGTGCGAATGGTTGCAGGCGGACAGTGGAAAATGCGGGCAATCTCCTTTGTTGAATAATTTTCTACATACCGAAGAAGCACAATTGCCCGAAGCTGTTCCGGTAGTGTTCCAATAGCCTGCCAAATTTCGTTTTCTGCGAGCTTTTTGATGATTGCATCCGAGGAATCGGGTGTTGAGAGGGGAGCTGTGCCGAGAGCTGTTCTGTCTGAGATATCCATGAGTTCGACTTTCTTCGCCCAAGGATGCCGATATAAATCATGGCATTTGTTGAGGGTTACGCGAATGAGCCAAGCTTTAAGGTGCTGCTCGTCCGCAAATGCAGTGGATGAGTTTAAAAGCTGCATAAAAACGTCTTGGGAGATATCTTCAGCATCGGCGGGAGAGCGGGGTTGGTTAAGGGCGATGAGATAAACTGTGTCACCGTAGTCTTCCAAAACTTTGCCGATATGTTTTGCGTCGAAGCCTGTGTCGTCGCGAGACGTTTGTTTTTGATGGCTCATCGTAGCACCTCCTTATCTGTAATACGTTTGAGACCCTGAGAGCGTTTCATCTTTGTGCTCATTGTTATACTTGAGCTTATAACGTATCAGGCGAGAAGAGCGGTGAAATTGGAGCTCGGAGGCGGCGTATGGACAGTGATGGTACGAAAGACGATTCGATAAAAGATGATGCTAGACCTAGGGAAGCTCCTCTTAGTGCCGTTGCAGCTGGCAATGGTGAAGAGCGTACAGGCTTCTCGCTTGATGCTCAGATGCAAGACAAAAGCCCTTTGGAAAAGCCGAAATCATCACAAACGTCTACCAAAAAGAAGCTTGTCAAAAAATCAGCTCCCAAACAGTCGGAATTCATTCGTGCGGAAAACGAAGATGACGACGGCTATGACCCGTATTCCGATCGACGCCCGGAAGTTGAGCCGTTATTTGAGCGCGATCCTTGGATGTAGAAATATGCGCTGTAAAAATATACATATTGCAGGGAGTATTCCTTTTCGAGCAGCGCTCCCTGAGACACCACGTTTGGTTGATAGTGACGCAATGAGCGATGAGGAGTTGAGAGCAGCATTTATGAAGGGCTATCAAGAGGCCATTAAGGGTGATGTTGTTTCTGCTGTTCCGTCGCTTTCAGTGTTGCATAGCGAGTCGCAGCTGCTTACCTGACAGCAGAACCCCAGGTAGCCGACATCCATGTCCAAAGGAAATAGGCAACAACGGCGATAATTGCAAGCACTACAACGGCTGCAATCAGAGAACCTGCGTGCATGCGGCGCTCTTTCTTTACAAAGATGTCGCGCTGCCCCTTGGGAACCTGCAAGTACTGACCATAATGAAGATCTTTTTTGAGCTGTGCGATCTCGGCTTTTGATCGACGCCAACTGCGACTGCCATGACCATGATGCGCCCTGCTAAGCGTAAATTCGGAGTCATGCGAGACGGCGGCTTCATCTTCCTCATCGCGAGCAAAATCGTTGATGGGGGCTACGGTTTTATGCGCGCGACGCTCGCGGACGTACGGTGTATGAGTATGTCCATCACCCATGTGGCGCTCGTGATAAACGTGCTCATGAGATGATGCAACGTCATTCTCAAGATCTCCCTCAAAGGAGGTTTCGCCAGAGAAAGCCTCAACAGTCTCATACTCGCCTTCAACTGCCTGTGCGATTGCATCTGAATCTTCCGTTTTGAGATGATTGCTTGAGGAGCTTGAGGAAATTTCATGAGCAATGTCCGTTGCAGCACCTGTTGCAATGTCCGTTGCAGCCGACTCATCGGCAGATACCTGATCTGATGTATGGTCTGCTTCGAGGGGGAACTTCTCGTCAGAATATGTCATCTGATCCACGTTAACCTCCGCGGTTGAGCGATTATTCGTTACATATTTTAGTCCATGTACGCATATCTGTCGCGTTGCGATGTGGATTGCTTGAAAAGAAAGTCTCAGTTGATGAACTTTGAAAGAATAAGCACATAGTATTCGCAGGAATATATGAGTCATAGACGCTTAGATAACATAAGTCTATAAAGCTAAGAAAATTTGAAAATAATGATTAAAATCAGGTTGGATGGGCATATACAACATCGAACATTGAAATGCCAGAAATGGCATACAAACAGTGAAGGAGTGGTTTTTATGAACAGCATGGTTCCTTTTGATCGTTACGCACGTGGCCTGAGCAATTGGCCTTTTGGCGGCAGCCTAGAGAGCTTCTTTGATTCACCTTTTTCATCCACAAGTTCTGAGGCGTTTCCGGTAAACGTTGAGGACGCTGGCGAGAAGTACGTGGTAACTGCAGAGCTTCCGGGTCTTTCTCGCGAAGACATCGATGTTGAGCTCAATGAGGGTCGTCTTTCGATTACGGCCGAGCGCAAAGAGTCCGAGGAGGAGAAGGGTAAGAATTACCTGCATAAGGAATCCTCTGAGTGGCGTGCAACTCGTGGCGTGTATCTGAAAGATGCAGCTACACAGGGTTTGAGCGCAAAGCTCGACAATGGCGTACTGACTATTTCCGTTCCAAAGCAGGACGAAAAGGCAAACGTTACCAAGATCTCCATCGACTAAGCTGCGCATAAGCCGGCTGAACCGTGATATAAGCAGGTACGCGTGAAGACTGGGAAAGAGGCCGAGAAAAGAGGTTGCGAAAAAGCGCTTGCGTTCCTCAAAATCCACGTATTCCTTTCCCGTAAGTGAGAAAAAGCAGTTCGGAGTTTTACTCCGGGCTGCTTTTTTAGAGAACGCTCATGGGCCAATCTTGGCTGGCGACAAGAACTTGCAAACCACCGGCCGTTTTTGCTTGGGTACGGGTATCGTTTACCGGTTCTGCGCCCAGTGCGGCGGCGAGGGTTCGCACGGCAAGACTGGGTCGATTGTTTTCACGCGAGAGATGCATGCCAACGACTGTCCTTGTGTTAGGACGTATCAGCTCTGCAAGCGCAGAAGCTGCTTGCTCATTTGAGAGATGTCCATAAGGCCCGCCAACGCGCTCTTTAAGTACCTGCGGATATGGACCCGTGGCAAGCATATGCTCATCGTGGTTTGATTCAAGTGCCAAAATGCGGGCGCCTGCAAGCTTGGTAAGAGCATCGTCGGTCAGGATTCCCGTATCGGTACAGTATCCGATGCTGTCTATCTCAAGGTTCTTCTCGCCAAGGAGACTGAAACGAAAGCCTACGGGTTCGGCTACGTCGTGCGACGTGGAAAATGCTTGAACCGATATCTCTCCGACACGCTTCTGCACATCCGTTGAAATCAGAGAAAATTCAACCCCATCCATGCTGCTACGGCCAGAAAGGATGTGCGCGGTTCCTGAGGTGGCAAATATGGGGCCGTCGAAGTGCTTTGCGAACACACGGAGTCCGCCTACATGGTCCGAATGTTCATGCGTTATAAAAACCGCGGCTATACGATCTGTATCAATGTCAAGTTCCTGGGAGCGACGGAGCAATTCTCGCCGGGAAAGTCCGCAGTCTACTAAAATACTCGTTTGAGGTCCTTCAACAATGGCCGCATTTCCGCTTGAACCGCTGGCAAGAATGTGAAGATGAATCTGTGGTGTCATAAGAGCCTTTCATGATTTACACTCAAAGTATCATAGTAGCTTGTTTGTGAGGTGCCGTGCCAACTGTTTCACACCGATATCACTCGTCTGTTCCAACGGCCGTGCCTGACGGAGCGCCTGTGGTGCTGATGGTTTCGGGAGGCGCCGATTCTACGGCACTTTTGGTTATGGCCGCAACGGATGTTTTGGATGTGCAAGACGGCCGAGGCCGTGCCAAGATAGCGCAAGATCGCCTGTGTGTGCTCCATATCAACCATCAGCTTCGCGGCGCAGATGCCGAGAAGGACGAGCAGTTTGTTCGCACACTTTCCGCCAAATATGGCATCACGTGTGTGGTGCGCACGCTCGACATCGCATCCATTGCTGCGGCCGACCACTTGAACGTGGAGGATGCCGGTCGGCGCGTTCGGTATGAAACTGCAAATCAGCTGGCAAATGAATTGTGTGAACAGGCCGGCGTGCCGCGCGCTTCTGCCCGTATCGTAACGGCACACAACGCCAACGACCGTGCGGAAACCTTCCTTATGAACGTAACACGTGGTACGGGTACCTCGGGGCTCGCATCCATTCCGCGCCGCCGTAATCGCATTGTGCGTCCGCTTTTGGGGTTTACCCATCTTGAGCTGTGCAACTACCTTGTTGAACGGGGCATTTCTTGGCGAGAAGACCTTACCAATGCCGATACATATTATCTGCGCTCATATATTCGCCATGAGATACTTCCACGCCTTGAAGTAAAAAACCCTCAGGTACTCTCTGCAATTTCAGGTGCCTGCGACATTGTGTCGGATGAAGATGCCTACGTAAGCGGTGTTGCTGCGCGCTGTTTGAGAAAGCTTACGGTTCGAGAGTACGATGGATATATGGTGCTTGATGCGGCACGCCTTGCGGCAACCGATGTGGTGATTGCCCGCCGCGTTATACGTTTGGCCGTAAAGCACCTGGCAGACGACCCGCGCCTTGAGGCACGTCATGTTGAGAGTGTTCTTATGGCGGTGGCAAACGGAAGAGGCGCGGTTAATTTGCCTCAGGATATCCAGGCGCGTATCGAGTTTGGAACGCTTACCCTTGCCAAGGCATATCGTAAGGAACGCGCAGGTAATATTCCAACAGGTACTCATGATGCTCATACTCGCATATCAGAGACTTCGTTTTCGGCGTGGCTCAGCGTGCCGGGAGAGCAGCAGCTTACTCAAAATCGAAGACTTCGAGCGCGGCTTATTCCGGTGGAACACGGCCTTGATGTGGTGTCGTTCGCGCGTGCGCATGGTCGCGAATGGTTGGGGGAGTCGGTGCTGTTGGATGCCGAAGCCGCGGGAATAGATGCCACGCACGGCGGAAGGCTTTGGATAGAGCCCCCCTGCGCGGGAGATGTTCTTTGTCCGTTGGGGATGCACGGACAGTCAAAAAAGCTTTCCGACCTGCTGAGTGCTTCTCGCCTCCCTGTGGTCGAACGTAGAGGCGTGCCTGTTGTGCGCACATCCCCAAACGGTCGAATCGTGTGGGTTGCGGGAATTCGAGCGGACGAACGATCAAAATGCACACAAGATACAAAAGTGCTGCTAGAATTAAGCATCCACGAGAGTTTGATAACGGTGTCAGACAGCTACGGTGGCTGAGAGGAGCCAATATGGCAGAAGCGCATCCTGATATTGAAAGCATTCTACTATCTGAAGAAGAAATCAAAGAAATCGTTGCGCGTATGGGCAAAGAGATTACACGCGATTATGCCGATAAGAACCCGCTGGTTATTGCAGTACTTCGCGGTGCCGTTGTGTTTATGGCGGACGTCATGCGAGCTATCACCTGCCCTATGTCCGTTGATTTTATGGCGGTTTCAAGCTATGCCGATGGGGTTAAAAGCTCCGGCGTCGTTCGCATTGTGAAAGATTTGGATACCAAAATTGAGGGCCGTAACGTATTGATTGTCGAGGACATTTTGGACTCCGGTCTTACGCTCTCATACCTTATGCGTATGCTGCAATCGCGCAACCCCGCGTCTATTGAGATTGCGGCCTTTGTGGTAAAGGATATTGAGGGAAAAAAGCCGGCGGTAGAGCCTCGTTATGTGGGAGCGCATGTACCCAATGCGTTTGTGGTCGGTTACGGCCTTGATTATGCTGAACGGTATCGTAATTTACCGTATTTGGGCATTTTGAAGCCATCGGTATACGAGTAGGTATATCCTGCAAAGAAGGCAGTAGGTTTTATGGGCGTTTACGGACGCTCTGAGGTTCGATACAAGGAGTTGCCATGGGTATCAATCAAAAGAATCTAAATTACGGACAAGCAAAATCTGCCATTCGAGAAATCGCAGGATTTGCAGCTCGTCGCCGTGCTGAGATTGGTGCCGACAACGTCTTTGACTTCTCTATCGGAAACCCCTCCGTGCCTGCACCGTCTGCGGTGAAGGCATCCATCGAACATGCTTTGACGCTTCCGCCACAGGCAGTCCACTCCTATACGGCAGCCATCGGAACTCCTGCCACACGTGAGGCGGTGGCCGCATCACTGTGCCGTCGCTTTGGAGAAGGCACCGCAACGGCGTCCGATGTCATTATGACCTGCGGAGCTGCCGCTTCCGTTTCAATGGCGCTTCAGGCAGTCGTTAACCCGGGCGATGAGGTCATCGTTATCGCTCCGTATTTTCCTGAGTATAAAGTGTGGATTGAGCACGCCGGTGCCATCTGTGTTGAGGTTTTGGCTGACGAGAAGACCTTCCAAATCGATGCCGAACGTCTTTCTGCGGCCATAACTTCTCGCACGAAAGCCGTCATAGTAAATTCGCCTAACAATCCCGTGGGTGCGGTATATACACGAGAAACCCTTACGGCTCTTGCGGATG
>ERZ773214.448-NODE-448-length-27180-cov-3.778986_pt1 | contig 27180 bp, 39 predicted proteins | sample MGYA00511238_ERZ773214 | MGnify/ENA primary metagenome ERZ773214 (study PRJEB29015, sample SAMEA2738157) | human oral metagenome | biome: human oral; feature: human-associated habitat; material: saliva | place: China | collected 2259 ... | reverse complement strand
CTCACCTCCTTACAATTATATTATATACCATTTGGCATATAATGTCAACACTTTTTTAAAATAATTTGAGAAAAATGCAAAAAAATAAAGCCTACCAATTAAGGTAGGCTTGTTTTTTATTCTTCGAAATGCATGACGCCTGACTCATCAACGTAAACAGCAGCGCGATTTAACATCTCACCTTTTGCGTTGAAGTAATACCATTTACCATCCACGTTCCTTGCTTCTTGTGATAACATCTTACCGTTGTTTTCTTCACAGTAATACCATTTATCGAAGTATTGAATCCAGCCGGTCTTCATTCTACCGTCATTACCGAAGTAATACCATAGACCACCGACTTTCTCCCAACCAGTTGCCATGTGGCAACCATCTTTAAACCAGTACCAAGAACCATCTTCGTCCTTGAACCATTTGTTACGTAATGCATAACCGTTGTCGTTGAAATAGAACCAACTTCCGTTGATTTGCTCCCATTTCGATTTAGCGTATTCGCCATTGTTATAACGATAATACCAACCTGTACTGTCTTCAACCCAACCTTTAGCAATCTCAACAACTGCATCGGCTTTGTCGTAGTCAGGACGAATGTACCCAACCATACCGTCGTATGTACGAGTACGGTAACGTGCTGGTCCACCTACTTCTAAGTAGTCCCAGTTTCCGTCAACGTTCTGTTCGATTGTCTTAAGTGTGTAGCCGTCACTATCTTCGATGACAACACCTGTATGTCCATAAGGAGAACCGGGTACTTCCATTACGAAGATGTCACCTTTCTTAGCAATAACACCAGGTGCTTCATAAATAACATTAAGTCCTTGTGCTTTTGCAGAGTTCAATAAGTCAATCGCATTGCCCCATAAGATTTTTCCGGTAGCTCTATAACAAACGCTGTTTGAACCATCTACACATTGCCATCCATATACTCCATCGAAGTCAATACCTTTATTGTTATTTGCTGCGTTTTTTAACGGCGCTAATGCGTATTCTACTGTAACCATATATACATCTCCTTATTAATTTGTTGGCCAAGGGTCATTTGTAACGTAAGAGATTGTTGAGACCCTAATATCACCAATATCTCTGTCTGTAGGAATAGGGTCAGTGAATTGGAAGCGTAACATGTTACTGTCACCTAATCCACCTAAATACCAAGTTCCATACCGGATACCTTTATCGTTATAGATATCACCGATTAATGAACCCTCTGAACGATAACCTAGCGGAATACCTTGTAGTCCGAGAATGAACACATTTCTTTCTCTGTCTGACGGCTGGATACTATACCCAGGACCACCACGTCGCACAATCCCGAACCAACCCCATGAGAGTCCACCGAATTGATATGAAACTTGGTTGTTAAGACGTCGTACTTTTAGATATGACCCACCGAGTTTAGACGAGATATTCAAAGTCTTCCACCCAGTATCACCATATAGAACGGCCCAACCGGTCTTTCCAGAATCGGTAGTTTTAATCCATTTTACAGCGCCATTGGTTCGTCTCAAATCCACATACGTTTGACCGAGAGTACCTTCAACTTTACCTTCAGGCATACCAGCACCAGTAAGTTCACTAGATGAAGTTGTAGTAGCTGGTCCATTTTGACTGGAAGCGGGCAGAGTAACTGTTCCACCACCGTGAGATAGTGTTAAAGAGTTACCACTAAGAGACAGTGTTTGTGGAATTCCAACTCCGTCGTTACCTTTAGGTCCTGTAGGTCCCTGAATACCGTCAGCTCCGGCAGGTCCACGTTCTCCAGTTTCACCGCGGTCTCCTTTTGGTCCCGGAGGTCCGGCAGGTCCAGCCTGACCGATTGGCCCTTGTTCTCCACGTTCACCTCTTTGTCCGTCTTGCCCACGCTCACCTTGTAAACCTTGAGGTCCGATAGGTCCTTGAAGTCCGTCTGCCCCTCTTGGTCCAGTATCACCTTGTGGTCCACGTTCACCAGCTTCGCCCTTATCGCCTTTAGGACCAGGCGTTAATGAGATGTTTCTCAATTCATCCTTAGTTGCAAAGTTACTTGTGTTAATTTCAGGCTTGCTTTCTAAGACCTCTAAACGCTGTTTTAAGGCACTATCGTCATAGACAGTATCTTTATCAGTCTTTGTCTTTAAAGTTTCAATTTCTGCTGAAATATGGCTGATTTCAGTACGTAAACTGCTATCGTCATAAGTTCCACCTTGCTCTTTGATTTTTGCAAAGAGTTCATCTAGTTCTTGTTTAGTAACAATATTTTCAACATCTACAATGCGACCTGTCGCGCGTTCGACTAACGGCGATTTTTTTGCTTTATCAACAGCACTAACCCATACATTAAATGCAAATGAGTAAACGTCTGTTGATTGCTCTACTTTCTCAAAATATACATAACCAACCACAGGTTCATCGGTAGTGATTAATGTACTGTCAAATGGAACTGTAATTGTATTTTCTGAGATTGTAGCTTCAACAGTTATATATCGTTTTGTATATTTGAAATAAAACAAGCAAAGAACTTTTGAAGCAGTTAACTCATCAACAGTAAATTTGAATGTTGCAGTACCTTTATCGTGGCTGTAAATTTCATGCCCTAATTTTTCAACGTCTCGATAAACAGACGTAATAGTTAAATGTTTTTCGATTGTTTTTTCCATACGTTCCTCCCTTCCATAAAATAAAAAGAGGACTCGCAATGAGCCCTCTGTGGATCCGTATTCTTAACCTTCAATCTTTTTCAATTCATTGAATCCATTAACAACAGATTCAATCAATACTTTCTTAGATTCGCTATCCAAGTTAATTCCAGCTTTTTCTAATTCGTTTGTTAAATTATCAAATGCAGCTTGGAATTTGTCTTGGCTTGCGTTATGCACATCTTTGAAAATTTGTTCCACAGCATTCACAACTGTGGAAGCGATGGATTTTGCCAATTCGTAGTTCTTAGCATCGGTTTTGGCTTTCATTTCGGTCGCTTTAGTTTCAACGAAACCCTTCAATCCCGTAAATGCTAAACCAACTAATACTACTAATACACTCACGATTCCATTAATGATTGTTGCTTGTAATTGTTCCATTATTATTCATCCTCTTTCTTTTCGATTTCAATTTCGATTATTTTTTGGAATTTCTTATCTTGATTTTTCCGCATTTGGTTGATGTACGGTCTCAACGCTTTGGGGAATGGTAAGCCCAGCGCTTCCCAATTCTCCATCAACGACCCCACATAACTCATAATAAAAAATAGACATGTGGTTATTCCTATCTCTCTATGATTGAGAGCTCTAGCGTATAGGGCAACTATCATGACTACTGATATGACAAGAAAATGTCTGAGTAGTCCATTCGTGCTCGTTTTACTATCAAATTTTTTCAATTTAAAAGCTTTGATATAGCCGGACACCACATCAAAGCAAATTAACCAAAACAAGATTTGAATATACGGACTGCGCATCAATCCTTGTAAATGCATTGTCAATACGTTAAATTCTACATCTACCATCTACTACAACTCCATGATTTCTACAACTGTTTTGTATTTTTTAATTTCTTCACGTTTGCTCGCATTGTCTTGTTCTAAACGTAAAATCTCATCGTTTAAACTCTGAGCTTTTTGCTCTAGTTGAGCTTTTTCTTCTGAAAGTCGATTAATCTCATCTTGTTTAGATTTTACTTTTGTTTCCAACGATGCAATTTTATTTTTGATTGTCTCTAATTCCATAATTTCACCTCTTAGTTATTAATCTTTATTCCATCAAAGCATAGCCAGCTAGTATTAACGTCTCTTACAACTACAACAGTTCCGTTACCGACACCATCATCATAAACGGCAAGAGTGCAAGTTTTGTAATCTTGAGTTATGCCTTTAATAAACGTTTGCTTTTCAATTTTTACCTTAGGTAATTTGAATATGTGCTTCCATGGTGTAACGTTTCCATCTTTACAACTTCCTCGCAACTCTATTGAACCGTTATTATCAATTTTGTATTGGACAGGATGATAATCATTGCTGAAATCTGTCCATCCATTTAAATAAGTCGCGTTAATCCACACATTCGTCCATTCTGACCATTTACCATTTTCTAGAATCCTAGTGTGTATTTTATTTGAATTGAATGGGGTATATTGTTGAATGCAATAATTAGAATCTGTACTGTGTGTTATAACATGGACATATCCATAGTTATTTGTTCCTTTTGGATTATGCTGCACTCCAAACGCGTGGTAACTTCCAGCAGTTTTTAAATTGTTAAGATCACCATTATATTTTAATGACTTACCCTCTCTAGAAGTCAACGCAAATTCTTGGATTGGATTTCCATTAGAAAGTATTCCTTCTTCAACATTCAACGTTTTATGGAACGCTACTGGAAGAAATGATTCAAAATGATTTTTTAATTCCGGAAATCCACCAATAGAAAAGCGTCCATCACCTAAAGCAACTAATACTGAAGATGAGCGAACTACTAATATTGAATCTACAAAATCACTAATTTTATCTTCAATATACAATCGGATGTTGTATGATTTGGTTAAATCATAAAAAGCCCCACAATCAATTTGGCGGTTAATCCTTTCTGTTGTTTCCTTGGTTAAATTAACTGCATCAATCCATTTATTGTTTTTCTTTTCTGAATATTGGATTTTCAGTGTATATAGATTACGATTGATGCCATCTATCACAAGTGGACATACATTAGCTAATACAGTAGCAAAAATGGTTTTGTTAGTTTCATTCCCTGCGCGATGAGCGAGAAACCCATTTATTTTAGGTGCATAGTAATCTAACACATTCACATTGATAGTTTTTATTGCACTTCTTCCGCGTGAATCAGTAACTTTTGCACTAGCTTCAAATGTTCCGGATTTTACTGCCGGAAAATCGCCTTCTTCAGAACGTACAATTAAATTATCCAGCATTAATTCAGTGGATACGATATGTGAACCGTAAGCCCCATTTGCACCTTTTGCAGATAATCTAATCACTGATTTATCTTTGATAAAGTATCCTTTTGTAATGAATTCTGCTATCTTAGCAGTTCTTTCAGTGGCTATCACTTCATCTATTGTTGGAACAATTGAATCCGGAACTTTAATTGGTATTCCGGTTTTTGTCGTTTCTACTCCAATTTCTTTTTCGCCATCAAATGTTCTTACAGATACATCAAGATATCCGGAAGTGCTATTAGTAATTCTATTTGCATATTCAATAGGAACAGTAGCTTGAACACTTGTGTCATGACCTTTCCCAAGGTCTACCCAGTCACTTCCATTAACTCTCCATTTAACTTGATGACGGAAAGACGATATCTTTTTATCAAGCGTTATAGTGATTGGCTTTCCAAGTTCTGCAGTAGATACTGAACTAACTGAACTTGAACGTGGAATATTAGATAATGTAACTGTTCCGCTAAACCAATTGATGTTTCCTTGGTCTGCAACATTCGTTAATCTAGCCCAAATAGTGATACTCTTGGTTCCATCTTCATTGTGCGGAATTGTCATTGTTCCTTGTCCAAAAGTAACCCAATCTCTATTTCTTAAATCAAAGCTAACGTACTTACTTAATACATACTTACCATTAATTTCAACTTCTGCTAATGATTCATTATTTAAATCATAAGCCCACGCGCTATCGCGTGCTAACCACAATTGCCATGATATATCTGAAGTGTTGTTGGCAATGTTTATGCTTGTTTCAGTAACTTCAAGCACTAATTTTACATAACCGCTGCTTGTTGATTTCTCAATTCTAGCCATTGCCATTCACACTCCCTACATAAGATATTGTTGTAAATTCGTTGTTAAATCGTTCAAAAATATGGTTTGCAATCGTTACGCTATTCCAGAATGTAGCACTTAAAATGTTAAGTTGTTGACCTGCAATGTAAGCAACAACGCGACCACCATCTATAAATTCCATGCGATCATTTGAAATTCTGTTTTGCAGTTTTTCTCCATTCTTACCAATCAAAAGCCCATCTTCTGAAATACTAAAGTAAGTTGACATTGTATTGATAAACACTTGAGATTGTTCCAAGCTTAGTTCAATTGCTTTGGTTCTTGCTCCAAGCCCTTCAATTCTTTCAGCAACTTTCAAAAGTTCCTTTGTAGATGCTTCAAGATTGCTAAATCTACCCGTTAAATCACGTAATGTATCTTCACCAATTTCATTTTTATTGATGATTTCCATTATTTTAGTAAAATTATTAGCTTGTTCCCTGTTGCGTTCTTCAAATTCTTTTTGAAGTCTTTCAAGTTCTTTATCATCTTTCTTTAGAATTGGTTGCCATTCTCCATTCGTAAAAATCTTTGGAACTTCTTTTTCTGAATTGCTTGTATCAGTCCATAAATCACCGCTAGATGGATTTTTAGGAGCAGTAGGGCCAATAGACTTGTTTACAATAAAATCTTTAATTACAATGGAATTTTGAGCAATTACACGATTGTTTTCCAACGCTTCACAAATGAAAGTTGCTTCTTTGTTTACATCGTCAATTCCAATCACTAATTCATTAGATGCTGTTTCATGTTTCTTATTCCATTCAACATCCGTATCATCGTACTTGCTAACACGTTTCCAACGATAACTAAAGCGATTATTCATCGTGATATCCATTTTGCTAACATCAGCAATTAACTTAGTAGAGATATTGCTATTTTGGAAAATAACACCATCCGTTGAATGAATATTCATAATGAAAGGAACTTCGGTAAAATCAAATAAGCGTTCCTTAACTAGAACGCTTAATCTTTGTACTTTTTCAGAAATGCTATCATGATGTTCTGTTATATTCGTAATAGTAACTTTTCCAACGCTAGGTTTAGATAGGGGTTTTGTAATTTTAGAAATCCTAGCCTCTAAATGTAATGGAGGTTTGTACTCGTTATCTACAATTAATACTGAATCACCTATATTTACATTGTCTGGAAGATAATCAATATCAACTTCATAAGTTGTTTCTGGATAGGCACGTTTTTTTAACTGTTTTAAAGTCTCGTTAAATAGAGCTTGTTGAGTTTTAGCTGTACTTTGATAAGTGTCAGTAATATAACCAGCATATTTAGCAGCGCTTGGATGTCGTGTCCATCTTTCCCCTTCTTGCAAATCGTGTAATGTATCTTCACTAACCCAGTATCTCCCATCATTATATTCAAATCCCACTAGAGATACTCCGTCTCCATAACCTCGTAGAGCAGTGGCAAGATGTTCAATACTTTCTGTTTTCGTAATTTTGCTTACATTAGAACCATATTCTAATCTAATTTTCTTTTTGCTTCCGATTTTTTTGTAAAAATTGACTAATTTTCGATGAATCTTGTCGTTCACAAATTCGCAACTAAAATTAATTTCGGCATCAAAAGCTTTTGCGATTCTTCTTAACCGTTTTGTAGCCGTCTCAAAACCTTCTGTTTTGATAGTTCGCTTTGTTGTATTTGGAATTTCATTAACTCCAATTTCCCAACCAGAATCGTAAGTAGACGCTTCAAAATATTCGCTAAGCGTTTTTGGTTCATCTCCAATTAATGGCCATACAGATTCGCCTAACAAATCCAATCCAGCGTCTTCAGCAGTAATTATCTTAACGTTATGATCTTCCTCAATACGAGTTATCTCAAAACATCTTGTTATATCTCCGTCCTTAACAAATATGTAACAACCAATCGACACATTCTTGATAGATTCATGAGTTTTATCTACTTTAAATTCGTAAATTCCAATTCCAGTATCCAAGTCTTGCTCAAATAAGTCATCGTATGCGATTAACTCTCCAATCGAACCGAAATGAAGCTGGCAAATCTTATTGTATTTTCTATCCGTGACAGTAATCATTGCCATGCCTCCTTAAATTTCGCATTAAGATGAATGCCTGTATTTGGTTCTGTTAAAATGCCAATCTCTGTCTGACCTACTTTTAAATCAAACCATGAACTACTTAAATTTACATATTGAATATTTCCGTTAATTGTTAATTGTTTTTTTCTGAAATCAAACTCTACTACATCATTTGGTTTAATAACTACATCTCCCGTTTCATGTCCGTATTGCACGTACTGTCCACTTGGATGGATGAAGCTAATCATTTTGTAATTTTCGCCTGACGTAAAACTAAAAAGAGGCGCTGTTGGAAGCACCCCTCTATTGTCAAACGTATATACAATTTTTCCTGTATTCGTCCCTCTAGTAGCACTTTTCTCTATTTTTGATAATCCTTCGAATGAGAATGTTACTTGTAATTGGACGATGTAAATATTTTTGTGTTTAGTAATCGAAGTAACGTTGAATTTATAAGCTGTATAGACACGATTCAATGATGTGTCCGGCTCAAACTCCACATTTTCTTGCATAATCCATCGATTAAAATTATCTAAATCTGTCTGCTTAGTCGTATGAATATGAATTTCAAACGTCTTCACTTGTTCTTTACGTTCATAATTCTTCTTAAAATATGAACTGCCATTTTCACGTCTTTGAATAGCATTATTGCTTTCAGAGAAGAAGAGACGCTCATATTCTGCCACTACCACTTGAATCGGCAAATCCGTATTCTTAACATTATTAATACTCATTTCAAATCCAATCACAGAATCACTCCTCTTGCTCTTTCAGCATGTCTTTCTTTCATTTTCATTTTTCTAATAATTTCTTCTGCTAGTTTGGTAGCTAGTTGAAGTACATCTTCATCATTTCTCACTATCAATTCATGTGGGTAAATATTAACATTTACTCCACCGTTATTTTCTAAGTGTGCTGCAATGCCTTTTCCGATTCCTGAAAGTGTATGATCATTCAATGGAAGAATAGCTTCTTTTCCTGCTTCTCCACCAACCATTAAATTGTTTCCATTTTGACCGAAAACAGTTGGTTTAGTCATGATACCACCTTTCGCATACCACTCGATGCCAATACTTGGCAATCCACCACTTAACCAATCTAATGGATTTGCTGAACCACTGATACTGAAGTGAGGGAGTGGGATGTGTGGCCAGCTAATTTGGAAGTTGAAGAATCCTTTGATTGCCTCAATAGCTGAACCTACAGCACTTGCTGCTCCGTCAATTGCTCCGGAGATAGCACCCTTAATTCCTTCCCAAATACTAGACGTTGTTGATAAGATTCCATCCCAAACTCCAGAGATGATGGACGCAATTCCACCCATAATTGAGCTGATTGTTGATGAGATAGTACTAAGAACAGTTGATACAACATTTGATAATGTTTCCCAAGCTCCTGACCAATCACCAGTCAAAACTTGTAAGACTGCTTGAATGATTCCTAGAATCACATCGAGTGCTCCTTGAATAACTGTAGTAATTACAGTCCAAACTGTTTGAATGTAAATTGAAATCCCATCAAATACTCCTTGGATAAATGGAGCTAAAAATGATAGTACTGTCTGAATAACTGTTGAAATAGTATTCCATACAGTTTCTACAACTTGTTGAATACGTTCGTGGTTAGCCTCCCACCATGATACTAATGTTCCGAAAATATTTTGTATGAATGAAGAAACAGCACCTACTACAGTTTCAATTACTGATTGAACACCGTTCCAAACACTTTCTACTGTAGAACTTAATCCAGGGAAAATACCTTCTAACCATTCAACGATAGCTCCAAAGTTAGTGATTACTGCAGTTACTATTGCAATTCCTGCTGCAACTCCAGCGATAATAGCAATAACTGGTAACATGGCAGTCCCTAAAGTTGTAATGGCTATCCCTATCGCTACTAATATTGGAGATAAGATAGCAGCAACTGCGAGAATACCACCTAATACAATAATAAATTGCTTAATAGGTGCTGAAAGGTTCTTAAACCATTCTGCTAATTGCTTTAGTACTGGAATTAATGCATCCATAATTGGTGCAACTGCTTCTGCTATTGCAGCACCAATTTCAGAAAGAGTAATCTGAAGTGTGTTGAATTGTTGTTGCTGTTTATCGATAGGATCTAATGTAGCTTCAAATGTTTGTGCTACTGTTCCGCTTGCATCTTCTGCTGTTCCAGCTAGATTTTTTAATGAGAATGCTCCACGATTAATGGCATCTACCATTCGAGAAGCACCTTTAGTTCCGAATACATTAGCTGCTTCTGTTAATGCTTGAGTAGAGCTAGATGCATTTTTAATTTTATCGATAGTTTCTTGTAAACCTTGAGATAGTGTTTTACCATCTTTTGCGTACGCAACTGCAGCTTTACTCATACTTGAAAGAGCGGCTCCGGAATCGACACCAGCTTTTTCTAATGAACCAATCAATGTTGCAGCTTCATCAAATGTTAAGCCTAACTCTTTGATTTGTGGTGCTCCTGAAACCATCTTAGAAAATAGTTCATCTACTGATACTCCAGTTGTTTGTGAAACGTAAGTAACAGTATCTAATGTACTTGTTAAATCTGAGACAGATAATCCATAAGCCTCAATAGTTTTCTTAGCGTTAATCGTGCTTGCAGTAATATCTGAGTTATTGATTTCAGCAAACTGAATGATACTCTTTGAAGCACCTTTCAAGGCATCTCCTGTTAATTCAAACTGTGTATTAACTTCACCGACTGCTGAACCGACTTTTTCGAATGAATCTACAGGAAGTTCAGTAGATAACTGATCATAAATTTTTTTAAAACCGTCTAATGCTTCTTCTGTAGTTGCACCAGTTTTTGTAATGATAATATCGAAACCAGCATCTACGTTTCTGAATGCTTCTTGAGTTTTACCTGCGAAATCAATCATTGATTGTCCAGCTTGAGAAGCGACTTGAGCAGCTTGTTGTAAATTTCCTTGGCTTAATAATTTGTTTGTTTTTTCTGCTGATTTTTGGGAAGCATCTCCAACATCTTCGAGTTCCTTCTTAACATTTTTGATACTTCCTCCATCATCTAATTTATCTAATGCATCTCTTAATGCGTTAATATCTGCCTTACCATTTGAAGCTTCTTTTGCCATCAATTCTAAGGCGTGTTCCATGTCTTTACTTGAGGCTTTTCCGTTCTTGATAGAATCAGTCAGCTTGTCTCCTAAAACGTGTCTGTAGGATTCTATGTCCTTACCAGTGGCAGAAAAGAATCTTGATAATCTTTCAGTAGACTTTCCAAGATTTTCTTGTTCTTTATTAAGATTTGTTAATTGTGTTTTGTAATGTGTTAATGTGCTTTCTGTTGTTTCTAACTCACGTTTGAAAGCACGGTAGTTTTCTTCACCAATCTTACCTGCTTTAAATTGTGCTTCAACTTCTGCTTGTGCATTTTTTAAAGTAGTAAGCTTTTCTTTTGTGTTTTCAATTTGTTTAGAGAGTAATGTTTGTTTCTGAGTGATTAATTCCACACTGGCAGGATTAAACTTCAAAGCTTTATCCACTTGTTTCATTTCACTCGCTGTACTTTTAGCAACTGCATTTACCTTTTTAAGTGCTTGCTCTAATGGTTGGACATTACCTTGTAATTCAATCGTAATTCCTTTAATGTTTCCTGCCATTCTATCACTCCTTTCTTCAAATAAAAAGGCTACTGAAAATCAGTAGCCTAAAAATTATCCATATCGTTTTGCGTTGCTTTTCTAGTTTCCCCTTGTTCAGAGTTATTTTGACTATGTAAATTAACATAATCCGTTTGAAAATCTAACGCTCCTCCAACTGATAAATGTTTTAACTCTTCAATGGATAAACCACTTTCTTTACAGCATAGCAGAAACGTTTCTACCGTGAATGCTTCTTCGCTTGCTTCTTCACTGGAATCTGTTTTTTTTTAGTTACTAAAGAAACTTTTAATAACTCTCCAACGTTTTCAATAATATCTTCGAGTGTTAAAAATGCATACTCACGATAGAATTCTAAAAAGTCAGGAATTGTTGAATCAGCAGTGAAAGCAAAAATCCAGAAGAGACGATAGAACAATTCTGAATCGAATGCTTCTAGACTTTCTGCTGTTAGATCTTCTAAAGAAAATGAATCTCTACCTTTGAATACTTTTGCAACAAGTAACAATTCTTTAAAATAATCTTTATTAAATTGTTTTTTATATAAAAGCGTTGTAAATGCATTACTTTCCAATGTAATTTTCTTACCTTGAATTTCGATAGTTCGTTTCATTTATTTCTCCTTTACATTGTAGCTTTTACTTCTTCAAAGAATTTATTGTAAGTTTCTTCTGAAGTATTCTTAGATGTTTTGTATTTAACCACTTTATCATTTGCACGAGGACTAGAAATGAATTCTAATTCAACGTTATTGAAATTACTTCCATCTTTTGTTTTCGAGTTGACTTTTGGACGTTTAACAACTACTTGAGTTAAGCAGTGACGAACCGCATGTACATCCCCTTCGATTTGGAACAAGAGCGTAATAGGGTTACCTTGTGAGCTGCTTCTTTCAGCAATTAACTCTCCAACTTTTTCTTCTCCTACTGCATACTGTAAGAATTCTTCTGTAACATTATACATAATAACTTTTCCAGTGTATCCATCGTTTGAAGCTGATACATAATAATCAATATTATCTGCTTTTAATTTAATATCTGTACTTTGTGGATCTAATTGTAATTCAATAGAACCTGACATTTTTTCTGGCTTAGAATATGAAATAGCACCTCCAACTCCTACTGTTGGTTTACTCCAGTGAACGTTTTCCAAACCAAACGTAACTTTGTTTTCTGCTTTAGGTGTTTGTGATACTTCTTGACCCATTTATAAATCTCTCCTTTTATAGTGTAATTTGATATGCTACCATATACATTCTTTCATCTTTCAAATACGTTTCTTGAAATGTATATGTTAATTTATTGTTATGAAATAGTTCTCTCATTTTTTCTTCTAACGTTATATCTTTAAAGTCTGAATAAACTTCAATAATCACATCTTTATTTACAAGATGTGTAGAGTTATCTGCGTTTGCGTGTTGTTCTGTAGGATTGTAGTAAATAATATAAGGTAAGGCAGGAGCTTGTCCTTCTTGAAACATATAGTATTGGACAGGTAATTGTAGATTTTTTAGCTGTTTATATAGTTCCTTTAGTGTCATCATTTAGCTTCCTAACCTCCTTCTAATATCTTCTTCAAATTCCTTTATAACTTCGGTTTCAATTGGTTTAATATGAGTGATTGCTGCAACTCGTCCACCATTCTTTTTAGCATGTCCAAACTCTAACAAATGTGCGATTCTGTATTCTTCTTTTTGATAGATGGTACGCTTACCACGTTTATCTCTTTTTACATCCCAATCATTTGCATATTCTCCAGTAAGTACTGGAGATGCTCCTTTTAATTTAGAAGCTGTTTTGTCAGCTAAATCGTCTATAGATTTTTCAATTTCATTTGACACATCTTCATTGAAGGTACTGAGTGCGTTAGCAATCTCTGCTTCCAGATTAAAGCTCATATTTATCTCCTATCAGCTCTTCACATTGTAATTCTGTAAATTCTCCTGCTTCTGGTTTGAATGCTCTACGAATTACATACTTGATACCATCGCATTCTAGGAACGATTCACGCTCATACTCAAACCATCGTACCTGTACTACAAATACTGGTTTATACCCAAACTGAGCACCATAAAACAACATACTATTTGTTACGCTCTTTTCAGTTGCTAAGACTTTACGTTTAATGAGTTCAGTAATTGGATTTCCAATATCATCCGTTTTATTAACACTCTTTTTAATTAACGTAATTTCTTTATTCCACATTTACGTCACTCCTTAAATTTTCTAAAATTAAATTATGAAGGCGATATTGTAAATGCTTCGGCATTAAAATATTATTATCACGATTATCGTATCTAAACGCTGCATAATCGATTAAGAAATCCATGTGATCATATCGATTAGTATCAAGTTTAATCTTCTTTTGTTTTTTAATTTCATCTTGTACTGATAAAATTAAATGATTTAAATACTCATCTCTAAATCTTCCACTAATTCCTAGTTTAGCCTTCAATAGAGCTAGTATCTCTGTTTGCTCCATTATCATCTCCTCCTAACGGTTTGATGAAAATAACTCCAGCACTATTGTCTCTAGTTGATAATTCTGATAGTCGTGCTTTACTAACTTTGCCTTGGAAAGGGAAAACATCTCCAATAGCATATAAACGACCATTCGGAAATTCTTCCGAACAGTCGTTTACATCAGCAAATGCACGAATTACTTCGTACTTCATAACTTACTCCTAAACTGCATCAGTGTATGTTACAAACACGCCTGCTTCTTTGTCAGTTGCTTTAGCTACAAAGCGAGCGAATAATCCTAATGTTTCTCCATAGATTTCGTTTGGAGTCCATTTAACTGTTGTTTGCATACGGTCAAACAATGTGATGAATTCAAACGCATCACCGATGAAACCTTTCATTTCTCCTTCTGCTGCTAACATTTCATCTGGAACTGAGTAAATTACTTTACCTTTGAAACGGTAACCAGTTGGAGATGTTACATCTTCTTGAAGCATGTAACGACCTTGTTTGTCTTTCACTTTGTCTAATGCTGCGAACATTGAATCAGTTACAATTAAAACTACTTCGTATACTGAAGAGATTTTCTTATTGATAATATCTTTTAATCCATCAAACCCTGAAGCAGCTTCTGCTTTAGCTGTCTTAAGAATTTCTGCGATTGCATAGTTTTTAGTGTTAATATCTTGATTTCCTGCATCTTCTTCAACCAATGCCATAATATCGTAATCTGCATCGTCAATCATTTCTTGTGATACGGATAATTGTCCACGATATGTTTCTACTGACCAATCAACTGGAGTGAATTTTGGTTTTCCTAATTCAGGGTTCTTTTCTAATTCAGACGTTTTAGTCATTTTGTTTTTAGATTTGCTAATTACAGCGTATTTACCTGAACCAGAATTAACTGGAATAATACGTACTAATTTAGTTAAGTCAACATTGCGTACTTTTTGTAGTTGTGGTTTCAACACTTCAACCGGTACAACTGCACCACCATCAACGACTTTTAATCCATCTCGTGTTTGTCCTTTAGTACGGATGAATGTGTTTAATGCTTCTCTTACTTCTAATGTTTTGTTGTTGTTATTCATATTTCTATTCTCCTTTGCTGGGTCTTTTTCTTCTAATTCTTTTAATTCTGTTTCTAGATCTGAAATTTCTTTTTCTAAGTTTTCTTTTTCTTCTTTCTTAGCAGATAATTCTGTTTGAATTTCTTCAATTTGTGCTTCAATAGCACTTAAATCTTCTTCATTTTCTGCAGCTTCAATAGCTAATTCAGTTTCTTCTGAACGTTTATTTAGTTCTGCTAATTCAGCATTAATCTTTTCTAGCGATTTGCTTCGCATTGATAATTTAGCTTTAATTAATAAGCCTTTATTTTGCATTCTTTAATCTCTCCTTTAGTAATTGTTTTTTATTTGTTAACATTTCCTTTTTGTAGTTGTCATAACTTTTTTGTCGTGCTGCGATTTCAGTTTGAGGATATGCTGGGAATGTGCATGGACTAACTTCTAGAAGTTCCATATCTTTTACTTTTTTAAGGATAGTTCCATCATCTCGTTCTTCGATTTCATAATTTAGTTCAACAAATCCAAAGCTACAACCATTCACATCTTGTCGATTAATTCTCGCATGAGCACCAACCGCATCAGGATCTGCAGCGTTAATCTCACAAGCTCCAAATAAACCTACATTGTCAGATTTTAGTTTTAAAGTTTCATTTCCAGTTCTTCCTAAACAAATATTTGTATCATGGTTGAATAGTGCTCTAACGTCTGGATTACGTTCTAACGCTTTATCTACAGCCTCCTTCTCAATCAATTCAAAGAAACCTTCCCAAAGTTCAGTTTCAACTCCGTATTTAATAAAATAGCCTTCGATATAAAGCTTTCCATCTTCTTCACTACGAGTATTGAAGTTTGTAGTGAGATAACTTTCCCTTTTATTCATTATTCTCACCACCCTTCAATTTGTTTTGATTGCTTAAATCTTCTTGATTTAGATAATTTTCTAAAACAATAATTTTATCCATTTCTGGATCAGGAGCTAAACCTACCCAATCTCTTAATTCATTTCTTCTCATTGCTGCAAGCTGTACCATTTGACTACCTGCATTTACTAATTCTGTAATGTTGTACGAATAAAGAGAACGTGGATTCAATCTAAAATAACGATTACTGCTAATTAATAAATCTCTTGTAAGAGTCTGAGCAATAATCTGAGCAATAGATAAGATTCTAGTGTTGATAAACGTGTTATATTCTTCTTTGTTAAAAGAACCTACGCCCAAATAAAAAGCTGGCACTCCGATGAGTCCAGCAATTGTTTTCTTATCAATTTCAACTGATTCGTTGATTGCAATATCTTTTAAAGTTAGCGGCTTAACTTGGTCTATCTTCATCATATCTGCAGGAATAATCCAAGGTTGTCCAGCTTCTGTTGTTTCTAAATAACTTTTAATAATTGTTTTACGTCCTTCTTCACTAGCTAATGTATCAATATCTCCTTGTACACTGACTACAACGCTAGGAATATTTTTACTACGCATAAAACTATTTTTTGTTTGAGTAGCCTGCGTAAGGTTCTGAACAATATCTCTCAGAGCGATTCTATATCCAGTTCCAATATGAGGTCTACTTCCATCTGGATTGATTGTAAAATGTACAATTTCATCTGGATTTAAAGTTACTTGACCGTATTGAACATAATAGCCATTATCGTCATCAATAAATCGAACACTACGCATATTTAATGGCATCAAATCTCCAATAAGGTTTGTTCCTTTAACCGTCCCAACGTGAACTACAGCATTTCCATCGCCATCTAATAACATGTCTTTAACAATACGATAAACCCACGTTTTTCGAGTCATATACTTATAAGGGTTAATATCGATTTTTCTAGACAATTCATCTTTTACTCTAACATCTCCATTTTCAGTATTTTCCATTAATTGGACAGTCATGTTAGACACTAAATCCGCAATTTTATCCACGGCTATCAAAACATCTGGATGTTTATTTAACGGAATATAACTGTCATCTCTTGAAATTAGTTCCCTCCACTCAAATGGATTTACAAATCCAACTGGTGGCGGGGCTGTTTGATTTCTTTTCTTCCAAAAATTTAACAATCCCATTTTAATCTCCTTTCATTCCAAAAAATTCTTTAACACGATATGAATTGTTATTATCGTTCTCTTCTAGCATTTGAACAGTTGCAAACACAGTGGCATCAAAAATATCAATACGCTGTGTTCCACCATCTCCATCCGCTTTTTCGTATTGGATCATATCATCCGTTTTTTCAATCGCTCGAACATTACCTACACAATATTCAAATGCTTCGCTGTGCGCATAGTAGAATTCTTTGTTTTTAACTTTCATTTCAATTCTTCTAAAGCCTTCAGACTTTTTCCAAAAGAATTGCGGTTGGTCTTTCATTCGGAATTTGTTTTTTTTCATTTTCATAACAAACTCACGACCGAACTTTCTATCAAATCCAACGCTTCGAATATTAAAGCCTAGCTGTCGCATGTTAATAAACCACTTAACAATGTCATCGTATAATACTGTTTTGGTATTACTCATGGTTAGCCATCCATCATCTTTCCAACCAAATAATGGAATACCATCGTCTTCCGCTTTTTCTTTAGCAGCAGCAATAGGAAAGAATGCATGAGTAACTGCAATATCAATTTTCTTTCCTTCGTGTTCATACTCTCCAACCAATGCTGCAGCGGTTAAGTCATGCATTTTAGAAAGGTCAGCACCGCCATACCATTTGATTGGAAGTTTAGCTAGTTCTTCTATTGTCCAATTGTATTGTTCATCACTCGCAATAAATTCATCCACATTGAAGTAAGTATTCATTGAGTTTGTAAATACATTTAGCGTTTTACTGAAAAACTCCATTCTAGTTTGTGGATCATTCATAGCCATTTCCGCTTCTGCTCTCAACTCTTCAAGTGTTACGGTTACGCCACACGATGGATTTGCCATCATTAGTGTTTTGTCTGATAAATAATCAATTGGCATTCCGTCTTTATCTTCATTAGCCTTACAGATAAAAATAAACAATTCGTCATTTTCAATACTTTGTTCTAATACCTTTCTGCAATATTTCAATCGGTTTGCTAAGAAACCGTTTGGAATATCTCCAGCAGTGCTAATGATGAATAGTAACTTATTTCTGTATGCACTCATCGTCTTTTTCATCAATCCATATTTTTTTGAGTTTCTCATTGTGTGAGCTTCATCCATGATGATAAAATTTCCATTTAATGCATCTAATCGTGATTCATCGTTCGCTAATGCTTGTACAAAAAAAGAGCCATCCTTACCGAAGTTACCAGTAATAGAGTGCTCTGAGTTATTATCTTTAATACTAATTCTTTTATCTTTCCAACGATCTACGTTGTATCGAATAAAACCAAACGCTTCTAGAGATTGTTTAACGCTATTAGCAACAATATAACATTTTGAAGAACTCATGCGTTCAATTAACGATTTGCAAAGTGCTAATGAAGCAGTGAACGCTGTTTTGCCTTGTTTCCTTGGAATAAAAACGAGTGATTCTTTGAACCGTGTCTCAATAGTTCCTGTTTTATAAAAACCCATTAGATTAACTACAACGAATATTTGCCATTCTTGTAGTTTCATAGGTTCATTTCGTAAGCTCACTGCCTTAACCGACTCGCCTTGATAGTGAACTACTACTTTTTCAATGAAGTTTACAGATATGTTAATAATTTCTTCATTGAGATAGAATTTAGGATTTTCAATATCTCTTAAGAAACGCTTTGCTTCAAGTATCTTTTCTTCACAAGCAGAAATACTACCATCAATCACGCCATTGGCATAGTTGATAGCTCGCTGAATGTAAGGGTTCATCCTTTACCACCTAATTTATTCATAATATCAATAATCGATGAATCTGAATCTTGAGCGATGATTTCTCCTAGTGACTTAGGATTAAGCATGAGCCTGTCTGAGTACTTTAGAATGTCGCTTCTAAGAGTTTCCATAACATTAACAAGCGGTATCTTCCTGTAGTTTTCCGCTCCAGCCTTGTTCACATATATTTCCGCAACTTCGTAATCACGTTCAGCATGTTCTTTTTCATACTTTGTATACTGGAATAACAATCCGGCATAAATACTAATTAAGTCAGCATACTCTTTGCGATAGGTTCCTAAACTTTTCATTTTCTTTTCCGTTGCTTTTTCAATTGTTTTCTTTGTAATTGGTCTTGCCAAAACTCGTCCTCCTTCCTGTAAGCCTTGAGATTTTTACCCCTTTTTCTATAAAATACCCTGCGTTTGGAAAAAGTCCTTTTCCTCGGTTTTCCAAGTCAAAAAATTTTTCAGTTCAAAGGTGGGGGGAATCCGTAAAATTTTTCAAATTCTGTTTTTTTACGTTTTTGCCATTCTTTTCCTTTTTTCGTGATTTCGTCATTATTTCTATTATGCATCTTATTGTGTTGCTTATTACATAAAGCCACTAAGTTCCACGCAACAAACTCAAGTTCAGGGTAATCTCTCACTGGGTATATGTGGTGAACCATCTCCGCCGGATTTGATTGTCCATATCTCAACGACTCCTGACATCTATATCCATCTCTTGCCATTACAAAATTTCGTAACCTTTTCCAGCGAGAAGAGTTCAATGTTTTTCTAGTCATTGTCCACCTTCTTTATAGGATATTTTCCTAACCAATTAAACATATCTTATATTCTGTTTAATTCGCAATTCTGATTTTTTACTTGATACAATAATCTTTTTTCTTGTTTCTAAAAATGAACTAACACTTTTCTCATTATGTTTAGTTGGACGTTATAAACCAAAATTAGTCATTACTTTATCTTGTTGGTCTTGACGAATACCAATATATTTCAACGTAATCGCTGGACTTGAATGGTTAAATAGTTCCATCAATGTTGCTACATCTTTGTTACGTTTATACTGATGATAACCAAACGTCTTTCGCATAGTGTGAGTTCCTACATTATCAATTCCGCATTCGTCTGCTGCAATCTTAATGATCAGATAAGCAGTACATCTACTAATGTGTTGGTTCTTTCCGTTTCTACTTTGGAATAGGTAGTGATGCAATGGTTTACCTTTTACATACTCTCTAAGTTCCTTTTTTAATACTGGAGTCATCTTTCTTTTTAAAGGCTTTCCAGTTTTTAATTCTTTAGTTTTAATATACCAACCTTGAACATCTTTAACTCTTAAATTAATGATGTCGCTAATTCGTAAGCCTGAGTTAATACCTAAGAGAAACAGCATGTAGTTTCTTTCGCTCCATTCTCTTAAGTAGTCTTTCATTGCTTGTATATCATCTTTATCTCTGATTGGTTCTACATAGTTCATGTTTCTCTCCTTTCTCCACAAAGAAAGAGCGTACACATTTGTACGCTCTGACAGTTAGGTTGGGTATTTTATTAGGGAATTACCGCTGACGGAATCGAACCGTCATACAACCACTACGGCACTGTTAAGAATCGTCTACATTCTCAACGTATATACACCTTTTTCAAGACTGGCTCCGGAATCATGTTTCCGCATGTTTTCCTTTTATTTACACTTTCTTACAATACATATTTTAATATATATCCTTTTTGTATTTCTACAAACTTTTTTTAGTAAATTCTACAATTTTTTTAATCGTAAACATCCACACCAAGCGCATAGGCTAGTTGCGTGATGCCTTCCATTCTTAAATCGCGTATTGTGAATTCGCTGTAATTCAATTCATTTCCAATCTTTACATCACTTTGTTCCAAAATCAATGATTTGTAAATCACTATCCGGTTAGTAGTCGGAATACTATTTAATGCAGTGTTTACACGTTCTACATAATCTTTGAATTTCTTTCCAACTGTATCAGCATACAGTGCTGCATCTTCAGTTGATGAATGAAATTGATTAGTAAAGCTTGGCGGTACGATTGTATAATGTGGAGTGATGCTTGGCATACTTTTCAAGTATAGTTTATTTAAAGCGTTCTTGTATCTACCTATTACTTTCATCACTGCTTGTTTGGTTTTGATGTAGTTTAGTTCCGGATAATCAAACAAATCTATACTTTCCAAGTATTCACACCTTCTTTCCTTAGAATGGCAAATCGTCATCGTTAACTTCTCCAAATTGAACTTGCTCTACATTTCCAATTGGCGCTTGTTGTCTGCCTTCTGTAACTGCTTTGGATTCTAGTAATGAAAAGTTTTCTACTAGCACTTCTGTTATATATACTTTTTGTCCTTCTTTATTCTCATAGTTTATTGTTTGTAGTCGTCCTTCAATCCCTAGCAATGAACCTTTCTTAGTAAAGTTTGAAAGATTCACTGCTGGCTTTCTCCAAATCACACAATTAATAAAATCTGTTTCCTTTTCTCCACTTTCTTTTTTATAGTTCCTGTCAATTGCTAATGAGAATGAACCAAAAGCAGTTCCGTTTGATGTATATCTTAAATCTACTGGTCTAGTTAATCTTCCTACTAAACATACATTGTTAATCATATTTTACACCCCCAAATATTGTTCATGCATTTTCAAATCGCCTTTAAGAATTTTGTTCACTCTTTTTAATTCTTTAAAAGCCTGCGCTCTCATTGCCTTTATTCCGTTTCTTCTTGCTTCATCAGTAACCGGAATAAAATAACCTGTTCTTCCATTTCTTTCCCCAATAATCACAATATCAAAATCATTTACAAGGACATCAATTATCTTTTTAACGCGTCTTTCTGAAAACTTAGTAATTCTCATAATATCAACCCTGTTAATTCTTTTTGTATCGCTATTTGGAATTAATCTTAATACTGCTCTTTCATCCAACCCTAATCGTTTCATGTTTATTTATTCCCCTTTTCTAATTCTTCCAATCTATCCGGATTATAGCCTACCCATGCATTTTCAAAATTATCATCAATCACTACTACTGGCATACCTTGAAATCCGTATGATTTAATTTTTTCTAATATCCCTTCAACTTCAAAAACATCAACTGCTTCATATTTTATTTTATGTTGATCTAAATACATTTTTGTCATCTCACATTGTATGCAAGATGGTTTACTGTATACTGTTACTTTCATGTTAACTACGCATCCTTATATTCTTTTTTATCTATATCTTTTTTCTTTCTTAAACAAAGTAAATTGCACTTCTTTTGAATGGTGTGAACTCAAATAACATTTGCCCGGTTTCGCTAATATCATATCCATAAGTACTATCATAACTTGATGGCTTACTTGGGCTTTGTAATTGATACCATGTTAGTCCTGCAAATGATAGTGATTTTTCGTGGTGAAAATGTCCTGTAATTAAATAACGTGATTGGCTTTCTCCCCACTCTTTGCTAAATTTAGCAGTAATCACTTGATGCAACTTTTCTGGATTTTTAATCTTATCTCCATGATGTAAAAAGATTGAATGTGGCCCCAGTCTAGCATGCTTATATTCATCAAATTTCAAATCAAATTTGATTTGTGTATAAAGCCTTTGTAATGCTTTGACAAATACAAAATCTGTAGAAGGTGCGTGATTACCTTTTAAATAAACCAATGTTACCTTTCTGCTATTCTCTAGTGCTAAATCTAGTAGTGGTAGGATGAAATTAAATCCATCTTCAATGCTTGCATCAAAATCAACTTCATCAATCCGTGTGCCTTTTTCAGTCGTGTTTAACAGATTATCAACATGAAAATAATCACCGTGCAATGTAATAAGTATCTCTTCATATCTGTTCAATATCCTATCTGCAATCTCACGTTGTAATGCAGCATAGTCATATTTAGAATTCAATCCAAAGTGCATATCTGATAATGGAATCAATAGATATTCTTCCGGTATTTCTTCACACGATAACTCTATTTTTCGTGGTTTTAACTTGCTTAGAACTCTTTCAATATCTTCTGCAGTGATTTCTGGTTCTTTTCTAACTGCTACAATTTTTGATTGATAATTGTAGTAAGTTGAGCCGGAAATAGGAGTAGTCCACTCATTGGACGTGATAGACTTCAACTTGAAAATCTTTGGATCAAATCCATGTAATTTTAGAAGTTCTTCATCCGTGAATACTTTCTTATTCTTTCTTCCAATCTTGATTTCTGAACCAATTGAGCCATCCGCCTTGATATCTTTCTTTTGATACCTTGTTTCATTTTCTTTAGTACTGGAATTCGCTTGTTGAATTTCCGCGTATCTAGGATGCCTTCTACATCTATTCCGGATTCTATCAATTGCTTGTGAATCGTTAAAACCCATCTTTTGTGCAACTGCCGGCCATGAGTATCCTTCAAGTTTTAAATCAATAGCCTTATCTACATCAATTTCCGTCATCTAGTCACACTCACAATCAATAAATAGTTTTTTTATTTCATCACCAAACAATTCGATAGCACGTTTGGCGTCTTGTTCATTTTTGAAATATCCGAAAATCGAAAATGAATTTGTCATATAAGTCCAATATGCTTTAAACTCTTCTTCTGTTTCGTAACTAATTTCCCATTTTTTATCACGATTACTCCAATCAGGCTTCCAATCCCCATTACACTCATCTCTGAACGCTTTAAATCGTGTCAGTAGGTTTCTGCGTTTGGCTTCTAGTAGGACTGCTTGTCTAGTTGAAAAAACGTTGCCTTGTTCAAATCTACTCTCATCTATACCCATACAATTCCATCTGTATTCCCAACTAAGTCCATCATCACCTAACTTAAAAACCTTATCGCCTTCTTCATACGGGCATTTCATTTCCCACCCGTTTTCCAATCGGTCGATTTCTGCTTTCATTTCTTCTAGCTTTGCTTCTAAATCTGCTGTTTTTTGCTTTAGTGTTTCTAGATTTGTCATTTTGTGTCCTCCTGTTTTATAAAATAATTGATTGGATTTCCGAAAATATCATCCTTCGCTATTTCGTCAAGTAAATCATCAATTTGTTTTGAAGTCAGACGTCTTTTCGGTTTTTCGTCCATCATTTCTTCGATTTCTTGAATCGTTTCTTCGACATAAACCGTTTCTCCAAAAACGTTCAGTTTAGTAAATCTATCTTTTGTATCTTCAACCCACTTACCTTTTTTGAATAGACCTTCTTTTTTCCACTCAATAATTCCGACTTTTTCCATATAACCAATAGCATGTTTAGATACTCTTATTTTCTTTCCGTCACTACGCCTTGTTAATTCGATGAACATTACTAATCCTCCCTACAAATCCACTAAATAATCAATGGAATAATCATCCACTAACAATCCAAGCTTCATTCCTTGGAAAAAGGCCTTTTGTTCTTCTTCCGTCTTAAATTCTAGTGTTTCAAGTTGAAATATTTCCCTTACTTCTTGCAATCGTTCTTCTGTGCATCCATCTTTTAATATATCTTCTACTAATCCAACAATGTCTGATATAAACATCATTTAATCACCTACTTATCTATGAATGTAGTAACCAGCGATTGCATCTAATATAAAGCATCCTTCATGTACAATTACTTTATTTTTATAGTCATAATCTCGATTTTTTCCTACATAAGTAAATTTCAGATATTTTCCATATTCAATACCATATTCCTTCAAACCGTAAAAAGTATATTTTTCTTGATCTTTAAAAACTATAATTAGTGTCATTTAATATCCCCTTCTTCAACCAACCAATCAATATTTTTTCTAGCTTTCTTTAAATCTTCCAAACCGTTTTTTTCTGCATATCGTAATAAATATTCAACCGCGCTACACCACCGGTGCGCTTCCATACCTCTTTTGTTTTTAACAAAGTTTTCAAGAACTTCTTTAACTTCTAATCCTTTATTCCCAACATAGTGACTTGGCTTATTTACTGCCTCTTTAATTCGTGCATTTTCTTTTAAGTCCATCTTTATACCAACTTCAATTCTCTTTTGATGAATTGGGTCATTTAAATTCATGCCATCTTAACTCCTTCAAAATATGCTTTTAAATTATCTGTAATCTTCTTTCTAGTGTTTGGAAATAATTTGTATGGATTGTTCAAAAACTTATTCAACGTGCTAACCTTTACTTTTAAAATATCTTTTTGTATGTGGTAGAAGTTGTTGGATGATGTTCCAATCATCTTTTCTATTTCATCGCGTGCAATTAATAATTGAGTGTTATAATCGTTTGCTTCCACAAACATCAAACTTGCATCCGGTTTGATTGGCTCAAACAGTTTGGGTGCTGCTTGAATTAATGTGACTGTTCCTAACACGTTGTTTTTATGTTTAAACTCAAATGCTTTCTCATACGATATAAATTCCAACGCTTGATGTTGATTCTTACAAAATTTCAATGTTTTCTTTGGATGCTTTTTATCTAAATAACCTTCCATGTATGAATAATCTTTAAACCCTTGGAAGTACATCCCGTTGTGCTTAATTACAAACATTTGTTGTCCCCTTTTACTCAACTTAACCAAAGTTTTTATTGTATTCTTCTTCAGTCATTTTTCCTGTAATCAATTTTCTTTTATTGCTCAAATAAGCTTCTTTATCACCAGTTGTTTTCAATTCAGAAATGGCTTTGATGATAGATGTGTAGCGTTCCGGATTTTCTTTGTAAACCCTTAGTTCTTTTTCCATCGATGTTTCCATCAATTAACACCCCTTTGTGTGCGTTCTTCGTTCTGTTGTCTAAATAACCAATCTGGAAGTGGTTCAACATAGCCTTTAGGTTTGGTTGGATAATTTGAATAATTAGTTTTTGGATTAGAATCTATTTTGTATTCATCATTCCAACACTCTTGATTGAACCATGTTCCACCTTGCTTGATATATTTAGTTTCAGTCTGATTAGCTTTCACATATTCGATGTATGATTGTAAGCCATTCTGAATTGTAGTGTGCTCAACTCCTTTTTTAATAGCTTTTGAATAAGCCTTAAATGCATCGTTCTTTCTTTCTTTTCTTGGATAAATATTCCACAAATCATTAAATTGCTTTTCTAGCAATTTGGTGGATATATTATTATTAGATTTACTTTCATTTAATTTACTTTCTTTTTCTTTATTTAATGCGGTACTAGGTGCGGTACTAGGTGCGGTACTAGGTGCGGTACTAGGTGCGGTACTAGGTGCGGCATCGTTATATTGTTTGATTATTTTGTATGAAGTGGCTTTCCCATGATTTGTTTTAAACTCAATATATCCTTTTTGAGAAAGTTCATTTCTAGCTTTCTTAATTCCTGCTTCAGATAATTGAGTAAATAATTCTAGTCTTGAATTAGCAACAGTAAACCATTCTTTCCAAGCACAATCGTTATTAACGTTCATTAATGCGTATAATAAAATAAATTGCCCTGAAGAAAGTGGGTTTATAAGTTGTTGCTGATTGATTGCTAGAATTTGTTTTAAGTAATTCACATAAGCAACTCCTTTCCCTTCTAAAATTCCCAACGTTTGATTTTGTGTATTTTTATGGTATAATTTATTTAAATCTTGAGTGTGGTGGCTATTTTTAGTCACCACTTTTTATTTCTCTAATAATTCCACTGCAGTATTGAAAGCAGCTTCTAATGTTTTATGTGTGCTTCTGCTTGAATACTTACTTCCTTTAACTTTTACTGATAGGAAATATCTTCCGTTCATTAATTTCACTGAACCAACAATTTGACTATTCTGTAGCACATCAAATTCAGTATCATCAAACATATTTTCAATTATACTTAACATAAAATGGATCATTCTTTCTAACGTATTCTAAACGGTTGTAATTTTGGTTTGCTGCACCTACCCAGAGATGCAAGAACGCAATTACACCAATAAGTGCTAATCCTACATAGCTAAGAAATTTTAAATACTTCTTGATAAAAGTAATTCTGAATTTTTTCCAATATGTTTTTCTTTTTAATCTATTTGTACGTTCTATTTCAACGCGTGTCACTATCGTTTCCCCCTTTTCCGTTCGTCCCATAATTTTTGGATAATCTCTAAACTATCTGTTTTGTATTTATAAGGCCTTGTATCTGTTTTTCTAGAAGCTACAACCATTGGATGATTTCTAACTTCTGATTTATCCCAATTACTTTTTGAAGTTCCAATTGCATTACACAATTCAATTGTGGTTAACCATCGTTTGTTGATTGTCGTATCAACAAATGGTTTAATGATTTCAACAAACTTTTCAGGATTTCTTTTAACCACTTCTAAAAATATTGGTTCATAATAATCCAATGTTGCTTGTTCCATTTCTTATATCACCCCTTTCGTAAGTATCTTTTAGGACACTTACTCATTAAAAAAAATTTCCAT
>ERZ773214.446-NODE-446-length-27261-cov-12.079063_pt1 | contig 27261 bp, 27 predicted proteins | sample MGYA00511238_ERZ773214 | MGnify/ENA primary metagenome ERZ773214 (study PRJEB29015, sample SAMEA2738157) | human oral metagenome | biome: human oral; feature: human-associated habitat; material: saliva | place: China | collected 2259 ... | reverse complement strand
CGAAACCGGCGGTGGATGTGTTTAAGGATACGTTGATTGTGTGAATCGCCAACCTACGGTTCTCATGAAAATGCGGCAGGGTTGGCGAACCGGGATTGTTCTTTAACAATCAGGATATTGCGAATGCGGGTGTAACGGAAAAGGCTGTGTTATACTCGCGTTCGCGCTTTTCTTGGGAGCCTAGCGAAATCAGGGCTGCGAAACCTGATGGAGCAAGGCTTTTGAGAGAGGCTCCAGCCGCCTTCGGGCGGCTGTGTGTTGAAACGTCCCCTCAACCGTGCGGCTGTCGATTTGGTAGGTCCAGCCGCCTTCGGGCGGCTGTGTGTTGAAACGATTTGTCCGTTGAATTTTTTAACGCCGACGATGTCCAGCCGCCTTCGGGCGGCTGTGTGTTGAAACTAAGGAATTTAAATCAATATAAAGCCATGATTCTCCAGCCGCCTTCGGGCGGCTGTGTGTTGAAACATAGTTGCCGTATTGATAATAGTCAATATTGCCGCGCCAGCCGCCTTCGGGCGGCTGTGTGTTGAAACATGGAGTGGTGCGTCAGGTTGTCCACGCTCAATTCCCAGCCGCCTTCGGGCGGCTGTGTGTTGAAACTATGGACAAAGTCGCCGCCCGTTGTGTTGATGATCCAGCCGCCTTCGGGCGGCTGTGTGTTGAAACAGGTCAAATAAAAGACCGCCCTTTCGGACGGTCCCAGCCGCCTTCGGGCGGCTGTGTGTTGAAACGGACAGAAATATTGTAACCGTATGAATTATTTTGCCCAGCCGCCTTCGGGCGGCTGTGTGTTGAAACCCGCGCCTTCGACCGCCTGCCATTCGATACGATTCCAGCCGCCTTCGGGCGGCTGTGTGTTGAAACATGCTTGTACGCAAACAGCGTCAAGAAAAACGAACCAGCCGCCTTCGGGCGGCTGTGTGTTGAAACCAAGACGGCAAAGTCCACTTGGTAGCCAGCAAAGCCAGCCGCCTTCGGGCGGCTGTGTGTTGAAACCGTAACAGTGGCGGGATTTCGCCAGTTGCAATCCCCAGCCGCCTTCGGGCGGCTGTGTGTTGAAACAGCGTCGTTGGTGATGGGTTTATAAACATATCCCCAGCCGCCTTCGGGCGGCTGTGTGTTGAAACATGTCGGCAGGCGCGAAATACTCTTTGTAGAGGTCCAGCCGCCTTCGGGCGGCTGTGTGTTGAAACCACTTTGGCGGAAGTGGTAATCGCGCCCAGTTTTCCAGCCGCCTTCGGGCGGCTGTGTGTTGAAACTGAAAAATTTGAAACAAAAAATTGGCGTTGGTGCCAGCCGCCTTCGGGCGGCTGTGTGTTGAAACATACCAAAGTAAAAACGCCTAAAAGTCGTGTGCTCCAGCCGCCTTCGGGCGGCTGTGTGTTGAAACTGTCGGTGATACGGGTTATGGTTTTAGAACGGATGCCAGCCGCCTTCGGGCGGCTGTGTGTTGAAACGAACTCTTCGGCGTAACGTCCGTCCTCACGCTGCCCAGCCGCCTTCGGGCGGCTGTGTGTTGAAACTTGATATCTTCGATCTTGTCTTTCATGGCGGTATCCAGCCGCCTTCGGGCGGCTGTGTGTTGAAACAACAAATGCGAAAGGACTTAAAAAATGAAACATGTCCAGCCGCCTTCGGGCGGCTGTGTGTTGAAACATCTCAAGCGATGCGTGCATAATATCCGACCCTGACCAGCCGCCTTCGGGCGGCTGTGTGTTGAAACTTTTCAATTTCCACGCCCAGCGGCTCGACCAACTCCAGCCGCCTTCGGGCGGCTGTGTGTTTGAAACATACATCGTGGATGTTAGGGAGTTCTATGGCGAAACCAGCCGCCTTCGGGCGGCTGTGTGTTGAAACCGCTACCCGGAACGCCTGTTTGTAGAATAATCATCTAGCCGCCTTCGGGTGGCTGTGTGTTGAAACCTGAATGCGTTCAAAGAGCATAAGTCCATCTTCGCCAGCCACCTTCAGGCGACTGCGTGTTGAAACCCGTTGCCGAGGGAGTAGATGTAGAGGCGCAGTCGCAGCCATCTTCAGTTAACCATATGTCGAAACCAGACGGTGTTTTCCTGATTTAAACCGCCTGTAACCATCTGCTTTTTGATGGTTATCTCTGAAAAATCATCTGTGGAATAGGAAATTTTTAATCCATCAAATCTCTGTCTTTCAGACGATTGAAATCGGATTTGTTCTATTCTGATTAAATCGGATTTTTACAGCTTCAGGCTGCCGGATAAATTTGATGCAATGCAGGGTTTGATTGGCAAGGGGCTGGATAAAAATGGCAGCTTTGTTATAATAAAACTACTGGCAGTTACATACTTTTCTTGGCATTGCGCCGTTTTATTCATATTAACGAAAGAGGAAAACAAAATGTTTCCAGAATATCGCGATTTAATTTCCAAATTAAAACAAGAAGACGCTCACTTCGCCCGTCTGTTTGACGAGCACAATGAGTTGGACGATAAGATTACCGGCTTGGTTAATAATCCTGTTACGAGCGGTGCTGATGAGATTGAAGAGCTGAAAAAAGCCAAATTGAAACTGAAAGACGAGTTGTACGCTTTGTTGCAAAAGGCTTCAGGCAAGTAATCGGGATTTGAATAAGGTCGTCTGAAACCGGATTTCGGTTTTCAGACGACCTTTTGTTTATTTAAACAATTTGTAACAACGCTTCAGGCGGCTTGTTCGTGCATCGTGTGAAGGCGGCTTTGCGCAGGGTTTTCTTGAAACCATTTCAATTCGTCGCGCAGGGAAACGACTTCGCCGATAACGATCAACGCGGGGCGCGGGGCGTTTTCCGCCAGCTCGGACAGGTTTTTCAGACGACCTGTCACGACGCTTTGATGCGGTAGCGTGCCGTTGGAGACGATGGCGACAGGCGTGTCGCCGCTGCGTCCGTGTGCCATCAGTTTTTCGGCGGTTTCGGCGGCTTTGAGCGTGCCCATATAGACGACCAGGGTTTGGTTGCTCAGGGCGAGCGTGCGCCAGTCGGGTTGGTGTCCGTCGTGTTTGCTGTGTCCGGTCACGAAGAGTGCGCTTTGGGCGCAGTCGCGGTGTGTCAGGGGGATGCCTGCGTAGGCGGTCGCGCCCAGTGCGGCGGTGATGCCGGGGATGATGCGGTAGGGGATGTTTGCCTGCCGCAAAACTTGGGCTTCTTCGCCGCCACGCCCGAAAACGAAGGGGTCGCCGCCTTTGAGCCGGACGACGCGCAAACCGCGTCGGGCGTATTCGACAAGCAGGCGGTTGGTTTCTTCTTGTTGGACGTGGTGCGAGCCTGCGCGTTTGCCGACGCTGATTTTGTCCGCGTCTTTGCGCACCATGCTTAAGACGTCGTCTGAAACCAAAGCGTCATGGAACACGACATCCGCCGCCTGTATCGCCTGCAAGGCGTGCAAGGTGAGCAGCCCGGCATCGCCGGGGCCTGCGCCGACCAGGACGACTTCGCCTTTTGCCGCGCCGAAGCCGTCCAGCTGCGCGGCAAGCTCTGCTTCGGCGGCGTCGAGGTTGCCTTGCGCGGCGAGCGCGTTAAAACGGCTGTCGAACAGGTTTTCCCAAAAACGGCGGCGGTTTGCCGTGCCTTTGATTTTGGCTTTGACCGCGTTGCGCCATTTGCCCGCGAGTGCCGCCATTTGACCGGTGTGCAGCGGAATGAGCGTTTCGATGATTTGCCGCCACTTGCGCGCCAAAACAGGGGCAGTCGCGCCGCTGGAAACGGCGATTTTGAGCGGGCTGCGGTCGATAACGGCGGGGACGGTGAAGGAACACAAATCCGCGGTATCGACGGTGTTGCAGAGTTTCGCCCGCTGCTCCGCTGCTTGGAAAATGCGGCGGTTGAAGGCGTAATCGTCGGTGGCGGCGACGGCGAAAAACACGTCGTCCAAATCGTCGTCGTGAAATTCGCTGCCCAGCCATTCGATTTTGCCTTCGTCCGCCCATTTTTGGAAAACGGGATTGAGTTTACGGGCGACAACCCTGACCGCAGCCCCTGCCTGCAACAGGCTTTCGGCTTTGCGTTCCGCCACTTTGCCCGCACCCGCCAGCAGGACAGGACGGCCGTTTAAATCGGCAAACAGGGGATAATGGTTCATGGCGTGTTCTCTTATTAAGCTATCGTGCCGCCCATCTTAAAATCCCGTAGGCTTCGGCGGAAAGAATGGTTTTTGCTTATCTTATCGAGTTTGGTTATATGTGCCGTCTTAAGCTGCCGCGACAACAAAGGGGTCGTCTGAAAACGCAAACACCCTTTCAGACGGCCCCCAATATAACGAAATCATCTTTGCTTCAAACAAACCATTCTTTCCGTTTTTCAGACGACCTCTTTAGAGTACCGCCTATCCGAGTTTTGCCAAAGAGAACAATATGTCTATTCAAAACCACCACTTAGACTGGCTCGAAGCCGAATCCGTCTACATCATCCGCGAAGTCGTCACCGAAGCGAAAAATCCCGCGCTGCTGTTTTCCGGAGGCAAAGATTCCGTCGTTTTGCTGGCGTTGGCGGTCAAGGCGTTCAAACTCGAAGGCCGCCCGCTCAAGCTGCCGTTCAAGCTGCTGCATGTCGATACCGGACACAATTACCCCGAAGTGATTCAGTTCCGCGATGAAACCGTAGCGCGCACGGGCGTGCAACTGGTGGTCGGCAGCGTCGAGGATTCCATCAAAAAAGGCACGGTCGTCCTGCGCCGCGAAACCGATTCGCGCAATGCCGCGCAGGCGGTTACGCTGGTGGAAACCATTGAAGAACAAGGCTTTGACGCGCTGATGGGCGGCGCGCGGCGCGATGAGGAAAAAGCGCGGGCGAAGGAGCGGATATTTTCGTTCCGCGACGAATTCGGGCAATGGGATCCGAAAAGTCAGCGTCCCGAACTCTGGTCGCTCTACAATACACGGCTCTTTAGCGGCGAAAACATGCGCGTGTTCCCCATTTCAAACTGGACGGAACTCGACATCTGGCAATACATCGCCCGCGAAAACCTCGCGCTGCCGCCGATTTATTACAGCCACAAACGCGAAGTCGTCGAACGCGGTGGGCTGCTCGTCCCCGTTACCCCGCTGACGCCGAAACGCGAAGGCGAAGTTTCCCAAATCCGCGACGTACGTTTCCGAACCGTCGGCGACATTTCCTGCACCTGCCCCGTAGCCAGCACCGCCGCCACGCCCGAAGACATCATCGCCGAAACCGCGGCAGCCACCATTTCCGAACGCAGCGCCACACGCATGGACGACCGCGTGTCCGAAGCCGCGATGGAAGAGCGTAAAAAGGCGGGGTATTTTTGAGCGGAGCTGCTGGCGAAATCGGCTTGAGTTGAGACCCAAGCCGATGACTTTGTTCCGGAAATATTGTGATGAAGAGCAAAAAAGGTCGTCTGAAAACCTGAATTTGGTTTTTTCAGACGACCTTTTCGTTTACGGCTTTACTGTTTATTCGATGACAACACGTGCATTAAGCGGCTGGACGGGGCGGTTGTTATGCGAGCCGACGGCGCGGGTGAATTTTTCTGCCTGCGCCTGATCGATGTGGTCGTAGGTTTTCAACAGCAGCCATGATACGCCTTCGCTGCACGGCGGCGTGGTCAGCGAACCGGCAAAGCGGTAGTATTTCAGTCGTTTCGGCAGCAGGGTGCCGGCGTCGAAAGCTTTGTTGAGGTTTACCTTTTCTTCCTTCATCGGCATCACGTTCCATATTGGAGCCAGGCGGTCGTTGGTTTTCCCGGGTTCGTACAATACTGCCAATACTAAAGGCTGGCGGTTTTCGTCTAAGTGGACGAAGTGGGCTTCCATCGGGAAGGTGCGGCCTTTGATTTGGTTTTCACTGGGGACGTGGAAATGGAATTGTTTCAGGGTGTAGGTGCGACCGTTTACGCTGAGGGTATTGCCGCCTTCCGGGTAGTTGACTTGGATGGTGTGGCCGTTGTTTTCCACGTTAACCGCGCTCGGTTTGTAATTGACTTTGATGGCGGGCAGTCTGCCGGAGACGGTTTCGGTGATGTTGACAGGGGATTGGTTTTTGCCTGTGGAGCACAAACGGAACTCTTCAGAAAGCTCGCCCCAGCTTTCGGGGGAGTCGTGTCCGGTGTAACCCCAATGGGTGTGGTTTCCGTGTGCGGCGGCGGAGAATGCTGCTAAAGTGGATAGCAGGAAGACAGTCAGACGAGGCAACGTACGGGTCAAGCAGGGCATTGCAATATCCTTTCTGTAAGGAGGAGGGAAAAAAGCATTGCGGTGCGTATGTGGAGTATTGTTATTTTTATTAAACCATAGCCATATTAAATCACTAGATCAAGCCTTCTTTTGCTAATTAATTTAAGGCTATGAAGTTAAAGCGAATTCATTTTTTTAAAAACGATATTGTCGTTTTAGGAATGGATAATAATTTGAAATAGAAAAACGCTGATTGGCGCGCGAGAAAAATTAAAGGAAAGCTGCCCTATGATAAAGGTCGTCTGAAAAACTTGAATTCGGTTTTTCAGACGACTTTTTGTATCATTTGCAAGATTCAAGATTTATTTGTGCAACCCGCATTCTTTGCTGTCCTTACTTTCCCACCACCAGCGTCCGGCGCGGATGTCTTCGTCTGCTTTGACGGGGCGGGTGCAGGGTTCGCAGCCTATGCTCGGGTAGCCTTGGAAATACAGGGCATTGAGCGGAACGTCGTAGGCTTGCGCGTATGCCCAGACATCGTTTTCTTCCCAGTCGAAAATGGGGTTGAACTTGGCGATGTTGCGGCTGTGGTCGATTTCTTCAAAATCCAGTTCTCTGCGGGTTGCCGATTGGCTGCGGCGTTGTCCGGTCAGCCAGGCGGGGGCGTTTTTCAGGGCGCGGTTGAGCGGCTCGATTTTACGGATGTGGCAGCAACGGCGGCGCAGCTCGACGCTGTCGTACATGGCGGTCGCGCCGAATTCCTGCTCAAACTGCCGCGCGCTTTCGGGATCGGGGTGGAAGACTTCCAGTTCGGTTTGGTAGCGGACGTTGACAGCGGTAATTAAGGCGGCGGTTTCGGGATTGAGCTTGCCTGTGTCGAGGGTGATGATGCGCAGGGGGAGTTTCAGGCGGCAGATGGCGTCGGTAATGATCATGTCTTCGACGGCAAGGCTGGAGGCGAAGACGGCTTGCGGATAGTGGCGGGCGATGTGTTTGAGGCGGGTTTCGAGCGTGGCGGTCAACTCGGGCAGCCGGCGCCGTTCGGCTTCGCCTGTTGTCGGGATGCGCCAAAGCTGGGGGCGGAAGAGGGACATGGTTGGCTTGTTCCTTGGTTTTTGTTTTCAGACGACCCCTCTTGCGGCAAAGGGGTCGTCTGAAAGTTTGTACGGAACATTATTGTCGGGCGGTCTTGCGTGAAGGGGAAAGAATGCTTTTCTATTTCTTTATAACCAAAGCGATTGCTGCTGGTCTTTCGGCACGAGGTGGTTCACGCCTATGCCGATCAGGCGGAAGGCGTCTTCGCGCTGGGGTGGCACACGCTGCATCAGGGTTTGCGCGGCGCAAAGCAGGGCGTCGGTGTCGGGCAGGACGGAAGAGTAGGTCAGGGAGCGGGTGATGATGCGGAAATCATGGGTTTTCAGCTTGAGGGTTACGCCTTTGGCTTCGACATTTTTGCGTGCGATTTGCCTCCACAAGTCTTCGGCAAGATGGGGCAGATGTCCTGCCGCCTGTTCGAGCGACAGGTCTTCGGGCAGGGTGATTTCGGTGGAGATTTGGAGGCGTTCGCGTTCGGCTTTGACGGGGCGTTCGTCCGTACCGCGCGCCAAATCATAAAGGCGGTAGCCGTAGCGTCCGAAATGGTTCAAGAGTTCGCCGCGCTCGAAACGGCGCAAATCGCCTGCCGTCTGCATACCCAGCGACTGCATTTTTTTCAGCGTTACCTTGCCCACGCCGGGGATTTTGCCCAAAGGCAGGGTTTCCAAAAATGCCATGACTTTGTGCGGCGGCAGGACGAATTGCCCGTTCGGCTTGCGCCAGTCCGACGCGATTTTCGCCAAAAATTTGTTCGGCGCGATGCCTGCGGAGGCGGTCAGGCCGGTTTCCGCAAAAATGGCGGCGCGGATTTCTTTGGCAACTTCGCTGGCGTAAGGGATGTTTTTGAAATTATGGGTCACGTCAAGATAGGCTTCGTCGAGCGACAGGGGTTCGATTAAATCAGTATAGCGCCTGAATACGGCGTGAATCTGCGCGGAAACCTGACGGTACAAATCGAAATGCGGCGGCACATACACCGCTTGCGGACACAGCCTTTTCGCCGTCGCCACCGACATCGCGGAATGCAGCCCGAACTGCCGCGCCTCATACGATGCGGCGCAAATCACCGAACGCGCGCCCTCCCATGCGACGACCACGGGCAGCCCTTTCAAATGCGGCTGCTCGCGCAGTTCTACCGATGCGTAGAACGCGTCCATGTCGATATGGATGATTTTGCGCTGGGACATTGAAGACGGTTGTGAAGAAAAAAGAGACGGGTATTTTAGCGGAAAACGATAGGGGAAGGTCGTCTGAAACCGGTTTCAGACGACCTTTGCCGGTTTATTTGATTTGATAGTCTAAAACGAAACGCGCCGCATCATCTTGAGCCAGAATTTCCGTCAGCTTGGGCAGCGTATCCGCCAATTTTTTTGCCAGCAGATAGGGCGGATTGACGACGAACATCCCGCTGCCGTGCATACCGAAACCGTCTTCGCGAGGTTTGTGGACATAAAGCTCGACTTGAAGGTAATTTTCGGGCATGAGTTTTTTCAACTGTTCCGGCAGCTTGCGGCTCTCTTCGCGGCTCAAGCAGGGATACCAAACCAGATAACAGCCCGACTCGAAACGTTTGAGCGCGTCTTGCAGGGTTTGGACAACGCGGCGGTAATCCTGTTTTTCCTCATAGGGCGGGTCGATCAGTACCACGGCGCGGCGCGGCGGCGGGGGAAGCAGCGAAATCAGTCCGCGATAGCCGTCAGTCTGCGTGATTTGCCCGCGTTTGCCCAGACGGGCTTCTTTCATGTTGTTTTGCAAATGCGCAAAATCGGCAGGATGAAGCTCGAACAGGCGAAGTTTGTCGCATTCTCGAGTGAGAAAGCGGGCAAGCCAGGGCGAGCCGCAGTAGAGATTTTCATCGGGCAGGATTTCTTTCAGACGACCGGTAAAGTCGGACAAATCCGAAGGCAGCGCATCTGCTTGAAGCAGCCGTGCAATCCCCTGCCGGTATTCGCCGACCTTCTGCGCCTGCTCGCCGCGCAAATCATACAAACCCGCGCCGCTGTGGGTGTCGATATACCAATACGGTTTGTCTTTGAGGTTGAAATATTCCAGCGTAAGGAAGAGGGTGAAATGTTTGAGCATATCGGCGTGGTTGCCGGCATGGAAGGCGTGGCGGTAGCTGAGCATGGCAGGGGTCGTCTGAAAACAGGGAAAGGCGATTATATCCGCAAATGCGGCAGGGCTGTTGCCGGGCTTTCAGACGACTTTGGGATTGCGCTGGAAGGAAACCGTCCCGACAGGCTGCCATCGCGGAAATTTTTGTTTTGTCCGATATAATATAGGTCGTCTGAAAACCGGATTTGCGTTTTCAGACGACCTTTTTTCAAGACGGGAAACGATGATGGCTGAAAATACTGCCGATGATTTGAACCTTGCCGTCGCTCAAGCAGCGGGGCATTTGCTGGAGCGTTGCGTACCGGAGGATGCTGCAGTGCTGGCGCCGTATGTGTTGCGGCTGTTTACGGCTTTGCAGAACGGGCATTCGTTTGTTTGGCTGGATGAGGGCGAGGCGGAGGAATTGGCGGGTTTGGCGCCAACGGTCGGGCAGGGCGTGTCGCCGTTGGTGTTGCAGGGCAGAAAGTTGTTTTTGGGGCGGATGTGGCAGCTCGAGCATGATTTGGCGGCTGAAATTCAGCGTTTGGCGGCAGCGGAAGTCAAGCCTGTGGATTGGATGAGTGCGTCGCAAAACTTGTCTAGCTGGTTTGCTAATAAGGGCAGCGAAGGTCAGCGGGATGCGGCGGGGCTTGCCTTGCTTCAGGCGTTTATGCTGATTACGGGCGGGCCAGGTACGGGCAAGACGACAACGGTGGCGAAACTTTTGGGGTTGATTTGCACCAACTCTGCCACGCGCCTGCCGCGTATCGCGCTGGCGGCTCCGACGGGCAAGGCGGCGGCGCATATGGCGCGCGCGCTGCATCGTGCGGTGGACGGTTTCGAGATGCCGGATGCGGTGCGCAATCATTTGTCTGCGCTGGAAGGGCAGACGGTTCACCGCCTTTTGAAATTGCGCCCGCCGCAAATGCTGCCTGCGTTTGACGGCAACCGTCTGCTGCCTTTGGATGTGTTGGTGGTGGATGAGGCTTCGATGTTGGATGTTTCCTTGCTGCTTCACTTGCTGCGTGCGATTCCGTCGGGCTGCCGCGTGATTTTTTTGGGCGACGAGTTCCAACTGCCCTCGGTTGGCGTCGGCGCGGTATTGGCGGCGTTGTCGAGACGGACGGTTTTGGATAAGGATACGGCGGAACAGCTGAGTATCTATCTGCCGGAACACGGTTTCCCCATGGAAGAAAATCCGCCGGCTTTGTCTCAAAACGTCGCGCAACTGACGGTCAGTCACCGTTTCGGCGCAGACAGCGGCATCGGTTGCTTGGCTAGGGCGGTCGTGTCGGGCAAGAGCGGGGAAGGTTGGGCGCAGTTTGCTTTGTTCCCCGACGAGCTGGAAATCCGCGAGGGTCGTCTGAAACAGCAGGCGGAGCTGCTTTACCGCAAACACGAAAAATACTGGCAGGCAGTCGATAAAAACGATGTGGCGCTGGCGTTCGGACACGCGGCGGATGTGGTCGTTTTGGCGGCATGGCGGCAGGATGCGGAGGCGCTCAATGAAGAATATTGCCGTTATCTGCAACGCAAACATCGGGCGGGCGCGGATACGCCGTGGTTTGCGGGGCAAATCATCATGATTGCGCGCAACGACTATACGCTGGAAGTGTTCAACGGCGACATCGGGCTGATTATGCCCGACGCAGAATCGGCAAACGGCTTGGCGGCGTATTTCCCGAATGCGGACGGTTTCAAAAAAATCGCCATCAGCCGCCTGCCGCAATTTGATTCTGCGTTCGCCATGACCGTGCATAAAAGCCAAGGTTCGGAATATCGGGAAGTCTGGCTGCTGCCGCCGTCGGGGAACATAGAGCAGGGTGGAGATGACGCGCTGTCGGGCTTAAACAACGCGCTGCTCTACACCGCCATCACCCGCGCGCGGGAACGCTTTGTCTTTTGGGGGAATGAAGAACAATGGCGGATGGCGGTGGAAACCCGTAAAACCCGACGCACGGCATTGGGCGAAATCTTGGATGCCATGTTCGGATCGAAAGCTTGAATAAAACCCTAAAGGTCGTCTGAAAACGGAACGGATACTGCCGGAAGTTTTCAGACGACCTTTTTCTATTGATATGCGTCAAAATCAGCGTTTGGAATTAAGCACAATACTCTAAATCTTCTTGACGGTTTGCGCCGTCTTCCATAGGATTGAAGCCGTTCGATTACAAAAATTAGTAAATTCCTAACAAATATTGATTGGGAATTTTTCATTAAAAATACCTTTTACTACTCAATCGGAGCTTGGCATGAACATCCAAAAAAACTTTGCCGTTGTATGCGCTGCCTTGGCAGCATCATCTTTCGCCTTTGCAGAAACCGCCGATGCAGAGCGCGATGCCGCCGCGTTGGCGACGACAAGCGATTACGTCAATTCAGGCAGCGTCATCCGCAAAGACGAAGACAAAATCAGCATTTTCAACGATTTGCTGACCGTAAACGGCTCATTCCGCATCCGTGCCGACACCAAAGACATCAATGCCAACAACAGCAGCACCAATCCCACGCCCGAAGCCTCCAACACCAATTTCAACGCCGAATTCTGGTTACGCGCCAAGCTTTATAAAGATTGGAAACTGGTTACCCAAATCGAACCCAACATCGACTTGAAAACCGGTAAATTCAACGGCGACCACGATGTTCCGGTAAACAAACTCTACGTCGAAGGCACGATTACCGAAGGCATCAAAGCCCGCGCAGGTAAATTCGGCGCATTCTCTTCCTACGGTCGCGTTTGGGATACCGCAGTAACCGGCGGCGAAATCTTCTTTGACAACAAAACCCTGCCCACCAAAATCTATGCAGGCCGCTTTACCGGCAGCCTCAACGACAACGCATGGGGCATAGGCGGCCGCCGCAAACACTTCGCCGCCATTCAAAGCAGCCTGCCGATTAACGAAAACATCAACGTCGGCGCAACCGTCAGCTACATGAAAGACATAGACGTGCGCGGCGCGAAGAAAAACGCCGTCTTCGGCGAAATCGGCACGGATGTCAAATTCAACGACGATTGGCGTTGGATGGCGGCGGTCAGCAAGTCCAACATCAAAGCCTATAACGACGCAGGACAAAAAATCAAAAACGACGGCGTGTTCACTGAAGTCCGCTACAAACTCGCCGACTGGAAAGTCCGCAATTCCTACGATGCCTTCCTGAACTACCGAAGAGTCGGTGCACTTTCGGGTGTGTCTTCGGTCGAGGATTACAGCAAAAACGTACAAGGCGTACAAATCGGCGCAACTTATATTCCTTGGAAAAACTGGAAAGTATCAGGTTTCTACCTGGCGGGTAAGCAAGTTACCCCGACTGCCGGTACCAGCAAACAAGACGTAAACGTCTTGCGCGGTCAGGTGGAATATAAATTCTAAGTCGTTTGGATCAAAGCTTTGTAAAAACGAAAAAACAGGCAGGGAAAACCTGCCTGTTTTGGTTGGGATAAGATTTCAGACGACCTGTACCTATCTTTCTGATACAGGTCGTCTGAAAAGTGTGATTCCACCAAGACGAACTTCAAATTCTACCAGCTGTCGCGCTTCATGCGGTCGAGTTGTCGGCGGTCGCGTTTGGTCGGTCTGCCGTCGGGGTACGCCGCGCTGATGCGGCTTGCTTGGTCGAGCTGTTTTTGCGCTTCGCGTTCGGCGGCGGTTTTCATGTCTTCTTCGTAAAGCTGGCGCGCTTCGGGGGCGGGTCGGCGTTGGTGGTTGAGTGCCAATACTTTGATTTTGTAAGGTAGCGAATTGAGCGTCAGGTCGATGGTGTCGCCCGCGCTGATGTTTTTGCTGTTTTTGACTTTGGTGCCGTTGACCTGAACCCTGCCCAATTCGATATGTTTTTGAGCCAGTGCGCGGGTTTTGAAAAAGCGCGCAGCCCAGAGCCATTTGTCGAGCCGCATCGCCGTATTGTCGTGGTCGTTTTTCATAGCCTGTTTGAAATGATTGAACTGAATGGAAGTTTATCATAAGATACGGCACTTCATTTGTTTAGTGCAGATATACTATATCGTTGTAAAAGGTCGTCTGAAAAGGCATCCGCCCAATTATCTGCCGTCTTGCACGGCATATCCTCAATGAGAAATGCTGCCAAATATGCCTGATTGGCGTATGATAGCGGCAGCGTCCCTACCGAGAGCTTCACCCTATGAAATCAGTTTTTTTGGATTTTGAACAACCCATTGCCGAATTAACCAATAAAATCGAAGAGTTGCGCTTTGTGCAGGGCGAGTCCGCCGTCGATATTTCTGATGAAATCGCCAGATTGCAAAAGAAAAGCAACGACCTGACCAAATCGATTTTCAACAAGCTGACGCCCGCTCAGATTTCGCAGGTTTCACGCCATCCCCAACGTCCTTACACCTTAGATTACATCCAAGCCATTTTCACCGATTTTGAAGAGTTGCACGGCGACCGCCATTATTCAGACGACCATGCCATCGTCGGCGGTTTGGCGCGCTTCAACGGACAAAGCGTGATGGTTATCGGTCATCAAAAAGGTCGCGACACCAAAGAAAAAATCCGCCGCAATTTCGGTATGCCGCGCCCTGAAGGCTACCGCAAAGCACTGCGTCTGATGCATACCGCCGAGAAATTCAATATTCCCGTAATGACTTTTGTCGATACGCCGGGTGCGTATCCGGGCATCGGCGCGGAAGAGCGCGGTCAGTCCGAAGCCATCGGACGCAATCTGTACGAACTGACCCGCCTGCGTGTGCCGGTTTTGTGTACCATTATCGGCGAGGGCGGTTCCGGTGGCGCGTTGGCGATTGCGGTCGGCGATTACGTCAATATGCTGCAATATTCGACTTACTCGGTTATTTCTCCGGAAGGCTGCGCGTCTATTCTGTGGAAAACCGCCGAAAAAGCAGCAGATGCCGCTCAAGCCTTGGGTATTACCGCCAAACGCCTGCAAGAATTGGATTTGATCGATAGCGTGATCAGCGAGCCTTTGGGCGGCGCGCACCGCGATTTTGAAACGACCATGAAAAACGTCAAAGCGGTGTTGGAAACCCAGTTGCACGAGGCACAAAATATGCCGATGGCGGACTTGCTGTCGCGCCGTTTCGACCGGATTATGGCTTACGGCAAGTTTACGGATAAGTAAACAATTAATGTGTAGAAAAGCAGGCAGAAGCCCCCCCTGCCTGCTTTTTCATTTCTAAGAACTTGCCTTGCCGACAGCATAGATTACGCCATATGAACCCGACATCGTCTGAAAACCTTCCGCCTCAATGCCGCAGTTTGTTGGAAACCCTGCGTCTTTCGGCGCGTTCGCTTCCAGATGGTTGTGCGGTAACGGTCGGATTGAGCGGCGGTTTGGATTCGGTGGTGTTGCTGCATACGCTGGCGTGTTTGCGGGAAGAGCTTGAATTGAAAGTACACGCTTTGCACGTTCATCATGGATTGAGCCGCAATGCGGATGACTGGCTGGTGTTTTGCACACGTTTATGCCAAGAATGGAATGTGCCGTTCAGAAGTGCAAAAGTTGAAGTCAAAAAAGACGGGGCGGGGATTGAGGCGGCCGCACGAAAAGCGCGTTATCAGGCGTTTTCAGACGACCCCTCCGGCATCATCGCGTTGGCGCACCATCAGGATGACCAAATTGAAACATTCATGCTCGCGGCGGTTCGCGGCGGCGGCATCAAAGCACTTGCCACCATGCCGCAATGGCGAAAACTGGATGAGGAAACGCAAATTTGGCGGCCGCTGCTGACGTTTTCCCGAAAAGAATTGGAAAACTACGCCGCTACCTGCAACCTGCCGAACATCGAAGACGAAAGTAACGCCGATACGGCGTTTTTGAGAAATTGGATGCGCTACGAGGCGTTGCCGGTTTGGCGGGAGCGCATTCCGAATTTTGACCGTCATGTTTGTGCCAACATCCGTTCGTTACAAACCGATTTGGCAATTTTAGACGAAGTTGTCGATGCGGATTATCAAACGGTTTGTGAGAGCGGACGCTTCCAAGTCAGCCGTTGGCAGACATTCAGCGAAGCGCGCCGCAGCCGGATTCTTTGGCGGTTTTTTAAAGAGAATGGGATTGTGGAAAGTTCTCCGAGAAAGCTGGCGGATTTCGCGCGGATACTGTTGGAAGCAGAAACTGCACAATGGCAGTTCGGCGAAACATCGGTATGTTTATACCGGGATTTTTTATTTATATTGAAACAAAGCCAGTTTGCAGACGCAGATTGGATAAAGGGAAAAGAAGTCAGAGGTCGTCTGAAAGATATTCTCCAAGAAAACGGTTTTTTTCTGGTGCCGCACCGCAACGGATTGCCGGAATCGGTCTTGGAAGAAGAAGGAATCATTCGGACGGCGGGCAGCGATGATATGATGAATGTAGGGTTTTTGTTCAAAAATGTTAAGAAAATGTTGCAAGAAAACCATATCGTACCGTTCGTCAGAAAATGCTGGCCGATTATCACAAATGCTGATGGGAACTGCATTGCTATTGTTAACCTTACAGTAAGCCATGATTTTCAAGGGATTGACGGTTTTTTACCGGTTTACGAAAAATTTTTAAGATATAAATGGAACTAAATGCGGCAATAGCTGTCTTTAACTGGCACAGCACGCTTTACTACTTTATAGCTTATAATGCAGTTATTATAAAAAGGTAAAATATGAATGATCGCCAGATTGATCAGGTCTTGGTAGAGCGCGCGCAGAAAGGCGAACAAAAAGCATTCGAGATGCTGATGTCCAAATATCAGCGTCGGCTCATTAGATTGATTTCCCGTTTTGTCAAAGACGAACATGAAGTCAACGATGTGGCTCAAGAGGCAATGATCAGGGCTTACCGTGCCTTGCCGAATTTCCGAGGCGAGAGCGCGTTTTATACCTGGCTGTACCGGATTGCTATCAATACTGCCAAAAATTTCTTAGTAACATCAGGAAAGCAGCCGTTCGTCAGTGCAGAGGCTGCCAATGAAGACGGGGATATTTTGGATTTATCGGATCAGATTGCGGATTATCATACGCCGGAAGCTGAGATGATCAATCGGGAAATCCTCCAAACAGTCGAATCAACGATTTCAAATTTGCCCGAAGACTTACGCAAAGCCATTACCTTGCGGGAAATGGACGGTTTGTCTTACGAGGAAATAGCCACGATTATGGATTGCCCGATAGGGACGGTTCGATCCCGTATTTTTAGGGCGCGGGAAGTGATAGCAAAAGATTTGAGGCCTTTGCTGGAAACTTCTGAAAATCAAAGGTGGTAATAAAATGGTAATAACTATGAACACAACACACAAATATATCTCCATGTTGATGGATAACGACGATGTATCTGAAGAGATGCTAGACCGTCTGTTGTCCGACGATGCCGCTGCCGAAGCGTGGTACGAGTACCATCTGATTGGCGATTGCATGCGCTATAAAGTAGGTACGGGGCGTGATGCGGATTTCATGCAAAGCGCAGCATTTACTGCTACGCTTGCCGAAATCAGCGAAGAACATAAGCAACGTCATAAGGCTGAAGTTGCCGCGGCGATGTCTGCTAAGGGTGTTCAAGCTGCAAACAATTCCTTCTTTAGATCTTTCGCCGTTGCTGCCAGCGTTGCTGCAGTTGCAGTAGCCGTATGGCAATTTGCTCCGCAAATGCAAAGTGTTGGATCAGCAGATATGGTTGCAGAAAAAGCTGTTGAAACCAAAGCACAACAGGAAAATATAGTGTCCGTAGTGGCTAATCCAGCTGTCAAAAATGCTTCGGACGCTGTGGTATTACCTGAGTCGATAAAGAATGACAAAGGCGTGAGTCAGACTGCCGTTCGGACTGAAGCACCGACTGAACAGGATCCTTCTTTTCATTAAACTGCATAGAGATACAGATTTCCATCAAGTAGAGAAATCCCTTCCCGAGCTATTCGGGCAGGGATTTTATTTTTGAACGGATGCATCTTGAGGTCGTCTGAAAAAGCGGGGGTGAAAGAAGTCGGGCGGTATTGTGCTGTATCCTTTTTATTTGAATCCGCTATATAATGCGCCACATGAAATCAATTACCTCCGCGCAAAACGAGCAGCTCAAGCATTTGTCTAAGCTGCTTTCACAATCTAAAGCACGCCGGGAATATGGGCAAACCGTGTTGGAAGGCGTGCATCTTTTGCAGGTCTATTTAGAGGCAGGGTACACGCCCAAACAAGTGTATTTGCCCGAAAGTAAAAACACGAATCCGGAAATCCGAAATTTAATCAGCAGCTTGGACGAAGATTGTATTACTTGGGTCGGAAACGAAGCCTTGTCTAAAATCACCAGTCTGAACGATGCCGATGATGTAATGACTTGGATAGAGATTCCGCCGCAAGGTGATTTGCCTTTAAGCGGCGACTGCGTGGTGTTGGACAGGCTGCAAGACCCGGGCAATGTCGGTACGGTTTTACGCAGCGCGGCAGCTTCGGGCATTAGGCAGATTGTGTTGGGTAATGACTGTGTCGATATTTGGTCGCCCAAAGTATTGCGCGCAGGTATGGGGGCGCATTTTTTGCTGGACATATACAGCCGTGTTTCCCTACTGCAATGGCTGGATACTTATCAGGACAAAATATGGGCGACCGCTTTGGACGGGCGCAATCCCTCCGATTTGTACCAACTGGATTTAAATGCCCCTTGCGCTTGGGTTTTCGGCAATGAAGGCAGCGGCGTGAGTCGGGAAATTTTGGAAAAAGTTGACGGCAGCGTCAGAATCCCGATGCTGGGACAGACTGAGTCGTTAAACGTTGCCATGGCGGCAACTGTATGCCTTTTCGAGCAAATGCGCCAACGCATTGCGTAAGCACTTTCAGACGACCGGTCAGTTTGGGTAAAACCTGATTGGGGTCGTCTGAAAACCTTATCTTCTGCAAACTCAAAACACCAAACCGGCGGTTAATCTGTTTAACCCCGGTTTGGTATTTCAAAGCAATCAGAATTTGTCATTCGGCCAGCGCGTGCTTTGCAGGATGCTGGCGTCAACGTCTTGAATATTGCGATGGCCGGTAAACGCCATGGAGACGTCCATTTCTTTGTACAGGATTTCCAGCGCGCGGGTAACGCCTTCTTCGCCGTATGCGCCCAAGCCGTAGAGGAACGCGCGGCCTATCATCGTACCTTTCGCGCCCAAAGCCCATGCTTTGAGAACATCCTGACCGCTGCGGATGCCGCTGTCCATCCAGACTTCGATGTCGCTGCCGACTGCGCTGACGATGTCGGGTAAGGCTTTGATAGAGGATACGGTATCGTCGAGCTGGCGGCCGCCGTGGTTGGAAACGACCAATGCGTCCGCGCCGCTTTTCGCTGCTTTTTCCGCGTCTTCGGGTTCCATAATGCCTTTGATAATCAGCTTGCCGCCCCACAAATCTTTAATACGGGCGACGTCGTCCCAGCTCAGGCGCGGGTCGAATTGTTCGGACGTCCATGAAGACAGCGAAGACAAATCGCCGACGTTTTTGGCGTGTCCGACGATGTTGCGGAACGTTCGGCGTTCCGTGTTCAACATTTTCATACACCATTCGGGCTTGGTTGCCAGATTGATTAAATTGGCGATGGTCGGTTTCGGCGGTGCGGACAGACCGTTTTTGATGTCTTTGTGGCGTTGCCCCAAAACCTGCAAGTCGGCGGTCAAAACCAATGCCGAACATTTGGCATCTTTCGCACGTTTAATCAGGTTTTCCATAAACTCGCGGTCGCGCATCACATAAAGCTGAAACCAAAACGGCGCGCTGGTGTTTTCGGCAACGTCTTCAATCGAGCAGATGGACATAGTGGAAAGCGTAAACGGAATGCCGAACTTCTCCGCCGCACGCGCCGCCAAAATTTCTCCGTCGGCGTGTGCCATGCCGGTAAAGCCTGTCGGCGCAATCGCCACCGGCATCTTCACATCCTGACCGATCATTTGGGTCTCTAAACTACGACCTTCCATATTGACCAATACCTTTTGGCGGAAGCGGATGTCTTTGAAATCCGAAGTGTTTTCGCGGTAGGTGGTTTCCGTCCAAGAACCTGAATCGATGTAATCGTAAAACATGCGCGGCATTTTGCGCTTGGCGACAAGGCGCAGGTCTTCGATACAGGTCATTTTGCTCAAATCGCGTTTCATTGTTGATTGCCTCTGTTAAGGGGTTGTTTATGTTATGGCTGGGGTCGTCTGAAACGGAGTAGGGCGGTTTCAGACGACCTTTGGGAATACCATAATGATTTAGTATGAATTAGATAATCTATATCAATCGTAATTATAAAGCAAATGGTTTTAACCCTGCCAAAAGCGGGGTAATAGCACTTTTCAGACGACCTCAGATCCAAGTTTCGGATAAAAAAGAAAAATCTTGAGAGAAATAAAAATCAATGTGTACAGCCATTTAAACAAACAATCGGAAGTCTTGTGAATATACTTGACTGAAACACTCAGATATTAGACAATCGCACCACTATAAAAAAAGCCGACACAGGCAACTACCATGAGACTGACCACAAAAGGGCGTTTTGCCGTTACCTCCATGATCGATTTGGCGATGAACGCGCAAACTGGCGCTGTCAAACTCAGCGCCATCAGCGAACGCCAAAGCATTTCGCTTTCCTATCTCGAACAACTATTCAGCAAACTGCGGCGCGCCGGGCTGGTCGAAAGCTTGCGCGGTCCCGGCGGCGGCTACATCCTCGCCGCCCCTCCCGCACAAATCAATATCGCCCAAATCATTTCCGCCGCCGAAGACAAGCTGGATGCCACCCAATGCAGCAGCAAAGCCAACTGCCACCACGGCGCGCCCTGCCTAACGCACGACCTTTGGGAAAATTTGAACAAAACCATCAACGATTATCTCAGCAGCGTTACCCTGCAAAGCATCATCGAACAGAAAAACAGCGATGACGACAGCCACGTCATCCAATTTACACATATCCATTAAGTACATTACAGAAAAAGAAAGAGCAAACCATGACCGTCAAAACCCCCGTTTATCTCGACTACGCCGCCACAACCCCCGTTGACAAACGCGTTGCCGAAAAAATGATTCCCTATCTGACCGAAACCTTCGGTAACCCCGCTTCCAACAGCCACGCATTCGGCTGGGAAGCAGAAGAAGCCGTCGAAAAAGCCCGCGCCGACATTGCCGCCCTGATTAACGCCGACCCCAAAGAAATCATCTTTACCAGCGGCGCAACCGAGTCCAACAACCTCGCCATCAAAGGCGCGGCACACTTCTACAAATCCAAAGGCAACCACCTCATCACCGTAAAAACCGAGCATAAAGCCGTGCTCGACACCATGCGCGAACTCGAACGCCAAGGTTTCGAAGTAACCTACCTCGGCGTACAGGAAAACGGTTTGATTGATTTGGAAGAACTCAAAGCCGCCATCCGCGACGACACCATCCTGATTTCCGTAATGTGGGTGAACAACGAAATCGGCGTGGTGCAAGACATTCCCGCCATCGGCGCAATCTGCCGCGAACGCAAAATCATCTTCCACGTCGATGCCGCCCAAGCCTGCGGCAAAGTGCCTGTTGACGTAGAGGCCGCCAAAATCGACCTGCTGTCCATGTCCGGTCATAAAGTGTACGGTCCCAAAGGCATCGGCGCGCTGTACGTCCGCCGCAAACCCCGCGTCCGCCTCGAAGCCCAAATGCACGGCGGCGGCCACGAACGCGGCTTCCGCAGCGGCACCCTGCCGACCCACCAAATCGTCGGCATGGGCGAAGCCTTCCGCATCGCCAAAGAAGAGCTTGAACAAGACATGGCACACTACCGCAAACTGCGCGACATCTTCCTCAAAGGCATCGAAGGCATCGAAGAAGTCTATATCAACGGCGACCTCGAACACCGCGCCCCGAACAACCTGAACGTCAGCTTCAACTTCGTCGAAGGCGAAAGCCTGATTATGGCAGTGAAAGAACTCGCCGTATCCAGCGGCTCCGCCTGCACCTCCGCCTCGCTCGAACCCAGCTACGTCCTGCGCGCGCTCGGCCGCAACGACGAACTGGCGCACTCATCCCTGCGCATCACCTTCGGCCGCATGACTACCGAAGAAGAAGTCAAATTTGCCGCCGAACTGATCAAATCCAAAATCGGCAAACTGCGCGAACTGTCGCCGCTGTGGGAAATGTTCAAAGACGGGATTGATTTGAATTCGATTGAGTGGGCGGCGCATTGATAATCTAAATAGGCTATCTGAAAAAGGAGAAGGATTTTGTTTCAGATAGCCAAAAAACTATTCTTATTAATTTTATTTCTAACTCCTAAAGGGATATAAAAAAAATGGCGTATCGTTGTGACACTGATCTGGAATTTTTGGCAGAGATTAAATCAGAAGATTTAAATGACCTTGTATATTGCCTAACTCATGATAAAGATGGTGAGAAAAGATTTACAGAAGAATTAAGTGAGAGTAGCGCATATAAAGAATACTATCCAGACCACCATCAGTATTGGAAATTGATAGCAGCAGAAATTCAATGTTTTGGTGCAAATACTTTTGCTACATTATTAAGAGGAGGAGAAGGAATACTTTACAAGGAAGTATTAACTGATGTATGTGATAAATTAAAAGTTAATTATAACAATAGCTCATTAGTTGAAAAGATAGAAACACATCTATTAATGAAAATTCTAGAGGATTCAATAGAAAAATTAAGTCATTCTGAATTGCAAGACTTGGCAAGAAATTTAGGACTTAAAAACTTTTCAGGGATTACACCAGAAGCACTAGTGGGTATATTTCAAGCAGTATTTAGAGCAGGTGGGTTTAAATCATACCAGCTGACCTTAATCATTGTTAATTATATTATGAAGGCTATTTTAGGAAGAGGGCTAAGTTTAGCAGGTAACGCAGCTTTAACAAGAACAATGTCTGTTTTAGCTGGCCCGATTGGTTGGACTATTACAGGATTATGGACTGCGATTGATATAGCAGGTCCTGCTTACCGTGTAACAATTCCTGCTGTAATTCATGTTGCGGTACTTCGCCAAAAATATTTGTATGATGAGAAAGCAAGAGATGTTTCTTTTGGATAATTATAGTAATCGCAAGTTGGGTTAAAAACCCAACAAACCTATCAATCCACTCGAAGTGTTGGGTTTAACAAACCAACCTGCCTAATATATTAAAAACAACAAAGGTCGTCTGAAACCTCACAAAGACCTTTTCAGACGACCCCAATGCCACAACCTTCAAATTAAGGATGCAACCCATGAACGAACAAGAACTCGACCTTGATAATCTCGACAACCTGCTTGAAGATTTTGACGGCGTTACCGTGGAAGGTGGCGTCGATTCGGAAAACGACGACGGCTGCGAAGGCGGCGCGTGCAAAATCTAAAGACGGTAGGGTCGTCTGAAATATTGTTCGGAAGCAAAATAAGGAATCCCATGTCCCTACAAAATCAGGAACAGCAGCATCATTTGCCGCAAACGACGCATTCCATTATCGGCTCATGGCGGATGGAGCAGTTGAACATCAGCCTGGAGACCATACATGATATGCAGCGTCTGGTGGAGGGCGAAATCGGTTTGGATGAGGCTTTGGCTGGTATCAAACAAAGAATAGCGGAAAAATGAGCAAATACGGCGGAGAAGGCATTATCTATTGTATCGGCAAAATATCTCTGCCGAACAAATGATTCAAGCCTGTATTCAGGCATACCATGCCGATAGCAGTTTATTGGCACGATTAATTTTAGACAATTTAGAACAATCGTCTTTTTCAGACGACTAAAACATCAACAAACCACGATATTTTAAGGAAACCACATCATGGCATACAGCGATAAAGTAATCGACCACTATGAAAACCCCCGCAATGTCGGTACTTTCGACAAAGACGAAGAGTCTGTCGGCACCGGAATGGTCGGCGCGCCGGCTTGCGGCGACGTGATGCGCCTGCAAATCAAAGTGAACGACGAAGGCATCATCGAAGACGCCAAATTCAAAACTTACGGCTGCGGCTCTGCCATCGCTTCTTCCAGCCTGATTACCGAGTGGGTCAAAGGCAAAAGCCTGGATGACGCGCTGGCAATAAAAAACAGCGAAATCGCCGAAGAATTGGAACTGCCACCGGTAAAAATCCACTGCTCCATCTTGGCTGAAGATGCGGTAAAAGCCGCTGTGGCGGACTACAAAAAGAAAAAAGGCGTATAACATGGCTGGCGGCTGGGCGCCTGACGGCGCGGAACAGGCGCAAATCGACGCCAATTTGGACGATGCGCTGGCCTCTGCCCGGCAAAACCTGCCCTCCGGCGAAAGCGCCCGTAAATGTGTGGAATGCGGCGAGCCGATTCCCGAAGCCCGCCGTTGCGCTCTACCCGGCGTGCAGTTGTGTATTGCCTGCCAAGAAGAAGCGGACAAGCAACAGCAATTCCACTACGCCTACAACCGACGTGGCAGTAAGGACAGCCAGTTGAAATAGGCTGCTTGAAAGTATTGCTAGGCGTATCCTTAAGCTTTGTCTCAGTGGATACTATTTATGCTGAAGGCACTGCAAGTGACTGGAAAACAAGGGTCTGACACGCCTCGCCGACATCCATGTCGTGCTTGCTCTCTCTCAGCCCGATGGTTTCAGGCAGACTGCATCCTAGCTAAACTTTACAGACGCCTACACGAAAAAACTATACTTAGCCAAGAAGAAGCCTGATTTCTTCTACTGTCAAAGGCATAGGTAAAACTGTATTGCAGCGTTTGCAGCAAATGGGTTTGGATGATGTTGCCACGCTGGCGGCAGCGGATTTGGAAGACATTTTGGAACAAGGCGCAAAACTGACCGGCTCGACTTGTTGGAAAAACAGTCCGCAGGCAAAAGCAGCAGTTTCCGCCGCGATAGAGTGGGCAAAAAAGCGTTTTCAGACGACCTGAAAGGCAATAGGTCGTCTGAAAATGAAAGCAGGCAAACAAGACAATGATTGCGAAATAAGGAAAGAAGCATGATTACCATCACAGAAAACGCAGCCAAACACATCAACAGCTACATGACCAAGCGCGGCAAAGGCTTGGGCGTGCGCTTAGGGGTAAAAACCAGCGGCTGCTCGGGCATGGCGTATAACCTTGAATTTGTCGATGAAGTGAACGACGACGACTTGATTTTTGAAGAACACGGTGCGCGCGTTTATATCGACCCGAAAAGCTTGGTTTATCTGGACGGCACGCAAGTCGATTACACCAAAGAAGGTTTGCAGGAAGGTTTCAAATTTGAAAACCCGAACGTCAAAGACTCTTGCGGCTGCGGCGAGAGCTTTCACGTTTAAGACAAAAAAGTGGCGGGACAGTATCAAAACCGTCCCGCCATTTTTTCGCTTCCTGTCTGTTGTAGCTGCCTTTGCCTTTTCTTTTTCGTTCGACCTTGTGTCGGAACAAATCGGATTTCACTAAGGCTTTTAAAGCATTGTCGCGTATTTTGCCTTTATTGTGCTGTACTTTACTGCTCATATTCAGTCCTTTTGGTTAAGAATCAGCGGATTATAAGGCAAAATCAGGCTTTTGCTGAAAATTTCACATTAATTATCCTGCCATGTCTCAATATTTCACACTCTTCCAGTTTGAACCCGCTTTTGATATCGATACTGAAAACTTGGAGCAAACCTACCGTGCCTTGGCGGCACGTTTCCATCCCGACAAATTCGCGTCCGCTTCCGCCTTCGAGCAAAAGCAGGCAGTGATGATGTCTTCCACCATCAATGATGCCTACCGCACCTTGAAAAATCCCATCGACCGCGCCGCGTACCTTCTGAAAGCTCAGGGCATTGATGCCGATGCGCCAGAACATACTTCTTTTGCCCCTGAATTTCTCATGCAGCAAATGGAATGGCGCGAAACGCTGATGGATGCGCAAATGGAGCAAAACAACGAAGCCTTGCGCGCGTTGGACCAAGAAATCAGCCGCGAACAAGACAAGCTGTATCAAGATTTGCGGACGGCCTTTGCAGCGAAAGATCACGAAGCCGCCGCCCAATGGGTGCGCCACGGCAGGTTTTTAAATAAACTGCGCAACGAGATCGCCGCCACGTTGCAAGATTAAATACACAAATTTTGAGCATCTGAAAGGTCGTCTGAGAATTGGAATAAGGTTTCAGACGACCTTTATTGCTTATTTCATCATGTTGTATGCCATTATATTTTCAAAATTTAACACGAATCCGAATTTGCCTTATTTCATAAGCTCATAGCCGCATGAGGGTTTTGATGACGAAAAACACGTTTTCGCGGTAAGGCTTGAATCATAGGGAAAGAGGTCGTCTGAAACAAAATTGGGAAAAGCACGATTTCAAAACAGCAGTCTTGTCAAGACTAGATAAGCAACGAAAAATACACTATATTGTGCCACTCGATATTAATACCTACTGTATCTTGTGTTTCAGGATGGAGAAAGCTCACGATGAATGCACCGACTGATTTGAAAGTAACCAAGCGCGACGGACGTTTGGAAAATCTCGACTTAGACAAAATCCACCGTGTCGTTACTTGGGCGGCGGAAGGCTTGAAAAACGTTTCCGTATCACAGGTTGAGCTCAAATCGCACATCCAGTTTTACAACGGCATCCGCACCGACGACATCCACGAAACCATTATTAAGGCGGCTGCCGATCTGATTTCTCAGGATACGCCCGACTATCAATATCTCGCCGCGCGTCTGGCGATTTTCCACCTGCGCAAAATCGCTTACGGCGAGTTCGAACCGCCGCATCTCTTCGACCACGTTAAAAAACTCACCGATGCGGGCAAATACGACCGCCACATCATCGAAGATTACAGCCGCGAAGAGTTTGACGAGCTGAACGCCTATATCGACCACGGCCGCGACATGACCTTCTCGTATGCCGCCGTGAAACAGCTCGAAGGCAAATATCTGGTGCAGAACCGCGTGACCCGCCAGATTTATGAAACGCCGCAGTTCTTATACATTTTGGTGGCGATGTGTCTTTTCAGCAAATACCCGAAAGAGACACGCTTGGATTACGTCAAACGTTTTTACGACGCCGTTTCCACATTTAAAGTATCGCTGCCAACCCCGATTATGAGCGGCGTGCGCACGCCTACGCGCCAGTTCTCAAGCTGCGTATTGATTGAATGCGACGACAGTCTGGATTCCATCAACGCCACCACCAGCGCGATTGTGAAATACGTTTCCCAACGTGCGGGCATCGGCATCAACGCCGGACGCATCCGCGGTTTGGGCAGCGAAATTCGTGGCGGCGAAGCGCAACACACCGGCTGCATTCCGTTTTTCAAAATGTTCCAAGCGGCGGTCAAATCCTGCTCGCAAGGCGGCGTACGCGGCGGCGCGGCAACCTTGTTCTACCCCTTGTGGCACATCGAAGCCGAAAGCCTGTTGGTCTTGAAAAACAACCGCGGCGTAGAAGACAACCGCATCCGCCAGCTGGATTACGGCGTGCAAATCAACCGCCTGTTGTACACCCGCCTGATTAAAGGCGGCAACATCACGCTGTTCTCGCCCAACGAAGTTCCCGGTCTGTACGACGCATTCTTTGCCGACCAAGACGAATTCGAGCGTCTCTACACGAAATACGAGCAAGACCCGAATATCCGCAAGCGTACCTTGTCGGCTACCGATTTGTTCTCCACGTTGATGCAGGAACGCGCCGGAACGGGACGCATCTACATCCAAAACGTTGACCACTGCAACACGCACAGCCCGTTTGACCCGCGCGTCGCGCCCGTGCACCAGTCCAACCTGTGCATGGAAATCGCCCTGCCGACCAAACCGCTGGACAACATCAACGATCCGAACGGTGAAATCGCCTTGTGTACCTTGTCCGCCTTCAACTTGGGCGCATTAAACAGCTTGGACGAGCTGGAAGGGCTTGCCGATTTGACCGTGCGCGCACTCGATGCCTTGTTGGATTACCAAGACTATCCGGTCGAAGCCGCACGCACCGCAACCATGAACCGCCGCACGCTCGGCATCGGCGTCATCAACTACGCCTACTATCTGGCGAAAAACGGCGTCCGTTACA
>ERZ773214.444-NODE-444-length-27295-cov-10.845558_pt1 | contig 27295 bp, 19 predicted proteins | sample MGYA00511238_ERZ773214 | MGnify/ENA primary metagenome ERZ773214 (study PRJEB29015, sample SAMEA2738157) | human oral metagenome | biome: human oral; feature: human-associated habitat; material: saliva | place: China | collected 2259 ... | reverse complement strand
CTAAATAGTCGAGCACCGCACCGTCATTATTCGAGCCAATCACCCGCTGAGACACAGCCTTGAGCTCGTCTGAAGCATGGGCCATTGCCACACCGGTACCGGCGAACGAGAGCATCTCAAGATCGTTATCGCTATCGCCAAAGGCTACTATCTGAGTAGGGGTTATCTGCAAACGATCACACAGGTCTTTCAGCCCCGTTGCCTTATTCACACCGGCACGCACCAGGTCGATTGCACCGAAACCACTAACGAGCGGGGTTACCGTCTGCGGCAGGGTGCGCCGTAACTGTGCTGTAGCATCCGGCAGATCCCGATGCGTTACTTGCAGAGAAAATTTGATGGGAACACCACGCACCTGCTCGTAAGAACTAATACGCTCGGTTCCGGGATAAAACATACTGGCAAAAGCGAAGGGATCGATATTCTGCGGCAGCGGCTTACCCTGCACCTCAAAATAGTCCCGGATAATGTTCATAACCGTTTTTTCGCGGTTTTCCAGTATAAAGCTGCTCTCTGCCGTACACACAACGATCCCAAGCTGAGGCATACCGTTCAGTATCTCGTACACACGCGGCAGATCCTCGGCAGCAAAATGATGCACCGCAAGTTCCCCGGAATCATCCGCTACATAGGCACCATTTTCTGCGATATAAATAATGTCTCGATGTTCAAAACCATGCATATACTGGCGTAATTTCGTGTAGGTATTTCCGCTTGCCACCACAAAATAAATTCCATGCCGAGACAAGCAGGTTAGGATTCTCTCAAAACGCTCAACATCGAACGTCTTATCATCATTCAGGAAAGTACCATCCATATCTACGGCAACCATACGCACGGGCTTGTTACTGCGGTTTTCCTGCTGTGTGGGCATTGGGGTTCCTCTAATAATCGGCATGTACAAAGGCTACGTTTATAAACACAAGCTGACTGTACGCGGGAGAGAATATCGTTCTGCTCCGCACATTTCTCCATTAATTTTAGTTTCTTTATATACACAAATCGTGTGACATCACCAAAATTCCCCCTTTACGGGCGTTTTCTTTCTATACTGTGAAAAGCATTCACTCTATGCACACATACAATCTCTAGGAATCATTGATGTTAAAAATACTGTCATCGCGCTCTGGCGCACATGTCTTTTGGCCCTCTGCATCAGGTCAAGGGCATTCCTTGAAACTCGGCACAAGATTTTCCGCAGCTTTTCTAGCCCTAGGACTTGCGCTGAGCGGATGCTCCTCTGAAACTATCACAATTTCTGAGTCAACCGTCTCTGCGCCCAGCACTCCCTCAGCGAACTCGGCGGCTGAACACTCTTCTACTTCTTCACAAAGCGCAGAGGCCTCACAGCAACCCACGGTTTCCGCGCAGGATTCGGAACAAACACCCACCGTGACCGAGGTAGGTGAATCACCCGAAGAGAATAATGCCGATACTTCGACGGCTCATCCGGGTTCCCAAATTCGCCCCGGAACCGTCACTATCGTCAATCCTGATACCAGCTCCGTTGAGCCTCAAGGAACGGCGCCTATAGGATCTGACGAGGCTAGTGAGGCCCTGCGCATCCTCAATACCCTTCCCGTTAAAGGCCGCGCCCCTAAGACCGGGTACTCCCGTGCCCAGTTCGGAGATGCCTGGAGCGATATCGACCGTAACGGATGCGATACCCGCAATGACATTCTCAACCGGGATCTCACTGCAAAACAGCATAAAAACTCTCGCGGATGCGTGGTGATCTCGGGCATTCTTAACGATCCTTACACCGGGAAGGTCATTAATTTCATGCGTGGGAAAGATACCTCGGAGCAGGTTCAGATCGACCACGTTGTGGCGCTTTCCGACGCCTGGCAGTCGGGTGCTCAGGAGATTTCAGCTCAAGAACGCTTACAACTCGCCAATGATCCCGAAAACCTTCTGGCAGTTGATGGTCCTGCGAATCAGCAGAAAAGCGATTCGGATGCCGCCACCTGGCTGCCAGCAAACGCATCGTTCCGCTGCTCTTATGTGGCACGTCAGATTCGGGTGAAAGCTAAGTACCACCTGTGGGTCAAACCAGCCGAAAAAGAGGCTATGATCAACGTTCTTACACCCTGCGCAGGAGCCGCAGCGAAGCCTGCGCCTGTGCCCCAGGTGGATACGCCTCCCGCACAGAACCCCGCCCCGGCTTTGGCATTTCAAACCTGCGCTGATGCCCGTGCCGCAGGGTATCGTAATATGCACCGCGGTGCACCGGGATATTCCGAGCATCTTGACCGTGACGGTGACGGCATAGCATGCGAAGCACGCTAAGTTTCTGAACGTTACCTCCGTCTGCGCTCCCCTACAGATGCATAAACCCCCGCCCCGACAAGCAGTCAGGGCGGGGGTTTACTGTCACAATTCTTCATCTTGAGGCCCATATAGACTCTTTAAGAGTGCAGCATCACGCCGAACCTGTGTTTAAGCTGTGTAGAACCTATGTAAAAAAGATTTATAGATGTTTACCTTTGCTTGATAAAACTTTACCTGACAACCTTGTAGTTATGAAGAATGAAATAACTAAATCTGTTGGCACCCTAATTTTCCGCGTAGCGCTGGGCTTCACCTTTGTCATGCACGGTTTCCAGAAGGCATTCCTGATCGGTCCCGCAGCAGAAGGTGCAGCGTTCGCCAAAATGGGTATTCCTGCACCCGAGCTTTCGGCGTACTTTACCATTGGTGCCGAGCTTATTGGCGGAGCTCTCTTGATCCTTGGTTTAGGAACTCGTTTTGCGGCCGCCGCCATCGCAATCGCTATGGCAGGTGCTTTTATTTTTGTTCACATCAACGACCCCTTCATCACCGATCAGAAGACCGGCGCAGGCTTCGAGTACGTTTTCGTCTTGGGCATGGCAGCCATCATGTTCATTCTGACCGGTGGAGGCAGGTACTCACTAGATTCGTTCTTCAGTCGCAATGAGGCTTAACCGCCTGAGCGTTCTTCCAGAACGTATCTATCACTCATTCGTCTACCCACCCGGAAGGCGCCGTCGTCGCGACGGTGCCTTCTTTATATACCGTGGATTCTCCCCTACCCAGCGATCCCATGATTCTCATAAGGTAGAGATACGCTCGCCTCCCAAGGCATACAAATAGCCCGTCGCATCCGATAAAACATTTGGATGCGACGGGCTATTATAGCGTGCCCCCAGTGGGACTCGAACCCACACTGGACGGATTTTAAGTCCGCTGCCTCTGCCAATTGGGCTATAGGGGCAAAGTCTAAACCCGCAAGACCATTACTAAGAATAGCATTAGTTTGCGGGTTTCGACGCTTTAAGCTCGTTAGAGCTTTGCCTTAGTCTTCGCCGGTGCCGTTCCGGTAGCCTCTTGGAAAGCGAGACGCGGGGAACGCTGGTGGCGAATTGTCGTGGTGTCACGACCAAAGAGCTGGTTGAGCGCCCAGGTCGTCATAACGCGCACGGTACGCTCGGTCGTGGGGATTGCAGAACCGTGGTAGCCGCGGTGCATAATCCATGCGAGCGGACCTGCAAGGGTCTTACCTTTGAAGTTTGCAACGCCCTTCCACAGACCTAGGCCGGCAACCACACCGATGGTCTCGTGGTAGTAGTCGGTCAGAGGCTCGCCGCGGCGTGATGCCAGAATATTCTTGGCGAGAACCAAAGCCTGGCGAGATGCGTGCTGTGCGTTTGGTACGCAGAAGCCGCCCACGCCGCCTCCGGAAAGGTCGGGAACGGCAGCGTTATCGCCAGCCGCCCAAGCGCCCTCGACCACGCCATTATCGCCAGCCACACGCAGATCTGCGTTCACGCGAACGCGACCGCGCTCGTCGATCGGGAAATCAGTGTTCTTGAGCATCGGCGATGCAGCAACACCAGCAGTCCAAATGAGCGTATCGGTATCCATCTCACCAGCGGGCGACTTATCTGTCATGTTGATGAGCTGCAGGTGACCGTCGGTAGCGTCCGAGAGGGAGGTATTGAGCAGAACCTCAATGCCGCGAGCGCGAAGCTCAGCCACAACCTTCTCGGCACGGTCTTCCGGAACCTCCGGCATGATGCGCGGCGCAGCTTCGATCATCACGAAGCGCAGGTCAGATACGCTCAAACGGTCGTTACGATTAACAGCTTCGCGAGCCATGTCTTCCAGTTCGGAGATGGTCTCAACACCGGCGAAACCGCCGCCTACGACGACGACGGTCAGAGCGCGACGGCGTGCATCGGGGTCATCCAGTACGGAGGCAACCTCAATACGTTCCAGCACCCAGTTACGCACGGAGACGGCTTCTTCGACAGTCTTCATGCCGATAGCAACTTCGGCAAGACCGGGGATTGGGAATGCACGGGTCACGGCACCAGCGCCGAGAATGATCTCATCATATTTCAGCTCGAAGGGTTCGCCATTGTCGATGGGTTCAACCGTAGCGGTACGCTCTGCATGATTAACGGAGACAACATGCCCGGGAATCAACTCGGTATCGCGCAGGTGCTGGCGGAGCGGAACGGTAGCGTTACGGCCTTCCATCGAGCCCGCAGCGACTTCGGGCAGGAACGGCTGGTAAGTCATATAGGGGTTAGGCTCTACGATGGTTACCACACCACCGGTCTGCTTGATAGCCTTCTGAATTTTCTTGGCGACGGTAAAGCCTACGTAGCCACCACCGACAATAAGAATACGGGGACGATCCTGTGCCTTATGAAACGACATATATTGCTACTTCCTAGATTTTGTTTACTCGCTGCCTTTAGCGCGCGAGCATTCAATGATACGTTCACATGCGCTTCCCAGGGTGCAGGATACATGGACATGTGAACGAACAGAAACTCTTAAGCTTTCTCCGTAAGCCCCGATGTTCGGTGCCGCAAACGCGAAAACACTATTTTTCCTGCATGTTGTATACCACTATTTTACGCGTTTATCCCGAGGAAAACACATTTATGTAGGCATACGAAGTAAGGAAAACCGCCCTTGGATGATAACGTTTCGCGTTTATGCGCAAGATTTTGCCCCGTCAGCGGGGTTGCGTTCCGCATCATGTAGCGCGTCCTTAGGGTGTTTTAAACCTTTGCTCTACCCACAGACCGGGTGTTAGGAGTCACGAAGTTTTCTTCCACATTTTTATCGGAAATGTTTATTAACTGCGTGCTTTTCACCATCACTAGGAGGAGCTAGGATTCCGTGGCTCAGGTTCGTGAGCCGATGAAGGCTCTGGAATACCAGATTCCGGCGCGGCGGGTATTGAGGAACGCCCCGAAGCGGCACCCTGCAAACGAAGGCACGACGAGTTAGCCGTCTTCTTGCGCGGCGTGCGAGTACTGTGTTTCTTCTGGGCGGAAGCGACCTTTCGCGGTGCTGAGGCCGGGCGACCGTCCTGCCCCGTAGGATTCTGTACGGATGCTGAACTCGCTGCCTCGTCAGGAACATCTGGAACACCTGTTTGCGGAACTTGGCGCTTAATCCCGGAAATATGAGGCAGACGAGGTTTCCGATGCGGAGGTAACGGACCCCTACTTAAACGGTGGGCTCGATGCTGTGCCATACCGTTCTTCTGAGTGGGCCGGTGCGAAGCTTTCCCAATCGTATCTGCCGATATCTGTGACGCTTCAGGAACGGAGGATTCCTGCCCTACGGTCGAGTTAGCCGGCTCGGGGGCGGGACTCTGCGGGGTGCGAGATACGCCCTCGCTCTGAGCTACAGTCTGAGCCAAAGCAGGTTTTTCTGATTCCTGAGGTTCAGGTGTGATGGGCTTTTGCTCGGGCGCAGGCGCATTCCCCTGGTCTGCCGGTTGAGTCGCTTTCGCGGATGCGGCAGGAACCTGCGTTATCGTATTGTGCTGGTCGGTCTGCTGAGACTCTGCCGGTTTCTGCGTCTGAGGTAATGGCTGTCCTGTAGCCACCGTTGACTGTTCAGCCACGCTTGATGCTGATGCCGCAGGTTGTACTGCGCCGACGTTCTGTGCCGAGTCAACATTGTGCTCCGTTGTGCCAACGTTCTGCACGATGGCAGGAGGCTGCGTGGGCACGGCGCTCTGCTCGGTACCCGCTGCGACTGCGCTCTTCTGGGTTGCAGCCGCATCCTGCTGTTTATCTAAGTTCTGATCCGCCCCAGGTTGGAGACCGGAGGAGGGCGCTGACGGCACTGCGGCTGCGGCATCTGGTGCCGGGGAGGGAACAGAGGCAGGTACAACCTGTGTTTGTGCCTGCGCATCAGGCACAGCAGTCTCAGGTTCGGGGCTCTGGGGCGCGCTGGCAACGGGCGGCTGAATGGCAGGAGCGACCGGAGCAGGAGCATCCGGAACAGCAACCGAAGCTGCGGAAGGCTTGGAATGTGAAGCTTGCTTTGGCTCACCGTGCCCGTGCAGATGAGGATGCGGCACTACATTGCGTACATTAACGTGCAAGCGATGCAGACGACGAACACTGCGCACCGTGAGCAGCCCCAAAATCACGAAGAGAGCACCCACGATGATAAACGGCAAAAATCCGCGGTCCTCAACCGGGCGGCTGGGCTCTGGAATCTTCGCCTTAACGATAGTCTCGCCTTCTTCATGCACCGGTGTGGCCGAAGCATCGGCGGGAGTTGGCGCAGGCACCTCTTGACGGCGGTGCACGGCTATCCATGCCTTCAGCGACCCTAGCGGATTCTCCGTAGCATCCTGCGGAGTCGAAGAATCCAAGGCCATCAGCGGATTTATGATGCCAAACCCATACACCGGGTCACGCCCGGCAGCGCCAGTGTCGTCGGCGCTTTCAGTAATACGCTGAATAATCTGAGCCGCACTCAGATTGGGGTACTTAGACTTAATCAACGCCGCAAGACCGGAAACCAGCGGAGCGGACGCCGAAGACCCCGACCATATCATGTACTTATTCCCCGGCGCGGCAGCAATCATATCGTTGCTCGGCGCCGTCACACCAATAGAAATACCCTGAGTCGAAGAGCCCTTGGAAGCCTCACGCTGACGATCCACGCCGCCAACCGTCAGTACCCCCGGAATAGTCGCCGGGGCACCCACCTGGGTAATACCGCTGCCACGGTTACCGGCGGATGCTACGACGACCACGCCCTTCTCTTCGGCGTAGGCAAAAGCATCGTCCCAGCTCTTGGGCCAGGTCGTCTTATTCGAGCCAATAGAAAGATTGATGACCTGCGCGCCATGATCTACCGCATAACGCACGGCGGCGGGAATCTGCTCATCAATACTTTTCTCAGCATTCGAGACCATGTTAAGGGAGATAGGCAGAATCTTGGCATCCGGCGCCACGCCGATAACGCCCGCAGGTTTACCAGGCTGACCGGCAATCTTAGGAATACCGGAAACATTATGACCGTGACCGGCAATCAGGGATGCAACTTCGGTGCCGTGCATGGGTTCTACGCCCAGCCCCTGCCAACCGTTAGGAGAGCCCTCGCCAGAAGCGTCATAGCCCTCCAGCACGTTATCTACAAGATCTGGGTGGGTGCCGTCGACGCCGGTGTCAATGACGGCAACCGTCACGCCCGATCCCGTAGATTGTTTCCACGCATCCACAATCCTGTAGTCGGTAAGCCAATATTCGTGCTGACGAACGTCGTCCTTACCTAGAACGGCGGCTTCAGCGGGAGTGAGCGTTATAGGGGTTGGTGAGGCCGTCGGAGCGGCAGATGCAGGAGCTCCGGACAGGGCTAAACCGGTCGCGAGCGCCCCGCATCCGAGAAGCGCTACGACCCGACGTATGCTTGTGCGCGTCATCATGGCGATGTGGTTGGAACGCGTCATACCTGTGTACCTACCGTCGTTGGGTGTTAGTTGTACATGCTTAACGTACCTGGGATAGTGCTATGCCGTCCAGAATGTCATGTTCGCTCACCGTCACAGAATCGATGTTTCCTTCGGTGATCTCATGCAAACGAGTCATGATACGGGCGTAAATGGTAGCCCCGGCGCCAATAACATCAACCCGACCGGGGTGCATATACCCCAGCGCGGCGCGCTCCTCGCGGGTCATAGAGCGCAGCATCTCTGCCGTTTTCTGCACCGTATCTACAGAGATGGAAGAACCGTTAATAACCTCGGAATCATAGGTCTTTAGCCCCAATGCAGCGGCGGCGATCGTGGTTGCAGTACCGGCAACGGCAACGGCCCGGGTAGCCTTTTCGAGAGGAACGCTCTGCAATACGGTGTCGATTGCCGCATCGGTGTCAGCTTCAACACGTTGAATCTGATCCGAGGTTGCGGGAGCAGATGCCATATGCCGTTCGGTCAGGCGCACACACCCGATATTTACGCTTCTTGCCGCCTGCACGCCGTCTTCGGTCCCAAGCACGAATTCGGTAGACCCACCGCCCAGGTCAAAGACTACGGTCTTAGACTCATCGGCACCGACCGCCAGTACGGCGCCCGCAAACGACAGTTCCGCCTCTTCGTCGCCAGTAATTACCTCGGGTTCAATACCCAGAATGTCACGAATACCATCCATAAAAACCTGACGGTTTCCGGCATCGCGGGTGGCACTCGTCGCCACGAAACGAAGCTTCTTAACCTTGTGTTTACGCAAAAGTTTTGCGTATTCCCGCGTTGCCTCAAAAGTGCGGTCCAAGGCCTCTTGAGCAAGCCATCCAGTGGCATCAACCCCCTGCCCCAGGCGGACGATACGCATCTGCCGCACCACGTCGTTGAGGCGGGTTACCGTGCGACCGTTAACGGTTTCGGTGCTGGCGTCAGCGATCAGAAGACGGATAGAGTTGGTACCGCAGTCAATTGCGCCAACACGCATAATGGGCTCCAATCCACGCAAAGCGTGAGGTTTTTAAGGTTATCTAGCCTGCCGCAGATTAATGCGTCGAGCTACTTACATATTAGGTGCCCGTACCGGTTACAGGGAACGGCACGGGCAAAGTTCTTAAAAATGGCTGAAATTAGGCATCCCGCCATGATGGTTCACATGCGCAAACCTGCGGGGTCCACCAATCGGCGATCTCATCCAGACCCCAGTCCCCCATAGGGTTAATGCCGCGGCCCACCGCTAGGGTGTGACCAATCACGGCATGCAGGCATTTGACGCGCGTGGGCATCCCGCCCGCCGAAATATTCTCAATTTCGGGCACCTCATCGGTTCCGCTGATCAGACGTATGCGCTCACGCTCGGCTAGGTAGTTTTCGTGTGCTAGGGTGTACCGGTTCGCAAGTTCGGTATCGGCCGCGAGCGCATCGGTCATCTCGTACATAAGGCCCCCCGCTTCCAGGCGGGATGCGGCCGCAGTAATCGCCGGATGCGCCAGGTAAAACACGGTTGGGAACGGGCTTCCGTTCGATAGCCTCGGCGCTGTGGCGGCAACGAGCGGGTTACCGCATACACAGCGTGCGGGAATCTCAATAACATCCCGCACGGTACGGCCCAACTGTGCTGAGAGCACTCGGATATCTTGGTCGGTGGGCGTCAAGGTTTCTACGGTAACGCCGAAACCCTGCGGGGTGCGGTTTTTGAGGTCTTCTACAGTGCTCATAGATCTTTCTTGAAGAATCGGTACGTCAGGTTTTATCGTACAGCACGGTTCACGTGTACAGCCGTACCGGCGTTACTTATCAGCAGGTTTAGGCGAAGGAGCCTTACCATCGTTCAGGGACCCCCAAAGTTTGTTCGTCCACGAATCTTCGGGAGCATTTTTCCCGGAGGCAGAGGTGCTGTCAGCCCGGCCGTCATCCGAATCTATACCGGTGACTGTATACGGGGTATCGCCCGGCGCCACATAGAATAGACGGCTGCGGGCCTGCTGGCGCACATAGTCGTCGTCTTGCCACCAGGTTTTCTCGGCTTGAAGCTGCACGTTTTCCTGTTTGAGCTCAGCAATGCGGGCGCGGGTAGTGTTAATTTCTCGCTGCTGATCAACATAGTTAGTCAGCGGGTATGCGGTACCCAGCAGGAGCACCGCGATCATAATAAGAATGCCCAAAAATTTTCCGCTAAAGCGATGCGCCGCGACGGGAGTCTCGTAATTCTCATCCTCATCGTGTTCGCGGTGGATGCGGCGTTCACGTGCATCGCGTTCCCTATCGGTGCGATGTGCCCGGGTACGGGCACCGAAGAAACTATTGGCGGCGCGCATCCAGGCGGGGCGCTGCAAATACGAGCGTTCTTCAACGGTTCGATGGGTTGCGGTGATGTGGGGTTCCTTCGCCGCAGGTGCAGAAGATTTGACGCTCGCGGACTTAACCTGTTGATTGTGCGATTCACGATGCGCTGGCTGCGGGGGCGGCAGGGTGGCCTTCGAGCGCCGTGCAGTTGGCTTCTGTTGAGCCCGCTTATCTGCAGTGTTGGTCGTGCGGGATGAACCGGGTTTATGCGCCTTCTGCTTGCGGGCACGGGATTTACGGGCAGATGCTGGAGCATCGGAAAGACTTTCGCGCGCGGCGGCGGACTGGCTGCCACGTGATGTGCGACCTCGACGCGGTTCCTGCCCCGCCGGGCTTTTGCGTCGTTCACGTCCGTCGCGCTGAGCCATCATGTAGTGCTTTCCTTCCCTGCCCCTAAGTCTCTGGTTACCATTCTAAGCTACCGTAAACGTTCAGACGGAGTTATCCCCCGAAAAAGTGATATACCCGAACTATTGCGGGTGCATTCCCCTAACACCTAGGAAAAAACTGAGCTGTTAGATTCGGAGGGATACATGTTCAAGAACCATAAAGCGCGCCATCGTCGTATGCGCCCTTCTAGAGAGAAGTCTACGAAGAAAAACAGGAGATAAAAAATCTGGTGCTCTCGCAGGTAATGTACCAGTCGAGAGCACCAGATGATGATGTATACGGTTCTAGCCGTCCGTATATTATCGCGTTACGCCTTCTTGAAGCGGGGGAATGCTGACTTGCCAGCGTAAACAGCGGCATCGCCCAGTTCTTCCTCAATGCGCAGCAGCTGGTTGTACTTTGCCACGCGCTCGGAACGTGCGGGTGCACCGGTCTTGATCTGACCCGCGTTAGTTGCCACAGCGAGGTCGGCAATGGTGACGTCCTCGGTTTCGCCGGAACGGTGAGAAACCATGCAGCGGTATTCGTTGCGCTGTGCCAGTTCCATAGCGTCCAGGGTCTCGGTGAGCGAACCAATCTGGTTGACCTTCACCAGCAGAGCGTTTGCCGCACCCTCGTTGATGCCCTTCTCAAGGCGCTCGGGGTTGGTCACGAACAGGTCGTCACCGACGATCTGAACCTTGTCACCAATCTGCTCGGTCAGGGTCTTGTAGCCTGCCCAGTCGTTCTCGTCTAGCGGATCCTCAATGGAAACCAGCGGGTACTTCGCCACAAGATCAGCGTAGTATGCGCTCATCTCTTCGGCAGACTTCTTCTGACCCTCGAAGTCGTAGGCACCGTCGTTATAGAACTCGGAGGATGCCACATCCAGTGCGAGAGCAACCTGTTCACCGGGCTTGTAGCCAGCCTTCTCGATTGCCTCAATAATGAGATCAAGAGCCGCAGCGTTGGATTCAAGGTTCGGTGCGAAGCCGCCCTCATCGCCCAAACCGGTGGAGAGGCCACGGTCGTGCAGCACGGACTTGAGCGAGTGGTAAACCTCAACACCGGCGCGCAGAGCATCCGAGTAGTTCTCGAAACCGATGGGAGCAATCATGAACTCCTGAATATCAACGTTGGAGTCTGCGTGAGAACCACCGTTGAGGATGTTCATCATGGGAACGGGAAGCACGTGGGCGTTGGGGCCACCCAGATACTTGTAGAGGGGAAGATCTGCGGACTCTGCGGCTGCCTTAGCGACGGCCAGAGAAACACCCAGGATTGCGTTAGCGCCGAGTTTGCCCTTGTTGTTGGTGCCGTCCAGAGCAATCATGGTTGCATCAACAGTACGCTGATCAGCGGCGTCGATACCGATAATTTCTTCCGAAATCTCTTCAATAACAGATTTGACGGCGCCCAGAACGCCCTTGCCTAGGTATACGGACTTGTCGCCATCGCGACGCTCGACTGCCTCCCACTCGCCGGTGGATGCGCCCGAAGGCACAGCGGCGCGTGCGAAAGCACCATCTTCGAGCAGAACCTCAACCTCAACGGTCGGGTTGCCGCGGGAATCCAAAATCTGACGGGCGTGAACTGCGGTAATAACAGCCATGAAATTGCTCCTTAGAGAGTACAGGATATGACGGCTCGCTCCTGTGATGTTGGGCGAGTCCCGTTGCCCTAAATTTTACCAAAACTCCCACACAAACACACTAGTTACCACGGGATTTTTTGCGATTCCTGAGGGTATCCAACACCTTTAGTCCCTTGTAAACTCGCCTCTCAAAAGTCATTCCCCCTATGGACGCAGCATGTCCTCGCACCGCAGGCACCAATTCGAACCCCAACCGATAACGACAAAGTTCTTTATCACACTCTACTAAAACGATTGAACATCTTTAGAGCCGGTTTCTACATCGCGCAACACAGGTGTGTAGTGCTTTATGCCCCACCCACGAATGTAACCAGTGGAGCTCTATTTCAGGGGATAAAACAGACACCTTTAGATGCGAAAAACTATCGCATCTAAAGGTGTCTGATAAATACTCTTCAGCCTACGCGGCCACGAGGCTATTGGTTGTACTCAATAAACTTGCGGGTATAGGTGCGTAGGGCACGTTCCGCATCCAGCCCATTCTGACGCGCGCGGCACACAAGCGAAAAAAGTAGCTCACCGAATTCTTCCTCACTATAGGTAAAAGGAAGATCATCGTCCAAGGAGGTAGGCTCCGGCGGAAGCACAATGTCGGCCTTGCGGGCCTTAGCAATTGTCTTCTCCGCTAGAGCCAGCGCAGGAAGATGAGGGGGAATGCCGTCAAGCGGACCTCGATCGGATTTCTCCGTTTTCTTTAGTTCATCCCAGAAAACCTGTTGTTCGGCGGCGGTCATCCGAGACTCGTCCGAAGAATCGCTGAAAACATTCGGGTGCCGATCGTGAAGTTTTGCATCCAGACCCTCGATCACCTGCTCGATCGTAAAGCCGCCCGGTTCTGCCGCCGCAATATCGGCATGGAAGAGAACCTGAAGCAGAACATCGCCCAACTCTTCGCGTAGAAGCTGCAGGTTCGTACCCTCGGGTGCCTCGACAGCCTCCACGACCTCATAGGATTCCTCAATGAGGTATCGAATGAGGGACTGATGAGTCTGTTCGGCGTCCCAGGGGCACCCATCGGGGGCGCGCAGGGTTGCCATCGTCTGCACCAGACGCTCGAAGGCTTTCCCCGCGCGTGCGGCAACTTCAGCTACCGTTTTCTCAGAAACTCTATCTTCATTCACGGGCGGGCTTCTCCTACATGCTCCAGTGAGTCAGAGCATTCGCCATATGCGCCGGAATCTTAGCCCCCAGACGCGGGAACATGCGCAGTTCCTCTACGTAGCGATCGGCCTCAAGCTGGCGGGGGTACCGTACGAAAGCCTGCTCATTCGAGTAATCGAATGCAGACTGCACGGGCACGCCCGGGGTGAAGGTCAGGCTCATGGCGAGTGGCGACCCTTCACCTTCGCTGTAGGAATCGGCCTTGAGCGTGGGAATACCCAAATCTTCTTCCGAAACTAACTCGAAGGTTCGTACCTGCTCCCAGAATCCGTTGCGGCGCACGTGGGTGAGCACATCGTAGTAAGAGCCCACCGAGCGCACCCGGATCAACACGGTCGTTGCATCCTTGGCGCTGCCATTCTCGCCGAAAAGAGCTTCGGTCACCGGTGCTAGATGCTCGATCACCTTAGCATCGGTAAGTACTAGGTTACCCTCGGCAAGCGCATCGCCAGCGAGCACGGAGGAATGTGCCTGATGCGCGGGGGTATCCGGCTCGGCCTCTGCGGGAGGCAGATCTGCGGATTCATGCTGCGCGGTCTTACCGTTTACAGTTGATTCTCCGGACTGAGCAGCAACAGCGTATGCGGTCTGCGCGGCAGGCGCATCCTGCTTATTCGACGCCGATTCCTGAGGCTTCGTGTCGGTCGAGCCTGTCAGCGAGTCCTTCTCGACTTCGGGGACGAGAGCGAGGTCATCCACATGCTTGGGCAGTGCAGAGGAACTGTCGGTACTGGTGGTGCCAGCCTGGGATTCCTCCACCACAGCCTGAGTTACATTCGCACTCTGATTCTCCGAGGTGTAACCCGCAGTAGTCTTGGCATCACTCTCAGCCTTGACGGTGCTTTCGGAATCAGCCGCCTTCTGTGAGTCCTCGCTCGTCTTATCAGCAGCGGACTTCGAGCCGGTACCCGAAGTCTTCACCGCAGCGGAAGTATCCGCAGCGTCTTCCTTCGCGTTCGATGCAGTCTTCTTCGCTTCGGAGGATGCCACGATAGTCGCCAAAGCCGCCTGCATGCTGTTGAGTTCTTCTTCGTCTTCAGAAGATTTCTCAACCTTGGTTTTCTCTACCTCAGCTTCGGGGGTTGAGAGGCCGGAAGAGTCCTTGGCTGCAGATGCGCCAGACACCGCCGATTTCTCGGAGACAGCATCGGCTTTAGCGCTGTCAATCTCGGTCTTGCTCTGCTCAGCAGCTTGAGCATCGTGACGACCGGTGACATTCTGCGGATCCGCATCGTAATCGTATTCGTAGCGTGAATCCTCGCGGTCGCTCTTCGACGATGCCGCGATCCCGGCGGCTGTCACGCCTGCGGCGCCAAGGGTACCTGCAGCGAGCGCGCTTGAACTGCTCTTGGTCGATTCTGCTGTAGCAGAATCAGACTTTGCAGTATCTGCCTGAGCCTTCGCAGAAACTTCCTGCGCCTTGTCCTGAGCCTCGGAGGACTTCTTCTCGGAATCTACGGTATGTTCGGATTTCTCAGACTTCTGTGAATCTTGAGTATTGGCTTTGTCGGCATCAGCAGACTTGACGTTCTGGGTGTGGTCGTCAAGATCTTTCGCCTTCTGAGACTCAGCGGTCTTAGCTTGTTCATCGCTCTTATCCTGAGCGAGCTTTGCCTCAGATTCCTTCTGCGAAGAGGTATCATCGGCGGAATCAGCCAGCGCTGAGGTCTTCGCGGTCGACGTTTTCTGATCTGCAGCATCGGTGGATGCGGTGCTCTGGTCGGCGGAGGACTTTGCCGACTCGGCGCTTTTCGCTGATGAGTCTTTCTGCGAAGCCGACTCTTTCTCGCTCGTTTCGAGAACGTAATCCGTGGTGTAACTCGATGCATCGGCGGTGTTCGTGTACGAAGCCTGTACCGCTACCAACCCGTTCTCGCTGGGGCTTGCTACCACGAGGGCACGGTTCCACACCCTGCCCGCGTCCTGTGCTCGAACGTAGAGCGAGGCAATCGACGAGAACCACGCATCGGTCGGAACCACAACACCCTGTTCGACTTCGCTGCCGCGATGGAAAATCCGGTAGTGCATATCGTCGCCCAGCTGACGCAGTTCGTAGGACACCTTCCCGGAGCCGTATCCGCGCATCGCCGTTACGAGGTCGTGCAGCGGATTCTCGGGGGTGAGAACCTCCGCCTTTTCGTTCCCTTCAACGGATGCTGCCGCCGCATGCGATGATGCGGTTGCGGCGCCGTTCCGAGAGGCTTTTTCATCGCGCGCAATTTTTTCGACGTCCTGCTTCTTGGAGTCTTTATCTGTGGAAGAGTGGGCTGGGACCTCATCGGCCACGGTCTTCTCGTGCTGTACAGCCATCTTCTCGGCAGAGGTTTTCTCAGCCGAAGTTTCGACGCTGCGATTCTTCTCGGGAGCCAAGGTTTCAGGGTCGTTACGGTCATCAAGATGTTTGGCGGAGCCCGTTGCCCCCGAGCCGACAAACTCGATCTTGTCGGACTTCTTCGAAGCCGACGGTGTAGACTCCAACCCGCTCGTCGCCTGAGCCTCAGGGCTAGGTGACTTTTTCTCGTGTGCAGAGGCTTTTACATCCGAAGCAGATTCGGATTCTTGGGGTGTGGACTCAAGCGTAGACTTCGAGTCGGCGTTCGCTGTCTTCTTATCGTTTGAGTTCTTAGACTCAACACCGGGCGCGGGAACAAAAGCAGGCTTCTCTTCGGCATCGGTAGGCACGACTCCTGCGGCAAGTTTCTCCCGCTCACGATCCTCAACGTTCGGGGTCTTGATGTCCGCAGATTCTTTCTCTGCAGAAGAAGACGGGGAAGCAGCCGCTTCGGCGTGTGAGGATACTGAGGAGGTATTCCCCTCGTACTCGGTGCCGTATTTCGTCTCGTTAAATTCTTTAAGTGCGTCCTGCACGTTTTGTTTCTGGGAGCCTGCTTCGCTCTGTACCGATGCGGTACCCGAAACCGACGCTGCGTTCGATGAGGGAACCGCAGTGGCGGAAGAGTTAGTCTCAAATGCATCCGCAGGCATACTCGTTGCGCGGTATTCAGAAATCTGGGGTGCACGTTTCGGGGCGGAAGCGTCGGGTGTCTGTGCTGCTTCTTGTGTGAAAGAGTCCTTCTGGGCGGCATCTGCGTTCGCAGCCTGTGAGGAAGCGCCCACGGTTTTCTTGCCTTCTGCTGACCCGGAAGTCCTCGCTTCGCCTGCTGTGGATGCCGAAGGCTCAGCAGAAGAGCCGCTGTGCTGTGCAGACTGTTTCAAAGCATCGACGTTAAGGTCAGAAGTATCTTTGCTCTTCTGCTCTTCCTGTTGCATGCGAGTGCTCTCAGCCTGCACAAACCGGCGCAGGGAATTCTCCCAACGCTGCTGTTCATTCACACGTTCCGCGAGGGTACGATCCGATGCCTCTGCATCGGAGTTAGGGAGGGCGGATTTTACGTCGTCAGCCTGTGCTTCTGCCTCAGCCTGGGCGGCTTTCGCCTGCTCTTCCCACTTCTTCTTACCGATTCCAAAGAATCCCACAGAGTTCTCCCACTCGTCAGCTGTTCGGCGCCCCGCAATGACGCGGCGCGGTTCGGTCATCCCCTATAGTTTATCCTGCAAATGTTGTTCATGAGTGGGTATGACGCAGGTTTTGACGTTCATGCGCGGCTTAACACCGTTTTTTCTAGGGTAGACATCACTATTTTGGTTTTTCAGGCGCAACCCCACTCCCCCGGCAGATGCCCGCTATTTCGGCGATGCACCCACACTTGACGCATTCCTCCTGTGACGAAACCCGTTCTTTCATAAAGTTTTCGTAAAGATTTGGCGGAGACCCCCATAAATATTTCTCGGTGCTGCGTGCTTCGGCGCCAGTGCCCGGAATATCCTCTATTACAGGTTGTCCGTAATATTAACGCGCCTCATCCCGCACCGGGTTCGCGGCCTTCGCAGCCTTCGCGAGCTCAAAACGCACGGCACGCAACGCGGTCGCCGCCATCACGCGCACACCCACGCCAATCGCCTGCTCATTAGGAGCGTAGTCCCCCTGATGTAAGTCGTAGACAGGATCTTCCGGGGCGCGAGTTCCTAGGCGGAACATCGAGCCTGGAACCTCCTGCAGAATCCACGCGAAGTCTTCTCCACCCATTGATTGCTCAACCAACACGATGGACTCTTCGCCTAATTCGGCGCGCGCCGCGTTTTCCAACATGGTGGTTTCCGCATCGGTATTGACGACCGGGGGCACGCCGCGAATATGCTCAACCCTCGCCTGCACGCCAAAGGGGACCGCGACCTGCTCGATTACCTCGTCCAGCAGGTTACCCGCCTGACGCCACACCTCAACATCCAGACATCTCATAGTGCCCGCCAAATAGCCTTCAGCGGGAATAGCGTTTGGGGCAACCCCGGCGCTCACCTGCCCCCACGCGACCAGCACGCCGGAACGCACATCGGTACGGCGCGTGAGCACGGAGGGAACCTGCACGGCAATCTGGCTCATCGCGTAGATAAGGTCCTCGGTCAGATGCGGCCGAGAGGTATGACCACCGTGACCACTCAGGTGAATCTTAATCGTGTCTGAAGCACTCGTAATCGCCCCGATGCGCGTGCCTATTTTCCCCAGTTCAACCTTCGGATCGCAATGCAGAGCAAAAGCACGTGGGATATTGCGTAAAAGACCTTGCTCAATCATCTGCACGGCCCCGCCTGGCAACTGTTCCTCGGCGGGCTGGAACAGGATACGCACGCTACGCCCCAGCGGAGTCTTTTCGTTCAGCTCGTGAAGCGCTAAAGCAACCCCGAGCATGACGGTCTGGTGAATATCGTGCCCGCAGGCGTGCATCACCCCGGGTATGGTCGATGAATAAGGCAGATCCGTCTGTTCGACGATGGGAAGCGCATCAATATCGGCGCGAAGAGCTAAAGCAAACGGTCCGTTTCCGATATCGACGTAGCAGCCGGTACCTTCGCAGGCGATAGGGTTCAGCCCTGCCTCACGCAGCGTCATCATAATGCGTTCAGTCGTTTTCACCTCGCGGAATGAGAGCTCCGGGGTGCGGTGCACCTCGCGGCGGAATTCCACAAGGGTAGGCATCATGCGAGCCACCCAGTCGTCGAAGACAGGGGTCGAAAGATCGTAACGTGAGTTTGCAAAAACCATAGTTCGAGAATAGCGCGAATCCGCAGCCAGTACACACCTTCCGGCTGCCCTCTTACGTTCGTTGAAGTTTTTGTACGAGACGTGACGAATCATCGCGTTGTGTGGCGGGTTTATGACATTGTGACGGATTGTGACGAGACTGAAACCGCCGCCTGCAGACGCGGAAATTATCTAGCGAGCACCAGTTCGTCCTAATATCGCAAACAAAAATGTGGTGTGGGCACACCAACCTTGCGCCCACACCACATATCTTGTGTCTCTACGAGTTCTCCAACCGCTAGGCTTAGAGGGCTCGCGCCAAAATAGCCTGCTTGACCTCGGCAATAGCCTTAGTGATCTGAATGCCACGCGGGCAAGCCTCGGTGCAGTTGAAGGTTGTGCGGCAGCGCCACACGCCTTCTTTATCGTTGAGGATTTCCAAACGCAGGTCCCCAGCGTCATCGCGCGAATCGAAGATAAAACGATGCGCATTCACGATGGCAGAAGGACCGAAGTACTGACCGTCCGTCCAGAAAACGGGGCAAGAGGAGGTACAAGCCGCGCACAGAATACACTTTGTGGTGTCGTCGAATCGGGCACGTTCTTCCGCAGACTGCAGACGCTCACGTTCCGGTTCATTCGAGTCATTGATGAAGAAGGGCATGATCTCGCGGTACGCCTGGAAGAAAGGCTCCATATCGACGATCAGGTCCTTTTCGCAGGGAAGACCCTTAATCGGCTCAACGATAATGGGCTTGGTAATGTCCAGATCCTTGAGCAGGGTCTTGCACGCTAGGCGGTTACGTCCGTTGATGCGCATCGCATCCGACCCGCAGATACCGTGTGCGCAGGAACGACGGAATGAGACCGAGCCGTCGAGCTCCCACTTGATCTTATGCAATGCATCCAGCACGCGGTCGGTGCGGTACATGGTCAGGTTGAAGTCATCCCAGTATGCTTTATCCGATACTTCGGGGTTGTAACGGCGCACGCGAATCGTCACGTCATAGGTGGGGATGTTCCCGGAGTCTGAACCGGACATACCTTCAAAGAGCTTGACCGATTCCGGTTCGGGAGTTTCGTGTTCAGCCATTTTAGTACTTACGCTCCTTGGGCTCGTAACGAGTGTAGACAACGGGCTTGGTATCAAAACGCAGACCCTGCACACCCTCAAACTCAGACTCGGGGTCTAGATAAACCATCGAGTGCTTCATGAAGTTCACGTCGTCGCGCTTCGGGAAGTCCTCGCGGTAGTGACCGCCTCGGGATTCCTGGCGGTGCAGTGCGCCCACCGACATCACCTTGGCAAGCTGTAGCAGGAAGCCGAGCTCAACGGCCTCCAACAGGTCAAGGTTGAAACGCTTACCTTTATCCTGAATCGAGATATTTGCGTAGCGCTTTTCGAGTTCGTCAATGGCGGCGAGAGCCTTGCGAATGGTTTCTTCGGTACGGAACACCTGCATATCGGCTTCCATTACACGCTGTAGCTCGGTGCGGATAGCGCCAACCTTTTCGGTGCCCTGACCGTCACGAATACCGTCGAGCATTGCGAGAGTGCGATCGGCAGCATCGTCCGGAACGGGCACAAATTCTGCGGAGGCTGCGTATTCTGCGGCGCGACGACCAGCACGCTTACCGAACACGTTAATGTCCAGGAGTGAGTTGGTTCCCAAACGGTTTGCACCGTGTACCGACACGCAGGCAACTTCACCGGCTGCGTATAGTCCTGGAATAGTCTCTTCGCTGTTGCGGTACACCTCGGTATCGTTGTTCGTGGGGATACCGCCCATCGCATAGTGCGCGGTGGGGAACACCGGAATAGGCTGGTGATGCGGCTCAACTGCCAGGTAGGTACGCGCGAATTCGGTAATATCCGGCAGTTTCTCGTCAATATGCGCGGGTTCGAGGTGAGTAAGGTCTAGGAGCACATAATCTTTGTGCGGTCCGCAGCCGCGACCTTCACGCACCTCGTTCGCCATTGCACGAGCCACGATATCGCGGGGTGCTAGATCCTTAATGGTCGGTGCGTAACGCTCCATGAAACGCTCGCCCTCGGAGTTACGCAGAATACCGCCCTCACCGCGGGCACCCTCGGTCACGAGAATACCCAGGCCCGCAAGACCGGTGGGGTGGAACTGCACGAATTCCATATCCTCTAGGGGAAGACCTGCACGCAAGGCGATTGCCATGCCATCACCCGTAAGGGTGTGCGCGTTTGAGGTAGTTTTGAAAATCTTGCCGCATCCGCCGGATGCGAAAATCACGGATTTCGATTGGAAAACGTGTACTTCGCCGGTTGCCAGGTCGTAGGAGACAACACCTGCAGGTCGGGGGTTGCCGTTTTCGTCTTCTGACATAATGAGGTCGAGCACGTAGAACTCGTTGTAGAACTCGACATTGTGACGCACACAGTTCTGGTAGAGGGTCTGCAGAATCATGTGACCCGTGCGGTCGGCAGCGTAGCATGCGCGACGCACGGCGGCTTTACCGTGATCGCGGGTATGCCCGCCAAAACGACGCTGGTCGATGCGCCCCTCGGGGGTACGGTTGAAGGGAAGACCCATTTTTTCAAGGTCGAGCACGGCGTCAATGGCTTCTTTCGCCATAATCTCTGCCGCATCCTGATCGACAAGGTAGTCGCCGCCCTTGACGGTGTCAAAGGTATGCCACTCCCAGTTGTCTTCCTCAACGTTAGCTAAGGCGGCGCACATACCGCCCTGTGCCGCACCGGTGTGCGAGCGGGTGGGGTATAGCTTCGTCAGCACCGCGGTTCGTACGCGCTGCCCCGCCTCAATAGCGGCACGCATACCTGCGCCGCCAGCGCCAACAATCACTACATCGTACTTATGTACCTGCATGATGCTCTCTCTCGTATGTCAAAAATCTTTAGTGTTTTACCCTTAGGGGGCCGGGCAGAAACTAGGCAGCAGATTAGCCGCCGCACCCGAGGGGCAGGGATCAAAAGCGAAGATCGTGAGGGTTCCGACCAGCAGCACAAAAGCGGATGCTGCGAAGAGGATAATCTTCAGCCACACACGCACACGATCCTTTTCGGCGTAATCGTCAATGACCACGCGGATGCCGTTGGTGCCGTGGAGCATAGCCAGCCACAGCAGCAGCAGATCCCAGATTTGCCAGAAGGGGTTTGCCCATTTACCGCCCACGAAACCGAAGTCGATCGCGTGAATGCCGTCCCCCACCATGAGGTTCACGAAGAGGTGCCCGAAAATCAGCACAACCAGCACGACACCGGAGAGGCGCATCCCCAGCCAGGCGAACATTTCAAAGTTGTTGCGCTTGCTGGAGGAGCGGTTGTATTTCACACCATCAATCTTGTTATCGCGCAGGCGAGGAACCGAAACGCGTGATTTGAGTGGAGTAGACATAGCTTAGTGACCTCCAAGGTGTGAGAAGACGATCGGCAGGTGGCGAGCCGCGAATCCTGCAACGGTAATAGCCCACAGGAACAGAACAACCCACAGAATCTTAATGTGCGGGTAGGTAGCCTTCTGGTTGATTTCGGGGGAACCGTCTTTGCCTTTGCTCATCACATGCTCGACTTTGGCGTTAGTAGCTGTTCCCCAGAAGTCGATAAGAATAATGCGAATACCGTTGAAGGCGTGGTACACGATGGCTGCCACGAGCGCGGTCTCTCCCAGACCCATCACGGGGTTTTTGTAGAGGCCGAGAACGCTATTGTATGCCTCGGGAGAGATACGGACAACGGCGGTATCAAGTACGTGAACCAGTAGGAAGAAGAATATAGCGATACCTGTCACACGATGAGCGACCCAAGACCACATGCCCCATCGGCCGCGGTACAGGGTCCCCTTTGAACTATTCAGCACTGAATAACCTCCTGTCGCCGCTGAGACGACGTCGGGGTCTGTGTGTTTAACCTCGGCGGGAAGCGCGCTCAGCAACTCCTGTGATTTCATATTGTTAGTTTCAAGATACCAGGTAATTCACAGGCTTATTGACACCTCGTCGCTCTATTTACAGGAAACTACAAGGTTAATTACGAAATAGTTATTTTGCGATACCCCTCCGTGAGCTGAGTTCATGCGGAACTAACCTTTACCTAATGTGATGCATCTCTTGATATTTTTTATCTGAGACTTTCCTGGAAATCACTCTAAGAATTCGGCATATTACAAAAGCCCCCGGTATTCTGGAACTGATGAATACTGCATTAACCCGTTTCCGCCCGCTTATTCCAGCTGGCGGTGTTGGTTCGCGTTTGTGGCCGCTTTCGCGTGCTCAGGCGCCGAAGTTCCTTCTCGACCTCACAGATTCAGGTAAATCGCTCTTGCGTGATACTTACGACCGTCTCATTGATTTGAGCAACGGCTCCGTCATGGTCGTGACCGGCACTTCTCATGCCAACGCTGTAACCCAGCAGATTCCCGAATTACGAGCCTCCGACCTCGTCTTGGAGCCCTCCCCGAAGGATTCTGCAGCCGCTATTGGTTTAGCGTGCGCTATTATTCACGAGCGTGAACCGGATGCGATTATTGGTTCCTTCGCCGCTGATCACGTCATCAACCCCGTTGATGAATTTCAACGCGTGGTGACCGAGGCGGTTATCACGGCAGCTTCAGGAAAGATTGTCACTATCGGCATTACCCCCACCGAGCCGTCGAGCGCGTTCGGATATATCAGAGCGTGCACTCCACTGGGGCTTGCTCACGCACCGAACGCCCTTGCGGTCGAGTCTTTTGTTGAAAAACCCGATAGCGAAACCGCGCAAAAATACCTAGACTCCGGGGACTACACCTGGAACGCTGGCATGTTCGTGGCGCCCGTATCCCTGATGCTGCAGCATCTTGAAAAGAACGAGCCCGAGCTTTACGCCGGGGTTATGAAGATCGCCAAGGCTTGGGATACTCCCGAGCGTGAGAGCATTATGGAACAGACTTGGGGCACTCTCCCCAAGACCGCAATCGACTACGCCGTTGCTGAGCCTGCCGCTGCTGCTGGCGATGTTGCAATGGTCCCCGGCTCCTTCAGCTGGGACGACGTGGGAGACTTTGATGCCGTTGCTCGTCTTAACCAAGAGAAGCATGGTGAAGGCCTCACAATTCTCGGTGACGAAGACAATGTGATCAATCAAGGCTGCAGCGGTATTGTTGTCGCGAATAGCAACCGCAAGATCTCGGTGATTGGCCTTGACGATATTGTGGTGGTTGATACCCCCGATGCGCTCCTCGTCGCACCGCGTGAGCAGGCTCAGGCCGTGAAAGACACAGTTGCCGAGCTCAAAGATCGCGGCTTGGCTGATCTTCTCTAAAAGCGGCCATCGCTTAAATAACCACGCCGTATGGCGTTTATAACATTCTCAACACTCACTCATCGGGTGGATCGGCATGATATTCATGCTGATCCACCCATTATTTATATCCCGGCTCTTACTTATTCAATAATGATTCTCATGTGTGATAGTCTCTGTGTATGTCCAACACACGAAAATCATTTTTGACGTCACTAAGTTCACTCGGTCTCGTATCCTCCCTGCTCCTTGCAGGATGCGCGGGCGGCACATCCTCTGCAGGCTCCTCAGAGCCTTCCGCAGGAGCGTCCTCAGGGGATTCAAACGCAAGCGCCTCGCAGTCTCCCATCGTTGAAGGCAAAGGCGCGTCAACCCGCCTAGCCATCACTTATGACGGCGGCGTGATGGTGTACGACGGTAAAGATATGAAGCTTCTGCAGGATATTCACAAAGATGGTTTCCTGCGCCTGAACGATGCGGGTGATAACCGCCATCTGATCGTAGCCGACGGTTCCAGCTACACCTTCCTCGACACCGGCGTATGGTCGGTAGCACACGGTGACCACTCACACTACTACACCACCGCTCCCAGCCTCTCGACACTCTCACTTCAGGCCGACCACACCGGGCATGTTATTGCCGATAATGGTAAGGTTGCGGCATTCGCAGACGGTACCGGCACCTTCGACGTATACGACCCCGCAAACCTGGTATCCAATAAGCGCACGGCAACTAACCTTGAAACCAAGCAGGTTAAGCTCCCCAATCCTCACCACGGATTCGCTATTCCCCTGCCGAATGACCAGTACCTCGTAGCAGTCGGGGATTCCAAAACCCGCACGGGCGCAGCCGTGGTAGACGCTAACGGTAAGACCATAACGGAAAACAAGGAATGCCCCGGTGTACACGGCGAAGCTATCGCGCGGGATAATACCTTCACGATCGGATGCACCGACGGCGTACTCATCTACCGGGACGGCACTTTCACGAAGGTGACAAACCCCCAAGATCCCTACTCACGCTCGGGCAACCAGGCAGGAACGGCAGACTCCCCTTACGTTCTGGCGGATTATAAGACGGATAAGGACGCCAAACTTGAGCGTCCCGAGAAGTTTGCCATCATTGATACGGTCAACCGCACGCGAGAGGTATACTCACTCCCCAAAGGAGTCAGCTACACCTTCCGTTCCATGGGCCGCGGACCTAACGGTGAGGCTCTGCTGCTCACCACGGACGGTAAGCTGCGTATCTACGACCCGGCAAACGGCACCGAGCTTGGGTCTGTACAGCTAATGAATACGTGGACCGAGTCAGAAACTTGGCAGGATCCTCGCCCGGCATTGTGGGTGGACGGTAAAACCGCCTACGTGACCGACCCCGAGACGAAGAAGCTTCACGCGGTATCACTCTCGGATGCTTCTCATCCAAAGACCCTCATGAGCATTGATCTGCCACAGGTTCCCAATGAACTCAGCGGTGTCTCTTCAGCGAATGCGGCGCCCGTAACTGCGGACTCCCACTAGGAAGAAGTTAGAGAACCCAAGCCCCGATACCTGAACCGGTATCGGGGCTTGCGCTGTAGGTATATATCAAGACTGTGGAGCGTAACTAAGACTGAAGAGATAGTGCTCCCAGAGGTTCCCAATCCGCGCCATCATAGGCATATACGTGCAGAGTATCTACCGTGAACGAGCGTTCTTGTTCTGGTAAATCATCGAAAATCCGATGCGCCTGCCGCACCTGATCCGGCGTCAAAGAACGCCCCAAGGTAATATGCGGAACGTAAGGGAAAGGCGATGCCCACTGCCCTAACTCCTGCACGCACGCGCCATGAAGTTCGGCAAAAGTATCGGCGCCTAAGATAACGTCCAGATACTCGATCTCAGAGTTTGGGCGGAAGGTGCACACTCCCCCAGCGCGCGCCTGCGCCGTACCAATTGCGGCGAGTGAATGCGCCAGTGCATCCGAACGCCAGTCGTTCTCATTCTGCTCGGTCAGCTCGCTAACATACACAGTCACATGATTACTCAAATCAGTGGGAAGAGTCATGCCGGTTCTCTTCTTCCAGTCCACAAGACGCTGCCCCAGCGGTCCGTTCACGTGAGCAATCAGACTCAAATAACGCTGCCCGGGGTGAAGAGTGGGCGATTCCTCAGTGTGTGATAGATTCTCGCAGGTGTTCTTAACAGTCACAGCGTACCTCCTTCGGTCTAGCCGCGCTGTGCGGGCAAAAAACCCACTTTATCGTAGACATTCTCGATAGTAACAGTCGCTATTTCACGAGCTTTCTGAGCGCCCAATGCCAGCAAGCGGTCAAGCTCGGCGGGGTCCGCCATAAGCTCTAGGGTACGCTCACGCAGGGGCGAAAGTTTCTCGACCACAACATCCGCCAAATCAACCTTGAGATGACCGTACATCTTACCCTCATAACGTTTGACGAGAGAGTCGATACTCTCGCCAGTCATCGCGGAATAGATCGAGAGCAGATTAGAGACGCCAGGTTTCGCCTCACGATCATAAGCAATAACGGAGCCGTCGTCGGTCACGGCAGACTTAATCTTCTTCACAGTCGCCTTCGGCTCATCCAAAAGTTTGATAAGCCCCTTATCGGAGGTGGCAGATTTCGACATCTTCGAGGTCGGCTCCTGCAAATCATAAATCTTGGCGGTTTCCTTCATAATAATGGGTTCGGGCACCACGAAGGTTTCGCCAAAGCGCGAGTTGAACCGTTGCGCCAGGTTGCGGGTAAGCTCTAGGTGCTGGCGCTGATCCTCGCCCACCGGTACGCCATCGACCTGGTACAGCAGAATATCCGCCGCCATCAGCACCGGGTAGGTAAATAACCCCACCGAGGCGTTATCAGCACCCTGCTTCTGCGATTTGTCCTTGAACTGGGTCATGCGTGAGGCCTCACCAAAACCCGTGAAGCAGTTCAGTACCCAGGCAAGCTGCGCGTGCTCAGGCACCTGCGACTGCACAAAGAACGGGGAACGCGCAGGGTCAATACCGGCGGCAATATACTGGGCGGCGGTCAGGCGGGTGCGTTCGCGCAGGGACTGTGGGTCTTGGGGCACGGTAATAGCGTGCATATCGGGGATAAAGAACAGGCACTCGTTGGCGGGGTCCTCCTGCAGGGCAACCCAGTTGTTCACCGCGCCAATATAGTTGCCCAGGTGCATCGAATCCGCGGAAGGCTGCGCACCGGAGTAGACACGCACACGATCCAAAGACGCATTGGGAATGAGTGATTTATCCTGTTTCTTTTCGTCAGACATGATAGATACTTTCTTCAAGGGGCGCACGATGCGGACGGCCGGTTAGCCAGCGCATCCGGCATCTTATCGGCGGGTGAATTCTAGAACTGATAATCGACGACGAGCGGCGCGTGATCGCTGAACCGTTCATCATAGGAGGCGGCACGATCGACCGTTGCTTCCACGGCTTTCGCAGCGAGCGCTGGGGTAGCCATATGGTAGTCAATGCGCCACCCGGCGTCGTTATCGAAGGCTTTGCCGCGGTAGGACCACCAGGTATAGGGCCCGGGCACCTCACCTGCGAGTTTGCGCGCCACGTCTTCATAGCCGATTTCGCCAAAGAATTTATCGAAGTATGCACGTTCTTCGGGCAGGAAACCGGCGCGTTTCTGGTTTGCCTTCCAGTTTTTAATGT
>ERZ773214.438-NODE-438-length-27484-cov-5.363010_pt1 | contig 27484 bp, 15 predicted proteins | sample MGYA00511238_ERZ773214 | MGnify/ENA primary metagenome ERZ773214 (study PRJEB29015, sample SAMEA2738157) | human oral metagenome | biome: human oral; feature: human-associated habitat; material: saliva | place: China | collected 2259 ... | reverse complement strand
ATACGCGTGTCCGCAAAGTGCATCATGAAAATGGGAAGACCGTATTAACAGCGGGGGCCGGCTCCTGTCTCCTCAATGGAAATTTTATTGTGCAGAGTGATGCCGCGCATGTGCTGATCGGGCGATATTCGTCGCTGGACTATGGCGTGACCTTTGTGTTCGGCGAGAAGGAATGCACATGTGCGGCAAACTATTCATTCGAGATGCTTGCAGCAAATGGGGATGATTTGAAGCTTGTTCCCGTCGGTGAGCGGAATCAGATCATCATCGGGAATGATGTACGCATCGGTGCGGGCACAATTATTATGGGCGGCGTCCGTATCGGCAATGGGGCTGTGGTAGAGGCAGGAGCAGTTGTTGCGGAAGATGTGCCGCCCTATGCCGTTATGGCAGGCAATCCATGCGTCGGCATCGTTATTATAGCACGTTCTTACTAAAACCACAGTGCGCCTGAGGCTCTTGTGCTTTGTAAAAAAACAATAGAACGAGGGTGTTTGTGGCATTGTTGCAATCTGTTTGCAATGGTTATGGCAGACGGTTTGCAGTTAAAGGGATTCCATTTATGGGGTCCCTTTTTTATATTTACCCCAAAATAGCAGTGTGTGCGTTGCGTTGTTGTGGAATGTTTGCCACGCATTTACAATTTGTTTGAAACACATTCACGGAATGTTCGCAACGTGCTCATTCTGTGTATGTTACATATTCGCAAAACAAAAGTATGGTTTTTGGCGTGTAAAAACCCCCTTTTTGGCGTGCAAAAAGTGGGTTTTTACATTGCAAAAGTATGGTTTTTGTTTTTTGAATGTTATGTTGTTGCAAATTGGTAGCAATATATTTCGTGGTTGAATGTGAATATTTAGCGGAACAAATGTGGGTGTTTTGCGATATGCTCGTTGTGTATTCGTGGGTGTATTTTCTAATATTTTTTGTGCTTAAAATGGTTTTTGTTCTATAAAAGAAAATACTAAGACCAAACGGTTTTAGCATTTCTTTTTGGAATAATGTACTCTTTTTATGAACACTCGTACATTCCTCTTTAATCAAAAACGTATATTTTTCTAAGCGTATGTGTACTTTCTTTTCATCAATAGCGCAATTTTTGCGAACTAAAAATTGTATTTTTACAATGCAAAAATGCGCTTTTTATATTGGTGTTTGGTTTGTTCTCTAAAGTCTTAATGCCTAAGGCGATAGCGAAAAGAGAGCTTGCTACCTCGCCTTCCTTATGGTTGTGTGAGATAGCAGAAGCTCGAAGTTAGGTTTAATTCTTAATCATCAATATACTGTTGCCAGCATTTTGCACATCGTTAATGTTGGTGCGCAGTGTTGTTTTGGTATTGTTGGCTTTACCAATGTTTGTTTTCTGGTTGGCGTTAGCACTTGTTTGCTGTTGCGATTGGTCTATAATGTTGCTAACATTTGCCGTGTAGTCCATCTTCACATTCTTGCCTTCGGGTGTAGTCCAGTTGCCTTTGAAAGTGATATCGCCATTGTTTTGTGTAACGGTTATAGTGCCTCCGTTGAACAATCCGAATGCTTCGCCGCCCTGTCCGTCAAACTCTTTGTAGTACGAACCCACTGGATAGGTGGTGTTTCCACGCTTAAACATAGTGCCTCCAATGAATTTTCCTTGTTCGTAAACAGCTCCTGTAACTGGCATAACTACGCTGTAGGTGCCCACAATAGTGTTTATGTCCATTGGAACTTTATATTCTGTGAGCAGCACAAGGTTCAAATACTCGCCTGCTCCTACTATAAATCCCTCTGCATCGGTCTCACAATTCAAGAAAGTAATGGAGTAATCGCAATACGAATCGGTAGCTCTTACATATCGTCCCGACATACTTTTTGGTTTAAAGTCTACATTTTCTGTAATGCTTTGGTAGCCTGTGTCAGGGTCTTTGTTTACAAAATCGAGCTTGCCATCGTATGTAAAGCGTATTTTTCCGTGTTCTTTTAGTTCGCCTTCCAGTAGCAAGTTGTATGTTCCGTTAGGTCGTTGTTCCACCTTAAGGTTGCAAACGGTAAGCGAATCTAGGAAACCGTCCACCTGTCCGTTGGCATTCATCTTATTAGTTTCTATGTAAACGCTTTGTTTGTGGTACACTCCAGCCTCGTCAGTATTATCTATAAGCGTATAGTTTCCGCTTGTTAAGGCTGCGCTATTTGGGTTTAACGAAGGCTTAGCAAGTATAGTTACCCTTATATCGTGCTTATTAATCTCGGTTGGTAAGCCACCTTTCGACAGCTTTCCATCGCAAAGGTGTAGGGTGTAAGCTGCCAATTCGTCGGACACAGAGCCGTAATATATGTTGTAAGTGTTAGTTACAGCCACATCGGCATGGTAGCTATTGCTATTCGTATTGCTGAAGGTTACGTCTTTAACATCGTCGCAAGGGAAGTCTTTAACCTCTCCCGACTTCATTGTTACCCTCATTTTCCAATTGTCTTGTGCATACATTGTTGTTGTTAAACAGCATGTTGCAATCATCAAAAATAGAAATTTTCTCATAATGTTATAGTTCTTTTAAAATTCTTCAGCTGTTATATTCCTTTGTTTTATTACTGCTTTTGCAGTTTTTGCTCGGCTTATTGGCTTTGCTTGGAATGTCTTTTCAATATACCTTCGTTTGGTGTTTGTTTTCAACCAACGTGCACTTAGTGTGTCGAGTGCTGTTTCTGTATTGTTAAAAAAATACTTTATTGAATGGCAAAGAAACCATTTTTTTTTTGTAATTGCAAATCCGATTAGTTAAAAAACAATAACTTAGCTATACTCGTTTCCTCTTTTTGATAGCTTTGTTTCGTAGATGTTTTTGCTTATTTATGGTGGCTGTGTGCCCGAATAATCACGAAATGGCGTTGCGTTTCGCATCATTTCGACATATCAAAACCATTTGGTTTGGATTGAAAAACGGGCGCGATGAATCTGCCCCTACGCCTTGCGGAGTGCACGTTGCGATATATTTGCGCAAAAAATGGATATTGCGGTGTGTTCGCTGATATACATTTTGTATGATAAATAAACCATACGTGGTTGTTTGTTGATATATTTTTCCACGTCCATTCCGTAGGCGTAGGGGCCGATTTATCGTGCCCGCGTCCACGAACACCCACCAAATGGCGTTGCATATTCCCATCGTTGATATTGCAATTCATTGTATCGCACCCACGTAATTGCATAAAATGGGTTGCGTTTCGTATCATTTCGCTACATTAAAACCATTTGGTTTTGATTGAAAAACGGGCGCGATGAATCGGCCCCTACGCCTTGCGGAGTGCACGCTGATATACATTTTGCACACGATAAATGTTTTGTGCGGTGTATGCTGGATATTTTACTATACGTAAAAACCCCCTTTTTGCATTACAAAAAGGTAGTTTTTGAACGCCAAAAACCATACTTTTGCATTGCAAAAAGGGGGTTTTTAAAAAACAACAATATTGTTGTGTGTGTTGCCAGTGTGGCTATTCGTCCGGGATATAAATAATTTCGCCATTCTCAAGCTGGTAGGCTGTGCCCACTCGCTTGCCCTTATTGCTCGATTTGGCGTCCTGATTTTTCGACGGAGTGTAGCGTTCTATCTGCTTTCCCTTCTTCGAAATAATCTCCATGTTCTGCTTTCCGGGATTCTTTACCACGGTAAAGTCTTCCGTACTGAACATTTCTGTCATCTTATAGTGGGTAACAAGCGCCACCATAAGTGCCACAGCAAACACCATTGCCGCATCGAAGAGGTTGCTGACAACGCTCATTGGGTCGTCGTCCTCGTCGTGCCCAAGTCTTATTTGTCGTCTTCTCATAATTATTTGTCGCGGTTTTCGTCCAACATATCGGCGATATAGTTCAGCATTCCCATGTCTCTGCGATACCAACGCTGCTTAACCGCCTTCACCACAAAGCCTATTCCACCGGCAAACAAGCCGATTACGGTGGTGGCAAACGCCACTTGCATGTTGTAAGCCATAGAAGCAATGTCGCCCGAAGACAAGCCAACGAGTGCCGGACCCATAGGAATGAGCGTGCCCATAAGCCCCAACATTGGTCCCATTTTAGTAAACATCTTTGGCGTTTCAAGCTCTCGCTCCACCATACACTCGTATTCGTCGAGCAAAAAGGTAACTTTTGCAGGACTGTTACGGTTTTCTAACATTTTAGAAATGCAGGTTACAACGGGCAATTTGCCTTTTGGTAGTCGTTCTGCAAGTGTAGAAAGGTTGTTGGAAGAGAGTTGTTTTACCTCTTTTTGTAGCATTATGCCACTCTTGCGCATGGTGAGATACTGGCTGAAGAAGCCGCCCAAGAGCAGCAACGAACGTAAAAAGAAGAAGATGAGAAGTAGGACTACGGGTACAAGAAGTCCTGAAGAAATCCAGTAGAGTATGTCTGTAATGTAGTTCATAATGTATTATTGTTTTATATTCTTATTTATTATGTGTTGCGCCTAAATGTTTTTTGTGCAACGTGTGTGTGTTATTCTAACTGTTTCATTTGTCGTTTGGTGTGCCAACGTTGCCACAACATTCCCACAATGCCAACCACAACAACCAAAGCAAGTGTACCTGCGAGGGCACCAAAGTTTGTGCTGTCGGTTCCCACAACGGCTGTTTTGCCATTCACTGTAGCCACTATGCCCACCAAAGCAATGAGCAAATTGCAGAGAAAAAGCAGTTCTAAGCGTAAGAAAGTTTCGGGAAGCAACCGCTTTATGGTGTATGTGAGCAGCAAAATAGCCCCACAGAACACACCGCCAAGCGTCCAAGCAATGAGCGAGAAGTCTTCGCCCGGAAACATAAATATGGTTTCAACAAGCAAAGCAAATAGAGTTGGCACAATCATAATGCCAGGAAAGAACCGTAAAAAGGCATATAGCCAGCGAGCTTTGCGCCCTACGTGTTCTCCAATTTTGATGTTTGCAGCCAGCAAGCAGAATGCCATAGACAAGAGAACGTCTATGTTTAGCACCACAGAAATATCGCGAACCAAGTTTGTATTTGCCAACCATGCAGCTATTTCTGTGGACGATTGCAAGATGGCAACGTGCCAAGCGAAGCCTGTAAACACCATTGCTGCCACCGCAGTAATACTAAGTTGCAAAGTATTTACGAAAGTTTGTTTCAGCAAAAAGCTGAAACAAACAAGCATAAATAGTATATATACTATGGTTTCCATTATTCATTTATTCTGCATTCGTATTACGACGGCGGCGCACAATGAATACTACTAAAGCTACAAAGAGCAACACTGCACCACCAATAACGAGGCCTTTGCTAAGCAGCGGAGAATGTTTTTCAACCTTTTGCGACATATCTTCGCGTTTCATAACAGTACCCTTGTTGGCATTTGCAGCCGAATTGCGCACCTGTTCTATCTGTTGTTGATAGTCTTTGCCCTGTTCTGGCGAAACTTTAGATGCTATAAACTTGCGTAGTTTGGCATTATCGGTAACGAAAGAAGAGCCCGATGGCTTGTATTTCTTAACCAATTCTACATGCAATTTGGCAATATCAGCCACCTGCTGAGGTGTTGCTTTCCACATTCCTTTACGTACAGTTTCAAGCATAACGGCTGTAATCTGTTGCAAAGCTGCTGGATTTTTCTGTTCAAAGAATGTTTTTGTGCCCAGTTTGTACTTGTCTTGCACGTACACACGGTATATATCGTCCCACAATTCTTTGTCTATCGCCTTCGGTTTCATAACATTCCAGCCGTAAGTATTCTCTACAATCTCTGCAAAACCACCAGCTGCGCTTGCTCCACCCTTCATTTTTTCCTTTATATATACAGGGTTTAGAATGGTGGTACGGCTCTCTACGCCTATGGCTTCCTTCACTTCTTGCATGCGAACGTTATGTGTATTGCGATAATCGCTTAGGTAAGCATCGGGGTCTTTGCCCGTTACTTGCCGTACAGCAAGGTTCAATCCACCCATAAACTCATATACATGGTCTAAGCTTAATGCCCCCCACGTGTTGCTTTGGCGTGGTTGCACCACCACATCGGTACGCGTTAGAGCAGCCTCGAAGGCATATTTGTTATACTGTTCCCAGTCTTTCTCGCTGCCATAGAAGGTTCCCATGTTGTTAATATAGGTGTTTGCGATGTCCTCTCGCTTCTCCCAGCGGTCGCCACTCATAACCATTGCTTGTATGCCAGTGCCATAATTGCCGTTCATTCCACCGAAAATGCGTTGCGAAGCTAGCTTTCGTGCCTCCTTAGGCGATACTCCTTTCTCTGTAAGATGGCGTTCTGCGGTTTTCACACCAATAGAAACTTCGTTCTCAAACACATCGTCTTTGGCGTTAGCAGCCATCTCCACCGCCTTATTAATTAGGAAAAGACGCGATGCAGCAAGGTCTCTGAGCTGTCCGGAGGTCTGTACTACAACGTCAATACGCTTTCGTCCCAACTCTTTAGATGGGATTAAGCGTAGGTCGCTTACCCTTCCGAACGAGTCGCGCACGGGTTCTACGCCCAGCATATATAGCACTTGAGCGATGGTAGCCCCTTCTGTTTCTATAAATTCGCCACTCCATAGCGTGTAACTAACCTTGTGTGGCATTGCACCATTGTGGCGTTGCTTATACAAATCGATGGTGTTTTGTGCCAATTGTTTACCTTTTTCCCATGCAGCTTCGCTTGGTGTAGACTCTGCATTTATGCCAAACAGGTTGCGTCCGGTAGGCAATGTGTTCGGATTAACTATAGGGTCGCCGCCGGGAGAGGGGGCAGTGTAGCCTCCGTTCATAGCATTGATGATGCTTTCGAGCTCGTTTTGCGGACTAATAAGAAGGTATTGCTTGTATTTTGCTATGTTTTTGAGCGTTCGTTCCAGTTCTCTTACCGCAAAAGCAAAGTCTTTTTCTTCTTTAGAATACGACTTCTTCTTGTCTTTCATCATGGCTGCCATACCAGCCATACCCTTCTTAGGCATTCCTTGCATAGCCTTTCCGCCCATTGGTTTGCCCATTTGTGGCATTTGTTTACCCTTTGTTGTGGGGTGTCCGCCCATATTTTCAGGTTTCTTTCCCATACCTTTTGGCATCTTTCCGGGGTGTCCCATTGGTGGCATACCCCCTTGTTTGGCGTGCATTGGTTTGCCTTTCGACATAGCTTTTGCCATTTCTGGCGGCATTTTTCCCATACCTTTAGCCATTCCCATACCCATTGGCATACCCTTTCCGCCTTTGTTTTTCTTGCTCATAGAGCCCATTCGCATCATCATACTCATCATATCCGATGGTGCATTAAGGTCATCGTATATCTTGTGGGCACGCTTAATGTCGTCTGGAGATAGATGTCCTACTTTGCAAACAAAGGCATCTGACACTTCAGCCGAACTATTTATGAGCGACTGAACCAATGCTTTGGCAGGGTAAAGGTATCGGCTGTTAAACTCTGAACGGTGTTTCAGCAAGGCTTCGGTGGCTTTTTTGCGTACCTTATCGAGTGTAAACAGCGAGTAAGCTACGGGATCTGTGCACATTTCAAGTACACTACTGTTGATGCGTGCGGTCTCGTAAGGTACGCCTAAAGTATAAAGTTGTCCTGTAATTTTCTCGTTTGAGAGTTCTTCTGCAAAGTTATCGATGCGCGTTATCTCCTCTTCTGTGTACGGACGGGTAAGTATACTGTCTAAACCAAGGTCGCGATGGAAACCCAAACGCACCACAATGGCTTTTATTGCAAGCGATGTTTGTTGCAATAAAGCCTTGTTTTTGCCAATGTTTTGGTTGTAAAGCTTTATTTTAGACGATAGTTCTGCGTATGCTCCGTGCATTCCGCTCTCCATAAAAGGTGGTGTAAGATACGACTGTAGTCCGGCATACGAACGGCGTTTGGCTATTAGTCCTTCGCCAACATTGCCGATAGTGTAAAGGTAGAAGTGTGGTAGTGTGCCCACTAAACGGTCTGGCCAGTCGAGATTACTTAGGGCAACTTGCTTCTTTGGAGTAAATTCGAGACTGCCGTGTGTGCCAAAATGTATCAGCACATCGGCTTTAAAGGCATATTGTGTCCACAAATACGAAGCAATATATGTATGTGGTGGAGCTGCGTTAGTGCCGTGAACAATTTGGAAAGCATTGGTTCCTGAGCCTGCAGCGTTCTGTGGAAGCAACACAATATTACCGAACTGAACACGTGCAACAGCCAGTTTTCCATCGGGAGTAGACATATATTCGCCTGGAAACTCGCCGTTTGCCTTCACCACTTCTTGGTATTTCTCTGGTCGGAGTGTCTTTTTCACCCAACTTTCGTATTGGTTTTTGGTTACAAGAGCTGGTTTTCCGTTCTTCATAAAGTCGTCGAACGCTCCTTTAGCATATAGGTTGAACACTGCACCTTGCCTTTGTATGGCTTGCATTAAGCCCTCTGGCGAATCTGGTAAGCCCGCTACGTTGTAGCCTTCGTGCTTTAAACGCACCAGCAAATTGTAGAGCGAAGGCCCCACTTCCATACCTCCTGCGGTTAAAGCGTTCTGTCCTGGACCTTTATAATAGTATATGGCAACTCGCTTTTGGCTATTTGGCTTGTGCTTTAAAGCTATGTAGTTGTTTACAGTTTGCACGAAAGAGCCGAGCCGTTCGGGCATTGCAGCAACGTATTCAAGGTCGTCTTTGCCTACATAATGTGCGAAAAGGGCATACGGACGTATGGCTCCGTCAATCTCTGGAGTAACTATGCTTTGCGAAAGGAAGCCTCCGCTCATGCCCATCTTGTCGTTTTCCCACTTCTTTTCCTGCTGATTTACGTTCAGCGGAGCGAATAATGGAACATCAACACGCTTCAAATAGTCTACGAAAGCATCGCCTAAGCGTCCGTGCGCCATATTAATGATAGCTGAAACCTTAATGCTGTCGGCGTGATGTGCCTCTACAAACTGCTGAATAGAGTTCACTGGATACACCATATTGCCAGTTTTCTCTAACTCTGCTATTAGTTCTTTAGGCTCGCCCATACTTCCTGTTATGATGATAGCTGGTGCATTGGCTTTCCAAAGTCCTTTTTCTTTTAGGAATTTGTTATATTCTGCCAACGAATTAAACTGTTTGTCCTCGTCGTCGGGACGGTTTGGGTCGGCATGATATAGTAGTCCGAGCACACGTTCTACCACCTTTCCGGGTTCAGAAGCATAGATAATTTTTTTGTCTATGTACTTTCTTACATAGCTAAGAAGGTTGTGATAGTTTTCGCGACCGCCGTTGTCGATATACGCTTTCATACGATTGGCATTGGCAGTGTCTACCGAACAGAAATCGTTATCGGGATTTGTGATGAGCGTACTCACCACTGGCGTTCCGTTTTTCATAGCTTTTTCAAGCTCAGCACGTTGTTCTTCGGTTAGCCGTAAGCCCATTGCCTGCACAAAAACCATATCGTAGCCATCGGCTTTGGCTATGTCGTCGGCGTCAAGACTCTCTATTTTGATGAGCGGATTATCGTTTGCACGACCAATTTGCCCCAGTGTTATGGTTTGATAGTTTATGAATGCTATCCGAGTAGTGGACATCCACTTGTTCCAAACGCCGAAACCAATAAGCAGTAGCAGTGCTATAACGGCGCCGATTATTATTTTTTGTTTCTTCATTCTGTTCGTTTTTTATTTCTTTATGAATGGTTTAGCTGTTTAATATTGTTTGTTTACTGTGTGCAAAACTATCTTTGTTGTTATGGCTTTACAGTTCTAACACTATGGTGTAAGTATGTTATATCTATGGATATAACGCATTACATCTATGGATACAACACATTATATCTATGGATATAACGCATTATCACTATGGCGATAAAAGGTTGTCGCCATAGTGAAAGGGTGTTGTTGCTGTGTAAGCAATACATTATAGTTGTGTAGCACAGTATATATAATAATGTGAAAGATATTATTTCCCGAACAAGTCGGACAGGTTTATACCTACTGTAAGCACGTAGCTAATGCCGTTGAGTGGTAGTTGCACATCAGAGTCGGACGCTTTATCGTGATAATTAAATAGGTTGTCTATCATAAAACCAAGGTTTATACCACGTGGAAGTTCAGACCGCAGGTTGAGCGAACATATTGTTCGTGGGTCGTAAACGTAGCGAACGTATGCCTTTGCGTCCGAATCGTAAGCGTAACGTGTTATTCGCGACATCCATTGGCTATTGAGTGCAATAGATTCGGTGGTTTTTCCGAACTTCCGTTTATAGGTTACGTTGAACTTAGCAGAGTGTGGACGTATCCACGAACGGTTGTATCCGTCTTTTACATTGTAGTCGTTTATATACGTATAAGCCCCCATAAAGCTCAAGCCGCATAGCATTCTGTAATTAACAGTAGCCTCTATGCCTGTTGTTTTAACGTTATCGGAGTTGATATAACGCATATCGTAGTTTACACCGGGTGCCAAATACTCGTATGTTATTTTGTTTTTGAAACGGTTGTGGTATGCCGATAGCGACAGGTTAAGCCCGTTACGGTCGTATTCTACCGATGCAGAGAGTTGGCTTCCATACTCTGGTTTCAGGTCTTTATTACCATATATAGTAATCATACCTGCCATATTGAACTCCTGATACAGCTCTTTAAGGGTGGGAATGCGGTATCCTTGCGAATAGCCAGCACGAAATGTTAAGAACGAAAGTGGTCTGTAGAGAGCCGAAACCTTAGGTGTGATGTGGAAAGAATAGTTTGGACTTTTGTCGCCACGTAGTCCTACCACTATGTTTAGTGCATTATTGATTTTCCAATCCTCCTGAACGCAGAGCGAGAACTGTGTTCTGCTCACCATACCAGTATCTTTCATCATGTAATGGCGTAGACTTTCGTGTACGGCTTCCACTCCGGCGTTGAATGTATGCTGTCCGAATGTGCCCGTATAGTATAGGCGTGCGCTGTGGTTAATGTTGTTGTACACTTTTTCTACCAGCTTAACAAGGTTGTAATCGTCTTTTTTGGCGTAGTTATCGAAGGTGTACGAGAATGCGAAACCGTTGTTTTTATTCATTTGCCAGTTGCCTTTTGCACCCAGAACAAGGTCTTCGTAGCGTTGATGATAGCGGCGTCCTTGATAGGTTGGACGTATGTTTGCATAGAAAGAACCAAAGAGTTCGCCTGTAAACTGGTCGGTAAATCTATAGCTAAAGCGTTGTCCTACGTCCCAAATCTTATATCCGTACACAGGCAAATCGCGTGGTTCGCTTCTTTCTTCAATGGCTTTACCATCTGGGGCAATACGTTCTACGGTTTTTCCTTCCTTGTCTTTCACCCAATAAGTGCTACGATTGCGGAACCCGAACGATGTTTGCGAATTTAGTCGGCTACGGTTTATGCCCACCTGAACACCATAGTTCTGTCCGTTAACGCCTGCATAGCGCGAGCTTAGCTGTACATTTAGTGGGCGAGAACTCTTTTTTGTGATGATATTTATTACTCCGCCGATGGCACGACTATCGTAAAGGGTAGATGCTGCCCCCCTTACCACTTCTATTCGCTCTATGTTATCGACGTTGATACGGCTGAAATCGATGTTATGATCGGAGCCTTCGCCACTTATTCGTTCCCCATCTACCAAGAAAAGCACCGATTTGCTGTCCATTCCTTGATAGTTAATGCTTGTGGTTTGGCTCATACTGTTGTAGTAAAACTGTATACCCGGCAATGTATATTCCAAGAGAGTGTTTAGGTCTACTGGGTTTACTGTTTTTATTTCGTCCTGCGAAATGACACGTGTAAGTACGGGAACGTCTTTCAAAGGTCGCTCGCTTCGCGAACCAGTAACCACTACTTCCTCTAAATTAGAGTTGGTTGGAATCATCTTTATTTTGAGTGTGGGGTGTCCAACTGCCGGAACTTGTATTGTGCGGGGGGCGTAACCCATACACGAAATGCGTACTGTGTAAACCTTATTGGCACCAAAAACAAGTGTAAATTCGCCTTTACTGTTGGTGCCTGCCACTATATTGGTGCCCTCAACCTTTAGCACTGCGCCTGCCAAAGGCTCGTCAGAGTCTACATCAACCACCGTTCCCGATAGCTGATAACCTTTTTCTGGTGTAACGTTGTCGGCACAAATAGTAGCGAAGGTTGTTGTTAAGAGAGTGAGAATAAGTAATATTTTCTTCATTTTACAGAAGCTTTGATGAATTTGTTTCTATGTAATTTTGGTATAAAGTACACCTTATCGCTCTCCCGAAGGGGAACGACAGGCATGTGAACCTATATATAATAAGGTGTAGATTACAGCTAACCACGTTCCAAGCGATAAACATTGGCAATGCTTCTGCCACTATGTTTATCGCTCGTGCTATGGTTTAGCATAAAAGAGTTTGCCTCTGTTATGCTTTCTTTATAAACTTATAGTCGAAGCTTACAGCCTTTTTCTTGCCAGTAGCGTCTAAGTAATCTTTGAATAAAATAAGGGCTTCGTTACCATTTTTAAACTTAACGGCAAACACTTTGTCGCTAATTATCTTTGGTTTACCCATGCCAGTGCTCTTCGCCCACTTAGCCATTTCTTTGTTTAACATAGTTTTTGACACTACCATAAGGCCGCCTGCTTTCATAGCACCCAACTCTACGAATATCTCGCTTGGTACATCTGCAACATAATCGCCTTGTGGAAGTGTTTTAATACTACTAATATTGGTTTGGTCGGTCATCAATACTGCACCGTCATTGGTACGAACATCGGTAATATGGAAGGCTAAATCCCACTTCTTTGGTAGGTCTTTCTCGCTACCTTTTGCAGGTTCTGTCTTCACCACTTCATATTCTGTCATTGTGTTGTATTTGCGATATTCGCGTGCGCCAAGCTCTTCTTGTTGTTCGTATTTACCAGTTTCGAGGTCTACATAAATCCACGAATCGTAGCCAGGCATAAGTGTTTCGAAATGCTTAATCTGTGCTGTCTCTGGTGTAGGCTTAACTTTAGGCTCATCGTTTTTATCTTTACTGCACGATGTAAACAGGGCGGCAGCAAAGCAAAGAGCCGCAAAAAACTTTGTCTTCATTCTTTTATTGTTGTTATTTTATGTTTATATTAAATTTGAATTTTATTGTTTTGCTTATCTAAGCAGTGCAAAGTTAGGAAGAAAGAATGCTTTACACAATACTTATTTTTCGTGATTTTATTTTTAAAGAAAATGCTCTTTTTACCTACTTTATAGTACTTTTTTTGTATAAAACGGTAAAAACCGCAGAATCAATACTTAATAGTGATGATATAGTGTATCCATTTTTAATATTCCGTTTATTTGTTTTTGTTTTACCAAAGTGTGTTTTTTTGTGTTCTGTATTGTTCTTTGCACAGAGCATAACAGTTGTAATATCAATTATTTTCGGTGTTGTGGTTTGCCAACAATGCCACGTTTGTCCACGAAATATCCCACGAACATTCCGCAAAATGTCCACATTCAACCACGAAACACCCCACATTTCATTCCGCAAGGTGTAGGGACCGATTCATTGTGCCCGTATTTTCACATTATTAAATATGCATATTCGTTTCCTCGTACACGTATGTCCACATTATCAAATACGTATATTCATTCCACCACACACGTATGTTCGTTCCTCATTTTGCGGGTTTTTTGGGATATGCGGGCACGATAAATCGGACCCTACGGCTGCTGACGGTCTGCCAAAATGTTGCTAATGGGTTGGAATTTTGTGGTTGTTTACGTATATGCAAACACCAAAAAATTGTGCTTACACGTACACTTGCAACTCGCTATAACACAATAACATACACAAAATGCCTACTTTCGCATTGCAAAAACCATACTTTTGCAATGTAAAAACCACCTTTTTGCACGACAAAAACCATACTTTTGCACGGCAAAAAGGGGGTTTTTGTATAATGGTATAATATGCAATAGAATGTGAAAGGCTTTTGTTTGGTGATTGCTGCATGTGTTTTGGAATAACAGCGGAGGTAGATTTCTGCTGTAACAGGTGTTTCTATATACATTGTTATATAGCTTCTAATAAACTTGTTTAGGCAATAAAAAAAAGCGTAACCCACCAAATGGGGTTGCGCTTTTCTAAGTTTGGTAAGGGCAATGCCTCTACACCGAAAGCGTAGAAACCGCCTTTACAATACCGTTAGCACTATATGTGTATTGCTGTTAGGTATACCATATTTCGCCACCTAATGGTTTCTTGTCAGTTGTTTCCACCTTTTTACCTTGGAGATTGTTCACGTTCTCCTTTTTGTTGTACACTTTTTTTTCGGTTGTACTATCGTTATACAACTCCGAATGATTTAAGCTCTTCATATAAACTCCTTTCTTTTGTGATACAGATGTTAAGTCGTTACAAATATAAACCATTTATTTGACAATGTCAAATGTAGGAGGAAGAATTGTAATATATTTCATATTTTTTATACAAAGCACTATACAAAATGTCGTTTTCCTTATAATTATTTTGTCATAATAGGAAAATAGAACAATAAAATAGCGTAGTCCGATTCGTCTTAATATATATACGAACTAGCGATAGGGTAGAGACCATAAAGCACAAAACCAAAAAAAATGATGTTTTCAGAAAACTTTTATTGTGTTTTTTCTTTTCTTTTCAAAAATAATATCTACCTTTGCAGCAAGTTACAAATAAACGTAATTAACCATAAAGCTTCGTATATAGTAGTCAATACCTGCTATGAAGCAACCGACAGGCAAATCTACAACGGACTGATAAAAGCCAATAGGGATTATGAAAATATACCTATAAGGTTTAGTTGTGCGTTCCACAATGTTGTGGAAATATAAGCACTATTATGTTGAAACAAATAAAACGCAGTGTTGTACAATCGGGAACGTTGTGGAATAAAGCGAAAAAAGCTGTACATTGGAACCGAGAACATTGCGCAACATAGAAAAAGAATGCTGTGCGGTAAACTAAAAAAACTTCGTGGTTCCAATACTTATGAAGTGCAGCACAGCTTCTTTTTTATGTATATATACCTTTTTTCTATGTATATATGCCTTGAAAAAACATAGTCAAAAGTGTACAGAAAACCACCCAATATCATTTTTTTTCGTTTATATAAAGAAACTTTACGCAAAAAATTTGTACTATAAAAATTTATTAGTAACTTTGTATCGAAAGCTCTATACCGTATATTCACAATGCTTGCATTACGAAAATGTGTGGTAAAGGAGCCAAAGATATTAATCACTAAGTATTAGGACATTAACCAAAAAATCCCTATGGATATCGCAAATAAACTAATAGCGTTTTACAATCATCTGAATGCAGCTGATGTAAACAGAACCATTTTTTCGGTAAAATTAGGCGAAAGAAATTCCGAATTTATAAAAAAGTTTAAAGAAAAGTATAGCAACCAATACGCATTTTATACGCTTACGCCTATTAATTACGAGGTTGCAATGAACGAACAGATACTAGAGTATGTTAAACGCGACCTACTTTTCCAACTCATTTTAGATGGTACGTTAAACACAAACATTAAAATTCCCGACCACATTCTATTGCAATGGTATTTCAACGAGAATACTATAGATGTTGTAAAAGACATTATGCGATTCGCACCATCTACATTAAGCAATGGCAATCAGCTGGGTATGCTCTTAAAAGGAACCATTACGCTGGCAGAAGGATATGCCCAACAGTGTAAGAAATTTAGGGGATTAAAAGAAAATATAGCAAGAGCAAAGTTTGAAAGAGCTGCAAAATCAATAGCAAAAATGTCTGCTGCAACCAATGAAATAGGCGAAATAGACCCTATGAGCTGGCTAATAACACATGCCATAATGGGTCTAAAAAAGACACCAGTGCTATTAATAGAAGACTTTGACCGCATAGACCCAGTGCAATTGTTTGGTATTTTCAATATATTTTCCACACGAACAGAAAAGAAAACCACAGCTAATGCAACAGAAAAACAGGGAGACGACAACGAAATAAATCCAATAAAAACACAAAATAAGTTTGGTTTTGCTAAGATAATATTTATGATGGATACAGTTGCAATAGGCACTATTTTTCGTAACTATTATGGCGAAGCCAACTACGAAAGCTATATAAAAGAGTTTGTTGCACGTACTACTTTCTATCATTCAGTATCCGAACATGCAAAAAGCTCCCTACAATCGTATGTAAAAGAAGAGTGTAAAATAAACTTCGAAACCGTCTCTAAAGGATTAACGGCTATTGGAATAAGGCTGGATAGAAGCGATATTAAAGACATGATGAACGTGTTAGACAACTTCGAAGATGCATATATACGAGAAGAAGTGAGTGTTACGGACAACTTTCGTTTCCAGTCTGACACCCCATTAGTGAAGCTTTTGACATTGCTAAAAAGGATTGGCGTGAAAGAACACCAATTGTCTGACTTCTTTTCGGCTATTGAAGCAGAAGAGAACTTTATGGACCTTTTGGGCTGTTTTGCCGTAACAAAGGAATCTATACTACGGCATGGGAAAGTCTGCCACAGGGGTGTGCTATACCAAATGGTGGTAGACGAGGAAGAAGGAACGTATAAAACGTTCGACCGTGTTATGACTATTCCTAGTATGGTATCGGTAGATGACTATCGTTTTTTGGAGGTTGATATAGATAAAGTCATAAGGAAAGCATTAGAATACGTAAGGCGCATTTAACGCATAATGTATTTATCAGCAACCATTCCGCCAGGCGTAGGGGCTGATTCATCGTGCCCATAGCCACGAAACTCCCCGAAATAATGTTGCGTATTCGTAACATCTCAAACAGCCGAACTGGTAAGGAGCATTCCTACTTATATGCCATCGGTTTGTAAAAACCATACTTTTGCCTTACAAAAACCCCCTTTTTGCACTCCAAAAAGGGGGTTTTTGCATTGCAAAAAATGGGTTTTCGCAACAGCGTGGCTTATAGATAGTTACACGCCAGCCATATTTCTATAATTTGATATCGTTTCTTTCGAATTTGCAGAATAACCGCAAATTTTAAAGAAAACATTTTGTTTGTTTCATAATTTTACCTATTTTTGCAGAAATACTACGATGTTATGATTATAGAATTTAGCGTAAAGAACTATCGTTCCATAAGAGATTTGCAGACAATCAGCTTTAAAGCAACAGGCTTGAAAAGTCCTGCCGGCAGCGACATTGATGCAGATAATATTGTTAAAAGCAATGGCGTGTCGCTCTTAAAGACGGTTGGTCTGTACGGAGCGAACGCCAGTGGCAAGTCGAACATACTGATGGCGTTAAGTTATTTTACGCAAGTAGTAGGCTCATTGGCGATAGATTCACGTGGAGTACGACCACTTTACGACCCATTTCTCTTCGAAACGTCTAACGAAGGTTGCTTCTTTCAGATTGTATTGTTATTGAATGGCAAGAAGTATCGCTATGGTTTTGTGGTGAATAAGTCTGATGATGCATCAGGAAATGCTGATTCTAACGGTGTTAAAATAGAGAGCGAGTGGCTCTATGGCAACGTAGATAAAAACATGAAACGCTTGTTTTTGCGTGTAGGCAACGAGGTGAAGGAGAACAATTTGCCCACTTCGGAAGGAATGATAATACCCACCAAGCTGCCCTATCCGTACACATTGTTCCTCGTTCACGCTGCTGCATTCGATGCAAAGGGTATTCCAGAGCAAATAGTAAGCTATTTAAAACATCGTATAATCGGCAATATTGTATATAAAGAAATGTTCAGAGGAGTTTCAATAAATGCGATAAAAGAATCAACACCATTGTTTCTTTCCTTTCTGAAACGATTCAATATGAAATACGATGACATTGAATTGATAGACGATGAGAGCTATCCTGATAATGATTATAGTAACTTTCCTTTGAATAAAGTGTTGTTGAAAAGAACTATTCACGATGGTAACAACAAGCCATTGTCAATGAATCTTGAGTACAGAGAGTCGTCCGGGAATAAGAAAATCTTCGATTTGGCAGGGTTGCTTCTTGTGGCATTCAATTCGGAAGATGATCCATTCCTAATTGTTATCGACGAGATAGACAGTAATTTCCACCCTTCCTTGCTCATCAAATTGATAGAAATGTTCAACGATCCTAAGATAAATAAAAACAATTCGCAGCTGTTGTTCACCAGCCACGACACCAATTTGATGTCTCCTTCCATTATGCGTCGCGACCAATTCTACTTTGCCGAGAAGCAGGAAGATGAATCTACGCGACTCTATTCGTTAGCCGATTTGCGCGGAATACGTAACGATGCCGACTTCGCAAAGCAGTATCTTGCAGGCTATTACGGTGCTTTACCAGTGTTAAACGACTATACCGAGGTGGAGGAAAACGAGAAAGCGGGAAAACAAAAAGAGCGTAGAAGATACTATCGCATCAATTCAAAAGGTAGCTTTGAAGAGATAAAATAATGTATCTTGGTGCTGGGTGGTTGGTTCAACGGCTACCCACCTATACAAAATATAATGCTACAAAAATATGTAGTAACACAAATTAGGAGGAATTAATTATGAAATTATTAAATATCTTACTTTATCTTTTATTCTTCTATTCATGCAGCAATGCACAAAAATGGTATGACATAAAAGACAGCAACAACCATTCCTTTGTAGGAAATTGGGAGCAATTGACAATTACAGACAATGGAGACACCGTAATATACCATGCTTGTTTTGATGTAGCACACAAAATAAATGTCGATACAATAAAAAAAGAACTTTTTGTGCAGTACGATATGGAAGATGTACATTATCCCATAGACACAGTACATTTAGAAAAAGACGAGTTTATCATATCTTTTGTCAATAACATTTGCACACCATTCAGATGTAAGATAATAGATCAGAATAAAGCTTTATGGACATATAAGTATATGGAAGATGGCGAAGTGTATCATAATTACTTTACCAATGAGAAGAGATATTTCAAAGAAATAAAGGAAAAGTACGATGACCAAGAACCAGAAGACAGCCCCACACCTATCGTAGCCGTCCAAAATCACAAATGGTTCGGTGAATATGAATACTTCATCTCAGATACGACCGTTGTTCCCTCGCCTTTCATAGAGTACACATTGAGCATTGCGGCTGACCAATGTGTATTCAGCGGTAATGGGCAAATGACTGCCTTTGAAGTCCAATGCAGTGTAAAAACAGAAACGAAAGACAAACTCTCCCTTGATTTTGTCAAATCGCTGTCGGAAGATACACTGATGCCCAATATTGACAGAAACGTTTCACCCACAGTGAATTTATATTACAGGAAAGGAAAATACTATCTGGAAAGTCCGTTTATCAGCAATACTGACGGCAAAAAAAATGTAAAAATAGAATGTAGAAAAATAAAATAAATCCTTGGTTCTTTTAATGCTTGGCAAGGACAAAACCACATAATCTCATTGAGTATATTCCATTACAACAAGGGATAACATAAAAATACTTGTTTATAGGAAACGAGAAAACAGAAGACCGAGGGGGAAAAACTCAACTTTTCTATGCCGAAAGAAGAGTTCTTCGGGTTTTATTCTTAATTTTACATTTGCTGGTAGACTCTACGGAAGAGAGAAAATGCTACCAACCTATACATCACTGCCCCAACATTTTTGCACAATACCTTCTGTTTGCACTCTTTTTTTTCGTACATTTGCACATTGAAACATATTGTTCCAACTGCTGAAACAAGCTTATGCGCATACGAAAATCAACGAAATGGCTGACCGCTATAGTGTTAGCACCAATATCATTGTTTATATTTTTGCTTGTTCTTCTTTACTTACCACCTGTTCAAAACTGGATAGTAAAGAAGGTAGCAGACTATGCTTCACAGAAAACAGGACTAGAAATATCGGTTGGACACGTATCGCTTAGCTTCCCACTCGACCTAAAATTGGAACAAGTAATGGCATTGCGACCAAACGATAGTATACCACAAAGGCGCGATACAGTGGCAGATGTGAAAGAACTTGTGGCAGATGTGCAGCTTATTCCACTACTAAAAAAACAAGTAGAGATAGACCAACTTACCTTCAAAGGACTGAAAGCGAACACTATGAACTATATTGGCGACTTGCAAATTCGGGGCAATTTGGAACGGTTGCAAGTGGTTTCGCATGGCATAGACCTTAACAATACTACGGCAATGCTAAACAATGCCGATGTGCAGGGGGGATTTCTCGACATAGCACTCAACGATACTACACCGAAAGACACTACAAAAAAGAAAACAGTTTGGAAGATAAACATCAATAAAATAAACCTTTATCGCACCAATTTCCGCCTACACATGCCTGGCGATACTATAGTTGTGGGTGCCAATTTCCAGAAAGCTACTGTGGAAAATGCACTCATAGACTTATATAATAAGGTGTATCGGGTGCGCCAAATAGCGTGGAGTGGTGGACAACTTACCTACGATAAGACTTTTGTTCCACACGTTTTGCATGGATTCGACCCCGCTCACATAGCGCTGAACAACCTAAATATAGGCATAGACTCACTCTCTTACGACTCCATTGCTACTTCTGCTAATGTTAGAACAGCCAATTTTACTGAACGAAGTGGGCTGGTTGTGAACGATTTACGCACACAGTTCCGGCTCGATAAAGCCAATCTCTATTTGCAATTGCTCTATCTGCGTTTGCCAAAAACCGAACTAAAGGCTAACATAACAATGGCTTTGAATGCCTTTAGTGCATACAATCCCGGACAACTTGCCGTATCGTTGAATGGGTTTACCACCCTTAACGACTTGCAACCGCTACTATATGGCAGAGTTCCATCAAGGTTTCTACATTCCATTCCTGCCGAACGCATAAACATAACCGGGTTTTTGCGAGGCAATACCCACCTTTTTACTCTGCAAAAACTATGTTTTCGCATGCCAAAACACATGGTTTTGAATGTGGACGGACGGATATCAGGATTGCAAAAGCCAGAAAACCTATCGGCAAACCTTGCTTTACGTGGCAGCTTACAAGATGTTCGCTTTGTAAAACAGCTGTTACCAAAGAGTGCAAATAGCACCATTAAGATACCAACAGGTATTGATTTCAATGCAAAAGTAAAGGCACAAGGACCACAATATGCTGCAAATATGTTGCTATACGAGGGTGGTGGGAACGCTACAGTGCGGGCTAGCCTAAACAAAACCACTGAAACCTACAACGTAACAGTGCGTGCAACCAATTTGCAAATACAACATTTCGTTGCAAAAACCGGGCTCCACCCCTTCACTGGTATGATTTCGGTATATGGTAGAGGCTTTAATGTGCTCAGTCCAAAGGCATCTTTGCGACTGAAAGCCAATATAGAGCAGTTTCGTTTCGGCTCTTACGTGCTCAATGGCATAAACACCGACATTGCAAAACATGGCGAAACAACCAGTGCACGCATTGTTAGCACAAACCGAATGTTAGGAGGCGACTTTGCATATCGGGGCAAACTGTCGGCTAAAAACATAGATGGACATCTGCGAGGGTGGTTGCGTCGTGTTGATTTAAACCAACTTGGTGTAATGAAAAAGCCCTACGTGGTGTCTGCTTGGGTAGATATAGATGTACGTTCTAACCTAAAAAACCATCACTATGTTAGCGGACTACTGCGCCATTTGATGGTAATTGGCGAATATAAACACGGAAAACAACAGCTAGCAGCTGGCAATTTAAACATTACAGCAAGTGTAAATGGTGCCAAAACTGCCGCTCACGTGAATGGAAAGTTAGACTATGCCAACCTAAAAGGTTTAGAACTAATAAACAAACCCTACCTTCTGTCTACCGAAGCCAATATTGCTTTCCACTCCGAACGCCCCAAACACTACACTGTGGAAGGCTATTTAGGCAATTTAAAGATAGACGAACATAGAGAAGGAAATACTGTTTCGCTCTTCAATGGCGACTTAAACATTCACACAACAATGGCAGGCAACTTGGTAAATGGGGGTGCTAACGGTGTGATACGCCACGCCGACCTCTATCAAATGGGGTTTGTAGACAAGCCTTTCGTGTCTAATTGTGCACTAAACATAGATTTTAGCACCGACATGGCAGCCAAATTAATGGTGAAAGGTATGCTTGGTAACCTGAAAGTACAGGCAGACCACAAGCAATTTGTACCCGGCGATGTTACCATAGACGTGCTAAGTAGAGCCGATACTACCCATGCCGTGATTGAAGGAGGCGATTTTGCACTGAACACCGACTGGCATGGAAGCTATAAACACGTGCTAACAGCAGGCGAAAAAATAGCAACCAACTTGCAAAAGCAAGTGAAAAACAAACGAATAGACCAAACTTCGTTGCAAAAACTACTCCCCATAGGACAATTTAAACTAGTTAGTGGCGAAGGAAATCTGTTTAGTAAGTTGCTCGAACAGCAAGGTTATGTGTTTAAAACAGCCAATATTAACCTAACATCATCGCCTCTAAAGGGACTCAACGGCAATATTGTTGTAGACTCGTTAGTATACAACGATGTGAAAGCCGACTCGTTAATAGTAGACCTAACTACCAACGATACAGGATTAAACTACGACTTACAAGTGCTAAACAATGCCCAAAACAGCTATCCATACCAAGGTTTTGTGCACGGTTCGCTATTCGATCGTGGACTCAATACCTCTCTTTTGATAACCGATATGGACAATAAAACAGCTCTTGCACTATCTGCACAAGCAGCAATGCAAGGGCAAGGCATAAGCATTTCGCTTACTTCTGCCCAAGCAATATTAGGCTACAAGACATTCAATGTAGAGCCTAACAACTACTTATATATAGGCAGAAACAAACGACTAAAGGCAGAAATGCAATTGCTTGCTACCGATGAAGCAGGTTTACACCTATACAGCGACGACACCGATTCTACCTCGTTGCAAAACTTCACCCTATCTATCAACAAGTTCGAACTTAGTCAGCTTATGAAAGTTCTACCATTTGCACCACGCATTTCGGGCGAACTTAATGGCGACTATCACGTTATTCAAACTGCATCTAGCCTAACTGTGTCGAGCGATATGGGTATTAAAAACATGGTATACGAGCAAAACAGCATGGGCGATGTAGGGGCAGAGTTTGTTTATATGCCTAAAGACGATGGCACACACTATGTAGATGGTATGCTAACAAAGGACGATAAAGAGATAGGAAGGCTCACTGGTGTGTACGATAGTAAGGGTAAAGGCAGCTTAGATGCCGAGTTTACACTCGAAAAATTCCCCCTTAGTTACATCAACGGCTTTATTCCCGACCGCATAATAGGACTACACGGAACAGGCGAAGGTACACTCTCTATGCAAGGACCACTAAAAAATATGGATATAAATGGAGAGATTTATCTCGACTCTTCCTACGTATTCAGCGAACCATACGGGGTAAAACTCAACTTCGCAAACGACCCAGTGCTCATCAATCATAGTCGTGTGGAGTTCGAAAACTTTGAGGTTCTCGCTTCCAATAAGGCTCCGCTCGACATCTCTGGCTACTTAGATTTCTCTAATTTCGACCGAATGAACACCGATTTACGTATGCGAACACGAAACTTCCAGGTAATTGATGCAAAGGAAAATGCACGTTCTGAAGTATTCGGAAAGGCTTTTGTAAACTTCGATGGAGAGCTGCAAGGACCACTATCGTCGCTCCAATTGGCTGGAAAAGTAGACATTTTAGACAACACCGACCTTACTTACATAATGCGCGATGCACAGCTTGCCAACGATAACGAGCTGGAAAACCTTGTTACTTTCACCAATCTTAACGACTCAACAAAGGACGTTGTGAAGCGACCAGATATAGAAGGACTAAGCATGAAACTAAGTGTCGAGGTGGATAACGAGGCTCATTTGGTGTGCGCACTCAACCCAGAGCGGTCTAACTATATAGATATTGTGGGCGGAGGAACCCTAAATATGGAGTACGATGCTACTAACGGAACACGCTTAAGAGGGCGTTACACCATTAGCGATGGTAAAATGAAGTATTCATTACCCATTATTCCATTGCACACTTTCAATATAAAAGAAGGTAGCTATGTAGAGTTTATGGGCGACCCAACCACACCATTGCTTAGCATTACAGCCACCGAAAATGTGCGTACCAACGTTTCTGATGGATCGAGCAACGGACGAATGGTAGACTTTGAGGCGGGTGTCCGACTATCGAAACGCTTCCCTAACCCCGGCGTAGAGTTCATTATACAAGCGCCAGAAGACCAAGAAATGCAAGGAAAACTAAGTTCTAAGGGTGCAGAAGAACGTTCTAAACTTGCCGTTACTATGCTTGCATCGGGCATGTACTTTGATGGAAGCACAGGCACAACCGCCAATTCGGCTATGAATAATGCTCTAATGGGATTCCTTCAGAACCAAGTAAACGCCATAACAGGACGTGCCTTGAACTCTATGGGGGTAGACATTACAGCCAATATGGAGAGTGCTGCCGATGCATCGGGTAGTCTTCACACCGACTATACCTTCCGTTTTTCTAAACGTTTGTGGGACAATAGGCTCCGAATAATTATGGGCGGACGTGTCTCAACAGGCTCTCAGGTGTCCGAACAGAACGGTGCTTTCTTCGATAACTTCTCGTTAGAGTATCGCTTAAACCGACAAGAAACGCAGTATTTAAAGCTCTATTACGAGCGAGAAGCATACGATTGGCTCGAAGGAAACCAAGGAGAGTTTGGAATAGGCTTTATGTGGCGACGCAAATTGCAACATTTTAAAGACATATTTCGCTTTAAAAGTAAGAAAGAACAGGCTCCAAAGCGCGACAGTTTAATAAATTTCGTAAATGAAAAGAAACAATAAACACAACCATAGCCACTTTATAGCAGCACGTGGCAGTTTGTTTTGCACAGCAATAGTTGTTTTGTTTGTGCTCACGGCTATGCTTTCGGCATGCAGCACAACCAGTGCTTTGCCAGAAGGTGAGCAACTTTACACGGGTATGACTCCCACCGAATACACCAATTACACCAAGAATGCCCACTTCAATGCCGTGCAAGAAGAACTCGATATTGTGTTAGCCACCAAGCCAAATGCCTCTCTTTTTGGCAGTCCGTCGCTAAAATCGCCCTTCCCTGTGGGTTTATGGATATGGAATGCCTTCTCTCCCGATACCACAAAGTTTGGTAGATGGATAACAAGAGTGTTCGGTTCGCGACCCATTACCTTATCTAATGTGTCGCCCGACCTACATGCTACGGTTGGAAAAAAACTGCTAAATAAGCGTGGATACTTCAATAATAAGATTACACACGAGCTTGTTCCGCAATCAAATAAGAAGAAAATAAAACTGAAATACACCGTAAATATGGGACATTTGTGGACCATCGACAGTCTGCAATATGTAAATTTCCCACCCGATATAGACAGTTTGATACAGGCTTCACGCCCTAATGCCATTATAAAAAATGGCGATGCTTTCGATGTTGCCACACTTGAACAAGAGCGACAACGCCTTACGAGCCTGTTGCGCAATAATGGTTACTACTATTATAACAACAATGACGCTAGCTATTTGGCAGATACCACCATCGTTCGAGGTAAAGTTATAACACGTTTGCAGCTTGCCGACTCCATAAATCCCATCGATTTGAAACAGTGGCGCATAGGAAAAATAACGGTAAATCTGCAAAAAAACTTTATGGAAGAACTACGCCAACATCGCAAAAAACAAGGATTCGACCTAAATTTCAACGGTAGACACTCGCCATTAAGGAGCAGAGTAATTGCCAACGACCTACAATTTCGCCCCGGCGACCTATACCAACAAAGCAAACACACAGAGACTATGGAACGCCTAAACGCCACCAGACTGTTTACGGCGTCTAACATTTCGTTCAAACCAAGCAACTCTACAGACACCTGTAGCACGCTTAATGTAACGTTAGACTTCATGTTCGACCGACCATACGACTTCTATGTGGAGGCTTACGGACGGGGAAAAACAACAGGAAAATATGGACCTGAATTAGTGGTAGGTGTAACTAAGCGTAACGCTTTCCGTGGTGCCGAACTGCTAAATGTGCGTTTGCACGGTGCATACGAGTGGACAACAAAACGCAGCAACGATGCTGGCACCACCGGACGCATTAACGATTACCAATACGGAGCAGAGGTAAGCCTACAGTTTCCTCGTTTTCTTAATCCGTTTAAAACACCTCCTCGCATACTTCGCGAACGTATGCGAAAACGCGAAGCTGCCGCTATTGCAGCTGGAAAACCTCTCACGCTGAAGCCACAACGCACCTATTTCGAATCGCCAATGACCACTTTGAGTGCTTCAACCAACGTTATTAAACGTGCACTCTACTTTAAACGCCACGTGGTAGCAGGCGAACTCACTTACAGTTGGGCACCCAGCGAACGCCATTCGTTCATTTTTAAACCCCTATCGCTTACATACGAGTATATGAGAAGCGTAACCGACCGCTTTAAAGCACTCACCGATAGTGTGCCATATTTAGAAGTTTCTATGGCAGATCAGTTCATTCCGAAAGCCTTATTCCAGTATACGTACCAGAGTCCGAGTGGATATGCCAATCCAATACGCTGGTGGTCTACAGTCAGCGAAGCCTCTAACGTGATCGCTTTAGGCTATTTGGCAAGCGGAGAAAAGTGGAATAAGCGTGAAAAAACCATGTTTAAAAATCCGTTTGCCCAGTTTGTAAAAATCGAAACTAACTTTACTAAACTGTGGGGGCTATCTGGCAAGTCGTCTATAGCAGCCCATGCAAACGCAGGGGTGGTGTGGGCGTATGGCAACAGCAGGTTTGCTCCCTATTCAGAACAGTTCTTTGTGGGTGGCGCAAACAGCATTCGTGCCTTCAATGTGCGCGAAATTGGTCCGGGAACTTACCGTTCTGCATCGCTCGTACGGTCGTATGTAGAGCAAACTGGCGAGGTAAAGGTACAAGCAAATGTAGAATATCGTCCGCATTTGGTAGGAAATTTGTATGGTGCACTATTCCTCGATGCTGGCAATGTGTGGACTTTGCACAGCGATGCCAGCAGACCGGGTTCGCAATTCCACTTTAACAACTTCTTTAAAGAGCTGGCTTTCGGCACAGGCGTAGGTCTTCGGTACGACATAGGCTTCTTTATGCTTCGTGTAGATTGGGGCATTGGTCTGCACGTTCCTTACGAAACCGGGTTGAATAGGCTCTATAATATTCGCCATTTTGGCGATGCGCAAGCCCTACATCTTGCCATTGGAATGCCTTTCTAATGCTTATAGAAGGCATAAAAACTTAGGAAATGTTTCCTCCATTTGCCACAAACATATTGCAATAATATTGCTAACTGTATATGCGGAGGCACTATAAATATCGCCCTACGGCTGCTTTTGGACCGCCATTTCGTTGTAAACGAATTGGAAAAATGTTGCTTGTGATTTGCCGTTCTGTTACGAACGGTTAGCCAAAACGCAACGAATGCGCTGAGAAATATCTACATCTATTTCGTGAAGTATTCACACTCAACCACGAAATACATTTCTACCGATTTGCAACAACATAACATTCAAAAAACAAAAACCATACTTTTGCAATGTAAAAA
>ERZ773214.436-NODE-436-length-27494-cov-20.238711_pt1 | contig 27494 bp, 22 predicted proteins | sample MGYA00511238_ERZ773214 | MGnify/ENA primary metagenome ERZ773214 (study PRJEB29015, sample SAMEA2738157) | human oral metagenome | biome: human oral; feature: human-associated habitat; material: saliva | place: China | collected 2259 ... | reverse complement strand
GCCCCGGCGACGAGGAACCAGTAGGCGGCAGCAGTCTCCGCGCTCGATGCCCAGGTCCCGACCCCGTCCTCGGCGAGGGCCGTGGTGATCCGCGACCACTGGGAGGTGAGGCCGGTGAGGGTGTGGAGCATGCCGATCGCCATGAGGCTCCAGCCCACGATCGGCCGTGGTGAAGAGGTGGTCGTCGTCTCCATGCTTCGAGGCTACCGGCGATACGTGCCGCTCGTCACCAAGGGCTGGGAGAGGCGCGGTTGTCAGGCGCTTTGGCGGATCAGTTGTTGCTCGAGGGGCGCGCGGATGTCCTCAAGGACCTGGCTGCTGAACCCCTTGAAGTATGTGGAGTGCGTTCGCTTGATCGTCTCGATGGAATCGGAGCCGATGAGGACGATGTCCATCTCCGGCTGATCCTGGTAGCGCAGCTCGGCCTCCCGGAACGCATCGACAGCCGCGTCCATGTCCGCGCCGAAGTCCCTCTGCTCCGCCAAGAAGTCCCGCTTGCGGTCGTACACCAGGAGGAACTGCCTGGTAGTGCTGGTCTCAATGGCCATCTGCGAGCCTCCTCTCATCGAACATCTTCTCAAACATAAAGGATAGCTCTTCGCTGATTCGCTGGAAGTCCACGAGATCCTGATCGGTCATGCGATAGCTCCCATCGATTTGCTGATACATCTTGGACAGGGCGCGTCCGTACTCCTGCGGGAGGCTGTGCCCCTGGTCCTGCTTGAGATTCTGGTCGACCAACATGCCAAGCGCTTCCATTGTTTGGGCCCAGGCGTGCATGCGCGCAGTGCGGAGCTGGATCTCGATGAGCCGGCCGTCCTTGAGGAGGACAAGGTGCTTGGCGCGGTAGCCAGACGCCCGAGGCTCTGAGATGTAGTCCTTCTCGCGGTTGGCCTGCATGTCCCCCGCCCACGTGAGCTTCAGCTGTTCCCCGATCCGACTGAGGTCGTGGAGGCTGTCGTCGTCCAAGACGACACGGCATCCTCCGAGGTCGACCATCCGGTCGAGGCTGAGGCCCGTCTCGCGTTGGGAGAGCTTGTCGATGATCGTGTCCATCCGCTTGAGGCGTTGGGAGATCTCAGCCTTGATGTTGAGTGAGCCGACGATACGTCGTAGCTCATCAGTCACCTCGGAGAGCGGTTTGGCGAAGGAGGCTCGGTATCGGCGGACCACGTCCAGAGCGGAAGCGAACTCCTCCGCCGGCGCCTCGCCGCGAGCGTGCCTCCGGATCGTGGAGCCAGCCTTCCTGATCTGAGACCCCGATGGGGGAGGCGGCTCCGTCATGACAAGGTTCCTCGCCATCGATTCGAACTGGCATCAGGAGGGAAAGGCTGGAGAATCATTGACCTTCGGGGTGGCTGACGGGGCTCGAACCCGCGACCTCCTGGACCACAACCAAGCGCTCTGCCAACTGAGCTACAGCCACCATGTGCATTACCTGCAACAGCAATGAACTTTAGCTGCTTTACCCACCTGTACGCCACTTACGCGGCTGTGCATTAGGTCACGCTTTGGTCCAGGAGTGCCCAGAAGCGAGCCGGGCACACTCCAGGGACACTTCCAAAGCGCCCCGGGCGCGCTGCACAGGCACTCCAAAAACGGCTTAGAAGCGTTCAGCAATGCGCGCCAAAGTGGAGTCAGCGCTGATTTGGGCCGCAATGGCGCCATAGTTGCGCTCCCCTTCACCCTCAAATAGGGCCTGGCGGTAGTAGCGCAGCTCATCTATGGAATCAGCAATGTCGCCCAGGGCGCGGTGGTTGCCGGTCTTTTCCGGGGCGTGGCTGTAGGCCTGGGGGTACCAGTGCTTGGCCAGCTCCTTGATGGTGGATACGTCAATGATGCGGTAGTGCAGGTGCTCAATAACCTCAGGCATGTCGCGGGCCAGGAAGTTTTTGTCGTTACCAACGCTGTTTCCGGCCAGCAGGGCGGTGCGCTCTTGGGGCACTAGACGCTTGATGTAGGCCAAAACCTCGGCGGTGGCGGCCTCCATGTCCATGGCTTCTGGCCCGGCTAGCTGCTCTAGCAGCCCCGAGTGGGTGTGCATGTTACGCACAAAGTCATTCATCTGCTCTAGGGCTTGCGCACTGGGCTTGATCAGCAGGTCAATGCCCTTGTCTAGGGGCTGTAGCTGGTAGTCGGTGACGATTACGGCCACCTCAATTAGGGCGTCGTCAACTAGGCTCAGCCCAGTCATTTCACAGTCGATCCAAACCAGCGGATCGTGCATCAGGCTCTCTTTACTCACGTATGTAAGTGTACGCAGGCGCCGGCGCGGGGGTTAGTTTTCGATACAACTGTGCCCTAGCAGCTAGCTTGGCCTGGTGGGGCTGGGTAGTTGCTAGGGCACGTTCGGCGCGCCGCCGGTTAGTTGCCTTGGGCCTTAGTGGCGCGCTCGATGGCGTCTTGCAGTCGCTTTTGGGCATCGCCGTAAGCGCTCCAGTCGCCACGCTTCATGGCGTCGTTGGAGTCCTGCATGGCCTTCTTAGCGTCCGACAGGGCCTGGCTCAGCGCCGGGTTATTGCCGCCAGCTGGGTTGGTGCCGGTAGCCGGAGTGGTGGCCGTCGACGCCGTCGGGCTAGACGTCGTCGAGCTGGCAGAGGCGCTCGGAGCCGCAGAGGCCCCAGGCGAGGCAGCGGGCTGCTTATTGGTGTTATTGGCGGCGCCGTTATCACCGTTTACGATCTGTTCACCGGTCTTAGCGCCGGAGTCTCCCCCGAACACCTGGTCCAGGGCGCCGTTAAGGGTGTCAGCGAAGCCAACCTTTTCACCAAAGAGCACCAGTACCTTACGCAGCAGCGGATATTGCGTACCCGAGGAGGACTGCACATAAACCGGCTGCACGTACAGCAGGCCGCCACCCACCGGCAGCGTCAGCAAGTTACCGCGCAACACCTGCGAGGACTGCTGGGCCAGCAAGTTCAAGGTTTGCGACACGTTAGCGTCAGAGGAGAACTTGTTTTGCACCTGGCCAGGGCCCGACACATTCGATGAACGTGGCAGTTCCAACAACCTGATCTTGCCGTAGTTGGGGTTACGCACCCCGGCTTTACCGCTGGAGGTTTCTGAATCCACCGCAATAAATCCGGTCAGCACGTTACGGTCAGTGGTACCGCCAATGATGTAGACGCTGGAGAGGGAGAAGGAAGCCTTTTCCTGTCCGGGCATCTTCAAGGTCAGGTAGTAGGGTGCTTGCGCCCCTGCGTCGCGGCGAGTGGGGTCGTCAGGAACCTTCCAGAAGTCACCACCGGAGTAGAACTCATCTGCGCTACGCACGTGGTAGCGGGCCATAACCGTGCGCTGCAGCTTGAACAGGTCTTCGGGGTAACGCATGTGGGCCATCAGGTCCGCGCTCATCTTGCTCATGGGCGTAACCGAGCCCGGGAACACTTTGCCCCAAGCCTTAACAATGGGATCTTTTTGATCCCATTCGTACAGGGTTACTGAGCCGTCATAGGCGTCTACCACGGCCTTAACCGAGTTACGCACATAGTTGGCCTTGTCGGTGTCGGCCCCCACCAGCGAGGAGGAGCCAGAGCGGGCGTCAGCGGTGGCGTCCTTGAGGGACTCGTGGGCGGCGTAGGGGTAGTTGTTGGAGGTGGTGTAACCATCCAAAATCCACACTACGCGCTTGGGAGTCTTGGGGTCGCCGTCGGTGTCAACTACCGCCGGGTAGGGGTGAGCGTCCAGGGTGAGCCAGGGGGCTACCTTCTGCACGCGCGTGGCCGGGTCACGCACGTAAAGAATCTGGGATTTAGCTCCAACTTCCTTAGAGAACAAGATGTTCATTTCCCGGAATTTGACGGCGTACATGAACTTGTTGAAGGGGTTACCCACATTCGGGCCACCATTACCGGTGAAGGTGGTGTTTACCTGGCCGGCTTTAGTGGAGTCGTCAGGATAGTCCAGTTCACGCTTGGCATTGCCGGTGCCGCCCACAATGGAGTAGTCGGGAGACTGCTGCCCAAAGTAAATGCGCGGCTCGTAAACCCCCAGGTCACCGGTGGAGGGAATACCTCCCTCCCAGAAGGAGGGGTAACCGCCGCTGGCTACGGTATTGCCGTAGGCACTGACGACGCCGTAGCCGTGGGTGTAGACGGTGTGGTCATTAACCCAGGTGTGCTGGTCCTGGCTAAGACCGGCCAGGTTCAATTCACGCACCGCAATAACCGTGTCGCGGCTGGTGCCCGAGACCTGGTAGCGGTCAACGTTTAGCTGCGAAGAGAAGTTGTAATACTGCCGGTTTTGCTGCAACTGGCGGAAAGTGGGGGTAACCAGGCTGGGATCAAGCAAACGGATCGAAGCGGTAGATTCAGCGTCGGCTTTAAGCTGGCCAGCACTGGCATCAGTCTTGGCGTTATAGGCGGTAATTTCGGTCTTATCTAGGCCATAAGCAGCCAAAGTGGCGTCAATATTGCGTTGAATGTATGGCGCCTCGCTGCGTTGGGCGTTGGGGTCAACCACAAACTTTTGCACTACCGCCGGATACACCGAGCCGATCACCAGTGAAGAAACCACCATAACCGCCACACCAGTAATCGGCAGCTTCCAAGATTTCATCCAAATCGAGGCAATAAACAGCACCGCAATTACCACGCTAATAGCTGCCAAAATGGTTTTAGCTGGAATATTGGCGTGCACATCAGTGTAGGTGGCGCCGTCGAAACGGCCACTTGCATCAAAAAGCAAACTGTAGCGTTGCAGCCAGAAATTAACGGCCTGGGTTAGGCAGTAAATAGCCGCAAAAATAGTTAGCTGCACGCGCGCTGCACGGGTGATCTTAAAACGTGGAGCTAAAGTAATTCCGCCGTAAAGGTAGTGTGTTCCCAGGCTGAAAATAGCGGCAGTAATCGTAATTGAAACCAGTAATCTAATCAGCGTACGCAGCAGCGGCAAAATAAAGATATAGAAGGATACATCCAGGCCCCACTGCGGGTCTTTAACCCCAAAAGCTGAGGAGTTAAAAGCCAGCAGGATTTCACGCCAATGCGGCATGGCTTGGGTAAAGCCCACAAACAGGCCCACCCCTAGGGGCACCAGCCAAGCTAGGACGCGGCGCATGGGTTCAATGGCCCGCTGGTAAACCTCCATAGCGCGCTCGTCGTGGCTGGGCACGCGTAGCGGCCGGGCGCGATAGGCAAAACGCATAGATAGCCACACTGCCAGGGCTGTTAGTAGCCCCATGGTCAGGGCCATCAGCGCAGAGGCGATCCACTGGGTCCACAGCACGCGCGCAAAACCAAGCTGGTTGAACCACAAAATGTCGGTCCACACTTGGGAAAACCCGGTAACCGCAATAGCTGCAATAAACAGGATCGAGATAGTTATAGGCAAAGCACCCGTGCGTTTGCGTGTAGGGGTTGAGGATGGCTTGCCCTTTTTGGGCCGGCTTTGACCCTCCCGGCCAGATTCACTCACCTTGTGTCTCCTTCGTGTTTGGGTTCACTAAGACTAATGGTTACATATGTGCCGCTTAAGTTGTTAGTAGCCTCGCTTTAGGCGTGCGTGAGGCTTAAAGAATGTAAGAATTTACCTATGACTAGCAACGAAAGTCCTTCAGCGGCTCATTTTGCCCTTGCCCGCGCAGTTGTGGAGCTCGAAGAGCATGTCAGCACGCGCGGCTGGGATGGGCCTACCAGCGTATTTGCGCTGGTACGTACCGCCGACGCACTGGCTAATGACCCTTCCCTAGCCCAGCTACTGCCCGCCCAGGTGGTGCAAGACGCCCAGCAAGACCCCCAGCTATTGATGAGCATTGAGCAAGATGGCTTACCTGAGGCCGTTGATTTGGAGGATCTGCTGGCCCAGTTGGCTTGGCCGGCTGAGGTTGATGGGGCGGCGCTAAGTGTTGAGCGCTCAGTTTTGCCCCCGCAGGCTGAGCAGGCTGCTAGCGCAATTAGCGACGACGACGAACGCCTGGCTTTCCTAGCCAACCACCCTGAGCGTGAGGATGTGCGCATGGTGGTGGGCGTGCTGCGCGGAGGCGAATCCTGGTGCGCTTTGCGTATGCGTTCGCACGATGAGCCCACCCAGGTAGTTCAGGGCAGCGACCTGGTACCGGGACTGGTTGCCGCCCTGAAAGCTACTTTGGTTTAGTTTTCAGCCCTGGGAGCCGGACTCTTCGTCCTTATCAGAGTTGGCGGCGTCGCCCTGATAACCCAAGGTGCCGTCAAGCAAACTGGCCAGATCGGCGTCGATATCCGCTTCCATCTGGGCCTGAGCTGCACGCATAGCCAGGAACTGCTCGGGCTTGTCTAGCTCGTCAGCGCGCGGGGTCAGATCCGGGTGGGCCCACAGCGCGTCACGCTCGCTTACCCCCACCTCGGCGCCAATACGCTGCCACAGCTGGGAGGCTTCGCGGGCACGGCGCGGGCTGATTTCCAGCCCCATCAGCTCGTGCAGTACCTTCTGGGAGCCGCCGCTAATACGACGACGGCGCATCATTTCCTGCAAGGCCACCGCGTGCGGTAGCTGGGCTACACAGGCCTGGAAGGTGACGGTCTCTACCCAGCCCTCAATGACTGCCAGCAAGGTTTGCAGCTTTTCTAGGGCCGCCACCTGCGCCGGGGAGGCGGTGGTGAACATGTCTGAGGCATTTAGTGCGCCCTGCACAGCCTGGGGGTCGGTGGGGTCAATGCCGCTGACGGCCTCCTCAATACCTGCCGTGTCAACAGAGATTTCGCGACTGTAGGTTTCTACCGCCCCCAGCACGGCCCCGCGTAGCCAGGGCACGCGCGCATAGAGGCGCTCAGTGGCGGCCTCACGCACCGCCAGATACATGCGCACCTCATCTTCAGGCACATCCAAATCCTTGGCGAACTCAGCCACGCCGGCAGGCAAGATGGCGGCGTCGGTGCTAGCTAGCAGCGGCAAACCCATGTCGGCAGCGGAGATAGCACCCTTAGCTACCTGGCCCACGGCGTAACCCACCTGCATGGCGCAGGCGGCTTTAGCCATGTTGCCTACCAGGGAGCTAATGGCATCAATCTGCTCGCTCATGCCCGACATTTCTTCAGGCAGGTCAGCGATCTGGGCGCGCATGGCGGCGCTTAGCGCATTGGTGATGGCCTTGGCTACCGGCTCGCATACGCGTTGCCAGCCCGGCCAGGTGGCCTCAATCCACTTGTCGCGGCTCCAGGCTTCGCGTTTACCTGCGGCGGGGGCAAAATCGGTGACACTGTCTAACCATAGGTCGGCCACAGTTAGGGCTTGGCGCACCTGTTCAGCCTGGGCGGCGGTAATAACTGCTTCACTTTCCAGCTGGCGCTTGGCTACATTCTTGCCAGATTCCCAGTTAACCTCGCCGTCGGAGGTGCCCGAGAACATCATCTGCATGAAACCAGCCATTTGGGCTTGGGCTGCAGCCATCTGTTCAGGCGAGAACTGTTGGCCAAGCTGGGAGAAGTCGATGCCGGTGACGCCACTGTCTTTCATCGACTGGGCTAGTTCACGCGCGCCCGCCTCCCCCAGCATGGGGGTAAACATGGCCACGAGCTGTTCAAACTCTTTGTCGTCCATGGTGGGCCTTTCGTACGTAGTTCGTTACATGCTCTACAATAGCGCCCCAAAAACAAAGTTGCGTTAGTCGGACTCAACTTTGTTGATAATTGTGGCTGTAAGCGAATCTGTTCATGTGGTGGCGATAACTCACAAGCACATAGTTGCAATGAGACACTAAGTAAGTGAGTCACGATTCCAACCCAACCTTCCCCACCCCGCCCACTTCTAGCTCGCAAACTGCCGTAGACCCCCAGGTGCAGGTAGAGCTTGAAAAAGAGGTACAGACAGGTATTGACAACCAGCTGCGCCGCGAGCGCAAGCGTCGCCTGATTGCGCTTTGCTCGGTGCTGAGCGTGCTGATTTTAGTTGGGTTGCTTGGCTTTTTGCCGACCACTGACTACGTTGTTGAGTCTCCTGGGCCCGCCGTGAATGTTAATGGCAAGCTTGAGGGTAAAGATGTAATTTCGGTCAAAAACACCAATATCCCAACCACTCCCCTAGCTATGACTACCGTGAGCGTGAAGGGCTGCGACGATAAGGGAATTAGCTACTGGCAGCTAATTAAGTCGAAACTGACCAGCTCTGACGCCGTCGTCAACCGCGATAACGTGTGCCCTAAGAACATTAGCGAAAAAACTGTATCCCAGATGAATGCGGCTCAGATGACCGGTTCGCAAGATAGCGCAGTGGTGGCCGCCTGGCAGCTGACCAAACCGGACGCTAAATTTACTTTGACTGTTGAGCAGGCAGTGACCGACGGCGCTAAGCAGGCTTTCAAGAAGGGCGACAAGCTAGTTTCTATTGTGGACGCTGATTCTAAGAGCGTGCAGATCACTAACTATAAGCAGCTGCGTGAAGTGCTTGAGAAGCTAACTCCAGGCAAGCCCATTAAGCTCACTATTGAGCGAGGCTCGACCACCCAGGAAGTAAGCGTGGTTGGCGCTAAGCCTGAGGATTCTAGCCGTAAGGGCGCCATGCTGGGCATTACTTTGAATGTCAACCCACCTACTGGCCATGAGGTCACTTATGCGGTTGAGAATATTGGTGGCCCTAGCGCTGGCATGATTTTTGCTTTGGATATTGCTCAGCGCCTGGAGGGCAAGAACTATGCGGGCACTACCCCTGTAGCCGGCACTGGCACTATTGATTTAAGTGGCAATGTGGGCGCCATTGGTGGCATTAAGCAAAAGATGCTGGGCGCGAAGGATGAAGGCTACAAGGTGTTCTTGGCTCCCGCTGCTAACTGCGCTGATGTGGTGGGCAATGAACCTAAGGGGATGACGGTGATTCCGGTTTCCACCTTGAGCGAGGCGCGCGCAGCTATGCAGCGCGTGGCCGCCGGTCAAGCTCCGGCCACCACTTGCAAGGCGATCCTACAGAAGCAGAAGTAAGCCAGCACAGAAGCAGAAGTGAGTCAACAGAAGCACCAAGTCTGCAAAAGTTATCCACAGAACAATATTAAATATTGCCAAACATCATAGCTAACTATCAAACTTAGTCTTAAGTAGATAGGAGGGCTAGGATGTCTAGCAATACTTACACGCGGCTGCTGTGGCGCGGTGACGGCTACAGCCAGCTGCCCCAGGGCCAGCGCATAGGCGTTAGCTGCTATAAGGAACACAAGTTTTTGCAGGCGCTTTTGCAGCTCTACCAAAGCCGGGGCATTGCCTTGGAGCAAGGTGAGCCGCCGGATTTGGAGGCTGAAGTTAAGCAGTTGGCGCGCTCTTTGAACCTGGCGCTGGGGCGCTGTTGGAAGCTAAGCCATGAGCTGCGTTGGGCGCTGCGCACCGCCCGGTCAGCTCCCTCTGCCCGCAGCTCAGCTCCCCCTGCCAGCGGCTCAGCTTCCCCTACCCACAGCTTTGCCGCTGAGCCTACCTTCCACATTTTCGACTACGCCCACAGCCAGGGCGCCTTGGCCAGCCAGCTTGAGCAGGCCTTAATGCAGCACGGTTTTAGCCCCAGCCCACCTGATCGGCGCTGCCAGTTGCTAGTGCCGCTAGGCTCCCAGGTGTTACCTCCGCGTCTAAACAGCTATTTTTTGCAGCAAAACTTCAATTTTTTGCCGGTTTTGGCGCGCGACGGCGGCTGGCTGATCGGCCCGCTTACCGTGCCGGGCTTAAGTCAATGCTCCACCTGTTTGGATCTTTACCTTAGCGAGGCCGATCCGGCTTGGCCCACGCTAGCCACCCAGCTGCTGTGCCAGCCGGTTGCGGCTAGCAGCCAAAGCGTAGCCACGCACTGCATAAATATTGTGGCGCAGGTGGCTTCTAGTTTCTTTAGTGGTAGCGACCATTGGCTTGGGCGCTACCTGGAATTTAGCCAGGCTGATCTGGTTGGCTTTAGCCAAGTGCTTAGCCCCCACCCCGAGTGCGGCTGTGGCGGCCTGCAATTGCTAGAGCCCATTCGCGCCGCCTCCAAGACACTGGAAGCCACAGAAACGCTGGAAGCTAGCAAGACGCTGGAAGCCCCAGGCGCCGTCGCCGCTTAAAAACCAAACTAGTTACTAGCGTGCTCACGCACCAGCGCCAAAACCTGGGCCCCATAGGTTTCCAGGCGGCGCTTACCCACCCCACGAATAAGCAGCAGCTGCTTTAACGTCTTGGGTTTAACCACCGCAATTGAGCGCAAAGTTTCATCCGCAAACACCGTGTAGGCGGGGCGGCTGTACTCGTCAGCCAGCTGCTTACGCCAAACCTTCAAAGCCTCAAACAAGGCCACAGTTTCCGCATCCTGCTCGGCGGCAAACAGTTCACTAGTGCGCTTATTGGCCTGCCGCTTAGAGACGCTACGCTCAGCTTTCGCCTCCTGGGGCCAAATCCCCTCCAGGAAACGCGAATATTTACGGCTCCCCTTACCGCCCGCCGAACGTGAGCGGGCATAAGAAATATGTAGATGCTTGCGGGCACGAGTAACGCCCACATACAGCAGACGCTTTTCTTCCTCAATCTCCGCCTCAGTGGTTGACAGCGAAATCGGCATTAGTCCCTCGCTGACCCCCACCAAAAACACCGCGTCCCACTCCAAACCTTTAGCGGCGTGCAGCGATGAAAGCGTCACCCCGGCCACCGTGGGGGCGTTTTGCGTGGCCGCACGCTCAGCCAGCTCAGATACAAAATCAGCCAGGCTCGCCCCGCGCGCCTTATAAATCTCATCAGCTAGCTTCACCAGGGCGTTTAGCGACTCCCAGCGTTCACGCACCGCCCCACGTGAGGCGATCGGCTCACGCGTCCAGCCTTCACGGCCCAGCACTTCACGCACCGCTTCAGGCATATCCAGACGGTCACCATTAGCCTCACGCAGCGCCGCCCGCAGCACAATCATGGCGCGCTTGACTTCTTCACGGGCAAAGAATTTCTCCCCACCGCGCACCAGGTAGCCAATTTGGGCGTCAGCCAAAGCTTGCTCAAAAGCTTCCGACTGAGAGTTAGTGCGGTACAAAATCGCGATCTGGCTGATACTGACGCCAGAGTCAATCAGACGGCGGATAGCGCCAGCCACAGCGTTAGCCTCGGCGACGTCGTCGTCATAAGCCATATAGGTAACCGGCGGACCGGCGGGCTGCTGCGCCACCAACTCCACCGCCCCGGGCGGCAACTGGCCTAGGCGTCCACCCTTGCGGCCGGCCAAAACCGTGTTAGCTAAGCTCACCACCTGCGGCGTAGAGCGGTAGTCGCGCACCAAGCGCACAGTTTTAGCGCCCTCATAGCGCTGGTTGAAATGGGTCAAAAAGTAGGGGGTGGCGCCGGTGAAAGAGTAAATGGTCTGGGAAACGTCGCCCACCACGCATAATTGGCGACGGCGCGGCCCCAGCCACAAATCCAGCAGGCGCTGCTGCAACGGGGACACGTCCTGATACTCATCAACCACAAAATGGCGGTACTGCTGGCGGATACGCATGGCGATATCCTCACGGTCCCGCAAAATCCCCACCATCAGCAGCAACACATCTTCAAAGTCGATAGTGCGCCGGTCAGCTTTAACCTCTTCATAAGTTTGCAGCAGTCTAGAGACAGTTTCCGGCTCCAACCCTGCCACCTGCTCACGGCCCAGCTCAGCAGCCTTTTCCAGATAGTGCTCAGGGGAAGTCATAGTGACCTTGGCCCACTCCACCTCAGCAGCCAAGTCACGCACCGAGTCTTTATTAACCTGCAAGCCCAGTGTCCGCGCCGCCACGCCCACCAGCGGGGCCTTATGCTCCTGGATCGGCGGGCACACTCCCCCAATGGCGTTAGGCCAAAAATAGGTCAGCTGCCGCAGCGCGGCGGCGTGAAAAGTACGCGCTTGTACCCCAGGCACCCCCAAATTAGCCAGCCGCGAGCGCATCTCCCCCGCCGCGCGGGCAGTGAAGGTCAGCGCCAACACCTGGCTGGGCTGGTACACCCCCTGGGCCACCCCGTTAGCGATGCGGTAAGTAATGGCGCGGGTTTTACCCGTGCCGGCGCCCGCCAACACGCATAGTGGCCCCGAAAGCTGCTCAGCTACCTGGCGTTGATCGTCATCAAGGGCTTGCAGTAGCTGCTCGCTAGTGGGAGGCGTTGAGGTCATATAGCTACTTTAATGGCTTCCCGGCCGCGCCTTAGCGTGACCGGTACGCTTGGGCGCCCGGCGCACTTGGGCGTGCCCGGCAGACCCTAGCCGCTCGCTCTACGGGCGCATCTAGGGCTCAGCGCGGCTGGGGTAGCTCACGCCCGTACCAGGCACGCACCAAGGCGTGACCGCTGGAGGCCCGCCCGGGCACAATCACCTTGCCCTCAAGCACCAGCTGGGTGAACTCCTCGCGGCTAACCCAAAAAGCGTGGCCTACCTCTTGCATATCGGCCTTGGGTTCTTGCTGGCCGCCAGCGCGAGCGGTGAAAGCAAACATTAGTGAACGCGGAAATGGCCACGGCTGGCTAGAGCAGTAGCTAGCCTGGCTGATCTTAATGCCGGTTTCTTCTAAAGCTTCACGCACCACTGCCGCCTCTAAAGACTCTCCGGCCTCCACAAACCCGGCCACCACCGAGTAGCGTCCTGGCTGCCAGGTGGCGCCGTGAATTAGCAGTAGCCGCTCGGCGTCGTCGGTAATTGCCACAATAATTGCCGGATCGGTACGCGGATAGGTGATATGAGCGCAGGCGGTGCAATGCTTCTCCCAGCCCGCGTAGGCCAGCTTTAAGCTGGCGCCGCAGCGCTCGCAGAATTTAGTGTTTTTGTCCCAAGTTGCTAGGGCCACGGCCGCCGCCGCCAGTTCGCCCTGGTAGGGCTCTAGCATTCCGGCCACTGCCCGTAGCGGCGCAAAGCAGCGCTGCCAGTTCTCTTCTAGCTGCTGGCTGGGGGCTTCAACGCGCAGAGCCAAGTAGCTTTTTTCACCATATTTACCCAGGTAGTAAGGCTCTTGGGGGCTAAAGGGCAGTTGCGCCACCTGGGCGTGGCTTAACTCAAGTAACTGCTCGGCTTCCATATGGGCCAGGTCAGGTGGGGTTAACCCGCCGTGAGGAGCTTGGCCATAGACATGGTCCGATTTAATGGCCACTTCGCCGCACGCAGTAACCAGGATGTAGCTGGTGTTGGGCGAGTCTTTAAGGGAGTTCAGGTAGTTGGCGTCGTTGCGCCTGGCGGCGTCTCTATCAAACTGTCCGCTAGCCATGGGTAAATCCATGCCTTCAACTATAGGCCGCTTGTATTTTCTAAACTAAAGCCATGAGCTTGGCCTATCTAGATCACGCAGCCACCAGTCCGGTCCGACCCGAAGTGGCTGAGGCTTACGCTAAAGACTTAGTTGATTTTTCTGGCCTGGGCACTAACCCTGCTTCCACCCACAGCAGCGGCCGGCGCGCCGCCGGGGCCCTGTTTGAGGCCCGCGAGCGAGTAGCTGCCCTGCTTGGGGCCAGTGCCCATGAGGTTATTTTCACCAGTGGCGGCTCTGAAGCCGATGCCCTGGCGGTTAGCGGTTTTGCTTTCGACGCCGCCCAGCGCGGCCAGGGGTGTGCCCTGCTGGTTAGCGCTGTGGAGCACCCGGCGGTGCTTGACTCAGCCCAGCGCGCCCAAAATTTTGGCTCCACTACTCGCCTGTTGGCGGTTGACGCCCAGGGCCGGGTGGATTTGGAGGCTTTAGCGCAAACGCTGCAGCAGGTAAGCGTGGATGACGCCCTACTGGTAAGTGTCATGCTGGCCAATAATGAAACTGGCGTGATTGAGCCGTTAAACGAGATTGCCCAGCTGCTTGCCTCCCAGGCCGCCCACCGCGCTGAGGTTATTGAGCAGCGCGCCGCGAATGGGGGCCGAGCCAAGCGCGTGGGTAGCGCGGCAGTGGCGGCGCTTAGCCCCCAAAACCGGCCCTGGCTGCACACTGACGCTACCGCCGCCGTCGGCAAAATGCAGGTGGATATGGGCCAGCTGCAAGTTGACGCCCTGAGCCTGTCTGGCCACAAGCTGGGAGCCCCGGTAGGGATTGGGGCGCTGGTAGCCAACCGCTCTATGCCGCTGAAAAGCCCTTATGGGGGCGGCGGCCAGGAGCGGGGGCTGCGTTCAGGCACGCAGGATGTGGCCGGGGCGCGGGCTTTGGCTTTGGCCATGGAATTGGCTGAGGGTGAGCGTGAAGCTAAAACTGCCCAGTGGCGGCTTTGGCAGCAGCAGCTACGCGATTGCGCGCGCGCAGCGGGAGGCACGGTTTCTGCTAACTCAGCTCCCACAATTAGTTCCACCGCACATGCCTGGTTTAGTGGGGTTGATAGTGAAGCACTGCTTATGGCTTTGGATATGGCACAGGTGGCGGCCTCTGCTGGTTCGGCCTGCCATGCAGGCGTGGCCGGGGCCTCTCACGTTTTGGAGGCTATGGGGGTTGACGACGACGGCGCTAGCTGTGGCCTGCGTTTCTCCTTTGGCTGGTCTACTACCCAGGCGCAAATTGACGCCGCGCAGGCGGCTTTGGGGGGCGCTATTGAGGTTGCCAGGCGAGCTTGGGCCACAAAAAACAGGTCGAAACTAAATTACCTTTAGGCTTTTGACACCATTGTCTGTAACACTTGTTACATGAGCGCCTATGATCCCAGACAGCGCCGCGAGCCAGCCGCGCCTGAGAATTCCCAGCAAAACGGCTATTTTTCTGCCCCGACTGCTTCCGGGTCTGCTATCCCGGCTACCCCCGGGCAGCAGCCTACTGCGGCCTTCCAGGCTCCCTACGACGGCGCCTGCGAGCAGCCCCCCACGGCTTTTAACGCTTCTGGCCAGGCCCCCTATAACTCTGTAGAGCCAGATCCGGTTGCTTACCAACCCACCCAGGCTATGCCGCCAGTTGGTTCACAGCCCGCCGGCGGCGCTCACGCCGCCCCGCCGGCCACCCAAGCCATGGACCCGATTGACGCGTTCACGCCAGAACCTACCCAGGCTATGCCGCCAGTTATTCAGCCCAAGGGCGCGGGCCAAGATCTGCCTTATGCCACCCAGGCCATGCCGCCAGTTGGTTCACAGCCCGCCGGCAGTGCTCACGCCGCCCCGGCCACGCGAGCTATGCCTGCGGCCACCCAGGCTATGCCTCCAGTTGACGCTCAGGAAGCTTTACCGCCTTCAGTTTCCCCGCGCCGTGGCCGCGCAGCGGGAGCTGTAGGAGCTGGCGCGATGGCAGCAGGTGGCGCGGCTAGTGCGGCGCAGCGTCCGCCAAGTGTGCCGCCAGGCAGTATTCCTCCAGGCAGTATTCCCCCAGGCAGCGTCCCCCCAAGTAGTATTCCCCCGGGCGGGCCACTTACTGATGATGAGCCCGCTGAGGATGAAGAGCCCAAGAAGCGCAGCAAATTTATGCTGTGGTTCATTTTGGCGCTGCTTGCCTTCTTGGCGGTCTGTTTCGCTATTGCTTGGTCTGCTACCGGCAATTCTGTGCCCGACCCCACACCTAGCGCTCCGGCTGTGATTACTCCTTCGTTAGACAGCACGGCTACCCCTGCGCCAACTTCCACCACTAAGCCGCTGGGTAAGTCCTCACCGTCGCCGACGCAGGAAAATAACAATAACAACAACAATAACAACCAGCCTGTGCAACCTAGCCAGCCTGAATATACTCAGCCGCCGCAGCAGAATTACCCCTCTGCGCCGTCGCAGCCTAGTTACACTTCCCCTTCGCCTTATCCGAACGATCCGGGTAATGATGATGACGACGACGATGATGACGACGACGATGGCAATAATTACATTGTGCCTGGACCAGGTGACCCAAATAACTCAAATAGCTAACAAATATTACTGTTTGACCTAATAAACCCCCACTTCCAGGTTATTCTCAGACTACTTCCAGCCAAATTTGTTATTAATTTATTGGCTGGTTTAGTCCAGCCGCGCTCCCCAGCTCAAAAATTCGGCGGTAGCGCACATGTAAGAACAGGAGGTGTAGAAATTGAATATACGATTCGTACCATTTAGTCAGTGGGATCGAGACGTTAAAACCAAGTTCTACACCTTAGTAATTGCCGCAGTTATGGTTGTGGCTTTGCTAACCGGTTTGAGCATGTGCGCGCCTGCCGCAAAATCTAAAGGCGGCACCCCTCAAGTTGCGGCAACCACTCGCACCCCCACGCCAACAGCTAAACCCTTGGCGGCAGGGTTAGTTAAACCAAAGCCAAAGGACTCTCCCTTGCCTGCGGCTACCGCAACCCCCACTGAAGAGCCCACCTTTGAGGCAGAGCCTACCCCCACCCCAGAACACAGCACTAGCGCCGCCCCAGAACCTACTGTTAGCGCCCCAACGCAAGCACCCGTTCAGCAGCAGCCAAATATAACTATCCCCACTTCTGCTCCTACTACTAGCACAGAGCAGCACCCTGTCACCCAGCCCACCACTGCCCAGTCCCCTGAAACTAAGGTGCGCCCGCACCGTCCGCGCAACCTTGACCGCTCCAATGAGGCCTACTATCGCAGCTGCCGTGATGCCTACTACGCCGGAGCCACCCCTATCTATTGGGGCCAGCCCGGTTACCGTCGCGGCCTAGACCCCAACGGTAACGGCATTGCCTGCGAAAGCTGGCCGCGCCGCTAAGAGCAGCTAGAGTCAGCGCCGAGCTGCAGTTTCACCAACAGCCAGTGCCCAACGGCAGTTTTGATAGAGCGCTCACCACGCGCTGATTTCAATTGACGCTTAAACCTTTACTCCCCTAGAGTCTGGCTTTGCTGGTTTTGTGCCTAAAGGGTGCAAACACCCCAATCTTTAGGAGGCAAATATGCGTGTTTTGGCGGCACTTAGTGGTGGAGTGGATTCTGCGGTGGCCGCCGCACGCTGCGTGGAAGCTGGCTACGACGTCGTCGGCGTACATATGGCCCTTTCACGCAACCGCGCCCAATCACGCTCAGGTTCACGCGGCTGCTGCTCGATTGAAGACGCCTCCGACGCACGCCGAGCCGCAGACGTGCTGGGTATCCCCTTCTATGTGTGGGACCTATCGGAAGAATTTGAGGCGCTAGTAATCGAAGATTTCCTAGCCGAGTACCGCGCCGGGCGCACCCCCAATCCCTGCATTCGTTGCAATGAGCGGGTTAAGTTTGATGTTTTGCTAGAGCGCGCCATGACGCTGAGCTTTGACGCGGTAGCTACCGGACACTACGCCCGCATTAGTGGCGGCGCTGCCAGTGGCAAGCCTGGAGACACCAGCCAGTTGGAGCTGCGCCGAGCAGTAGACACCGTCAAGGACCAGTCTTATGTGCTGGCCGTTTCGGGCCGCCAAGCCCTTTCACGGGCGATTTTCCCGCTGGGAGATGTAGAAAACAAGGCTGCGGTACGCGCCGAGGCCGCCCGGAGGGGCCTGCCGGTAGCCAGTAAGCCTGACTCTTACGATATTTGTTTTGTGGCCGACGGCGACACGCGTGGTTTCCTTCAGCGCAACCTGGGTGTACAAGAAGGCCAGATGGTTGACCCTGAAGGAAACGTGCTAGGCACCCACCAGGGCTACTACGGTTTCACTATTGGCCAGCGTAAAGGCTTGGGACTAGACCATCCGGCTGCCGATGGGCGCCCGCGCTACGTTTTAGAAACTCGCCCCGCCACTAACCAGGTGGTGGTAGGCCCAGCCCAGCTGCTTAGCCGCACCACGGTCAGCGCCACTGACTTGATCACTTTGGTTGATGACGCCGACTGGGACCACGTGAGCTTGCAGCTGCGCGCCCACGGGCGGGCCGTGCCCGCACAGGTAAAGCTCGACACCCAGGCCGCCACATTGGAAGCCCAGCTGCAAGAGCCGGTGCGCGGCATTGCGGCAGGCCAGTCACTAGTGGTTTACGACGGCGAGCGCGTACTAGCCCAAGCCACCGTGGCCTAGAACAAGCCAGCGCGCCTAGAAAGCGCCCCACCAACTGCGCCAGCCATGCCGAGCCAGCCATGCCGAGCCAGCCATGCCGAGCTGGCGCTTGGCCCCACAGGGCCAACCACCCGCGCAGGCGCTAATGCACAAACAAAGCGTTGGCCCCGGTTAGTTACTAACCGGGGCCAAGGTTTTTAGCTAACAGGCCAGTTAGCGGGTCTTGGCCAGCTCCTCAATCAGCTGAGGTACCACCGTGGACACGTCGCCAACCACGCCAAAGTCTGCCATCTCAAAGATGGGGGCTTCAGAATCGTCACAGATGGCCACAATAGTGCCGGCGCCCTGAATACCACTGGTGTGGTGCACAGCTCCAGAAACACCCAGGCCAATGTATAGGCGCGGGGCAATAGTTTCACCGGTCTGGCCTACCTGCGCTGAGCGCTCAATCCAGCCCTCATCGCAGGCCACGCGAGTGGCGCCCACAGCCCCGTTAAGCAGCTGCGCAAGCGAACGGACCAGGTCAAAGTCGCCGTCGACACCGCGACCACCAACCACTACAGTGCGGGCCTGAGCCAGCTGCGGGCCGGCAGCAGCCTCATCTTCGGTGTGGCTAACTACCTCAACACGCTTAGCGGCCTGGCTTACGCTCACCGCCAGGGTCTCAACCTGGGCCGCAGCTCCACCACAGGGCTCAGCCTCTACCGCGCCGGCGCGCAGGCACACCAGCGGCGGGTTGGCGCCAGAGTCAGCGCGCAGGTCAAAAGTGGTGTTCCAAGAACCCGAAAGTACCAGCTTGGAGGCGCGCACATGCTGGTCAACAACCTCCAGATAGGCGGCGTCAGCGATGCAGGCGCTGGCTAGCTTAACGGCGGCGCGACCAGCGATTTCCTTGGCGCGGTGGTCACTACCCAGCAAAATCAGGGCAGGCTTAACCTCGTGGGCGGCAGCAATTACTGCGTCAGCCCCAGCGGCAGAAACCAGCTCGTCAGCCCCGGCGTAATCAGCCACCAGCACGCGGCTGGCACCATAGTTACCCCAAGCGGCGGCGTCGACCTTACCCGAAACCACGGCCACCACAGCGGCGCTGGTCAGCGAGCGGGCGGCAGTTAATAGTTCAACAGCAGTAGCACTGGGGGCGCCGTCACTTAGCCCACCAGCCACCAAAATCGTAGCGTCTAACATATTGCCTTCTCCCCTCACACCAGCTTGTTTTCCACTAGCCAGGTAGCTAGCTGCTTACCGGCTTCACCGGCGTCGGTAACGATTACGCCACCGCTGCGGGCCGGGCGGGCCTGAGCATCAACCATTTCAATGACGCCGGGTGCCGGCTCGATACCTAGATCGCTAAGTTCCCAAGTTTCTAGCGGCTTCTTCTTAGCCGCACGCATGGCTGCAAAGTTGGGGTAACGCGGATCGTTAGCCTGATCAGTTACAGACACCAGGGCCGGCAGCTGGGCACGTAAAACTTCGTGCACGGTACCCAAGTTGCGCTGCACGTTTACCACATCGCCCTCAACCTCAAGGCTGTGGGCCATGGTCAGGGCCGGCAGGTCCAAAGCGCTAGCCAAGGCCCCCGGTAGCATGGCACTCATCGAGTCCAGCGAGGCCATACCGGTAATAACCAGGTCAACCTCACCGATTTTTTCAATTGCCGCAGCCAATACGCGGGCGGTAGCGACCACGTCGGAACCAGCCAACGCCTCATCGCTAACCAAAACGGCACTATCTGCCCCCATTTGCAGGGCGCGACGCAAACCTTCTTCAGCGTCTTGCGGGCCCATAGAAAGCGCCACAACCTCGCCGTCGTGCTCTTCTACTAAGGACACTGCTGCCTCAACAGCATTTTCATCTAGTTCGTTTAGAACATCGTCCTCGCCACGCACTAGGCGCTCGTCTTCAAGGCGACGTTCGGATTGCACATCCGGTACGTGCTTCACGCAGACCACAATTTTCATAGCAAATAGACTGCCACAGGCCCGCCAGCAACACCATGTTAGGCCAGCCTCACGCTTAGCATTTCACAATTGGCTTGATTAGCCCAGTGCACAAATACATGTGAGCTGTACCTGTAATCAGTAAGTAATATTTTCTTGTCCCAAGCTGGTTCAAAATGAGAGACAATAACCCTGTGTGTCATATGCAAAGCGATGAGGAAGTTCTACTGCCCGCCCCACTAAGCGAACAGGCAGCATTAAACCCCTACGTTTTGGGCGCTACGCCTAACGACGACGGGGTCGATTTCGTAGTGAACGCCCCTGGTGCAAGTGCAGTTGATCTGTGCTTGATCGACGGCGAGGGTGCTGACCTGCACGAACGCCGTATCGGTATGCATGACCACCTTACCGGCTCCTGGTCAGCCCACATTAGCGGCCTAGGTCCCGGCCAGCGCTACGGCTACCGCGTTTACGGGCCCTGGAACCCCAACGAGGGCTTGCGTTACAACCCTCGCAAGTTCCTGCTAGACCCTTACGCCAAGGCGCTAGCTACTAAAGCAGTCCTAGATGACTCCCTTTACGCCCACAAGGTAGGCGTCCACGGCCTACCCACCAGCGCCAACTGGGAGATTTCTGAGCTAGATTCCCTGCCCTACGCCGCCATTGGCGTGGTAGCTGACCCCAATTACCAGCCGGTTGCTCCTTCACCGCGTATCAGTGCCGATCAACGTGTAATTTACGAAACCCACGTGGTGGGTCTAACCAAGCAGCTAGAAGCTATTCCTGAAGATCTGCGCGGTACCTACGCCGGTGTAGCCCACCCGGTGATGATTGAGTACCTAAAGAACCTGGGTGTAACCACCATTGAGCTACTGCCTATCCACGCCAAGTTCGACGAACCCTGGCTAACCCGCCGTGGCCTTAGCAACTACTGGGGTTACGCCACCTTGTCTTACTTTGCCCCTGAGCCCACCTACGCCACCAAGGCCGCTCAGGAAAGCGGCCCCCAGGCAGTGCTTGATGAAGTGCGTGCCATGGTTTCCGCCCTGCACGAGGCCGGGCTGGAAGTAGTTTTGGATGTGGTCTACAACCACACCGCTGAAGGCGGCTTTGATGGCCCCACCCTATCTCTGCGCGGCTTTGACGATCTGGGCTACTACCTGCACGATCCGGTAAACAAACGCCAGTACGTGGATGTTACCGGCACCGGTAACACGGTGGACTTCCGTAACCGCCAAGCTATCCGCCTAACCCTAGACTCACTGCGTTACTGGGTTAGCGAGATGGGCGTGGATGGTTTCCGTTTCGACCTAGCCGTAACCCTGGGCCGCCACGCCGGCGAGTGGCGCCGCGACCACCCGCTACTGGTGGCCATGACTACCGACCCGGTTTTGTGTTCCAAGCTGCTGATTGCTGAACCTTGGGATGTGGGCCCGGGCGGCTGGCGCACCGGCGAGTTCCCCATCCCATTCCTCGACTGGAACGACCGCTACCGTGGGGCTCTACGTGAATTCTGGCTCAGTGACCCCAAGGAAATGAGTCACGGCAACAACGGCCATGACGCCCGTGAGCTAGCTACCCGCATTGCTGGTAGCGCAGACCTGTTCGCCTGGGGTGACACCGTGCACGGCCGCACCCCGCTAGCCAGTGTGAACTTCGTTACCGCCCATGATGGTTTCACCCTGCATGATCTAACCACTTACAACCACAAGAACAATGTTGCCAACGGCGAGGACAACCGCGACGGCACCTGGGATAACCGTTCTTGGAACCACCATGATTTTGATGGTGAAGCAGACCAGGTTCCTGGCGCTGAAACCGTCAACATGATGCGTTTGCGTAACGCGCGTAACCTACTGGGCACCTTGTTCATCTCCTCTGGCACTCCCATGCTGCTAGGTGGTGACGAGTTTGGCCGCACCCAGGGTGGTAACAACAACGCCTACTGCCAAGATAACGAGATTTCCTGGTACGACTGGAACTTAAAGACTTGGCAAAAAGAACTAATTGCCACCACCAGCTACCTAATTAAGCTGCGTCAGCAGCACCCGGCGCTGCGCCGAAGCCAATTCGCTACCGGCCAGGTTGCCCCCGGAGACAAGATTCCTGACCTGTCCTGGTACGACATCACCGGTAACCTCATGCGCCCTGAGCAGTGGCATGACAACTACACCCGTGTACTTTCCATGCTGCGCTCGGGTAAGCCTTTTGGCGACGTCGACGCCCTGATCTTGATTAACGGCACACTCAACCCGCATGAAATTAAGCTTCCTGCCGGGCGCGGCGACGACTACGAACTGGCTTGGTACTCGGTTTGGGACACCCCCCACGCTGATTACGCCCTGCTTGATGACGACGACGACGACACGGACTCTGTGGCCACCTCGCTGGCTCAGCCTGGCTCCATGATTGCTTTGTCGCCCCTGAGCATGCGTATCTACCTGACTAAGCCTAAGCGTCAGGCCCGTTACAATGGGGCTCATGACGCAGTCGACACAGCCAACTAAGGCAGAACAGGCGCTAGCCAATTCCACTGACGAGGCTTCTTTGCGGCGCACCCAGGCGCGCAGTGAAGAAATTGCCGCCCAGATCGGTGAGCATCCCGAATATTTCCGGATGCTCACCGGTGCTCGTCCTACCGGGCACCTACACCTAGGCCATTACTTTGGCACTATGCAGTCTTGGAAACAGCTCCAAGACGCCAATGTAGACACGTGGATTTTGGTTGCCGATTACCAGGTAATTACCGACCGCGACGGCGTAGGCCCGCTGCGTGAGCGGGTTTTGTCGCTGGTTGCTGACGCTTTGGCGGTGGGTGTGGACCCTGAACGTTCCACTATCTTCACCCACTCGGCCGTGCCGGCCCTAAACCAGCTAATGCTGCCCTTCCTATCACTAGTTACCGAGTCTGAACTACATCGCAACCCCACCGTTAAGGCTGAGCTTGAGGCCACCGACGGGCGCGCCATGAGCGGGCTTATGCTCACCTACCCGGTGCACCAGGCAGCAGACATTTTGTTCTGCCAGGCCAATTTGGTGCCGGTAGGTAAAGACCAGCTGCCGCACCTGGAGCAGGCCCGCCTAATTGCTCAGCGTTTTGACAAGCGCTACGGGCGCGCCGATAAGAAGCACCCGGTGTTCCGCCGTCCTGAAGCTCTACTAAGCGAGGCTCCCCTACTGCTGGGGCTGGACGGAGCCAAGATGAGCAAGTCTCGCGGCAACACCATTGAGATCCGTATGAGCGCTGATCAGACCGCCAAGCTGATTAAGAAAGCCAAGACTGACTCGCAGCGCACCATTACTTACGATCCCTCCGAGCGCCCCGAGGTTTCTAACCTGCTAATGCTGGCTTCACTATGCAACGGCCGCGACCCGCGCCAGTTGGCTGAGGAAATTGGCGACGGCGGCGCAGGCAAGCTCAAGGCCCTGGTTACTGAGGCCATTAATGACTACTTCGCCCCTATTCGTCAGCGCCGCCAGGAGCTGGCCGCCAATGAGGATTACCTACTGCAGGTGCTTCACGCCGGTAACGATAAGGCCAACCAGGTGGCCAGTGAGACATTAGACAATGTCCGCAAGGCCATGAAGATGGATTACTAAAGGTTAGTAAAAACCATCTAGCGTCCCGACTTGGGGACTCTTCCCCGTGCTGATTTAGCTTTTCAGCACGGGGATTTTCTGTGCGTAGTGCAATTAGTGAACTAGGATGGCACCTAGGTTGCTTGGCAACTAAATGTAAACCCAATTTTAGGAATGCTATGCGTATTACTACGATACGGCGTCGCCTAACCGCTTTGACAGCGCTGCCTCTTGCTGCTGCGCTGCTGGCCCCCGTGGCCGCTGCGGCAGATGCTTCGTCAGCAAGTGACGCTGAGTTGGCTGCGGCTCTGCCTGCCTCCGCCGCCCAGTTCAAGACTGGTGAGAACACCTACCGTATTGGTGCCCCCAAGGCTGGGGGTAGCTCTACCGGAACTGTGCCCGCAGGTCTAGAGTCCTTCTACAGCCAGAAGATCGAATTCTCCAAGGCTAACTGTGAGGCCATGGGCAAGGAAGCTAGCCGCGCTGTGTGCGGTTACGCGATTGTGCCTGTGGACTACTCCAAGCCCAACGGAGCCACCATCGCCGTGGCCGTGGTGAAGGTACCCGCCAAGGGCACCAACGCCTCCCCGGTTTTCTTTAACCCCGGCGGCCCCGGCGGCTCGGGTGTGGACCTGGTGCTGGCCTACCAGAACGATGCTGGTGCTATCGGCAAGCTCAACGAAACCCACGACCTGATTGGTTTCGACCCGCGTGGTGTGGGTGTTTCCCTGCCTTTCGCCCAGTGTGAGACTAATGCTGAGCGTGACAAGGCCCGCGAGCTGCTCTACACCGGCACCCCTGAAGAGATTGCTAAGAAGCTGCGTGCCGGCACTGAGAGCTCCGTCAACGGTTGCTTCAACAACACTGGACGTATCTTCGGTTTCGACGCTGATGGTCGTAAGGACCTGCTCTACCACCTGGGCACCTCCACCGCCGTGCGTGACATCGACACCCTGCGCTCTATCATGGGCGCCACCAAGCTGGACTACGTGGGGTACTCCTACGGTACCCGCCTGGGTTACGTCTACCTGCAGACCTTCCCGGCTAACGCTGGCCGCATCGTGCTTGACGGTGTAGTTGACCCGCTTTCTAGCACCGCTCCTAAGAGTGGTCAGCGTGTCGACTCCTCCAAGATCACCGATGCACAGCTTGAGGCCGCTAACTCGGCTCTGCTGGGTCAGGCTAAGGGCTTCCAGGACAACTTCAACCAGTTCTCCAACTGGTGTATGCAGCTGGATGCCTCCGGTAAGACCTGGGGTGACCTGATGCCGCGTCTGGTTAAGAACTCTCGCTTTGAGACTGAGAAGGCCACCTGTGCTCTGGGTAAGGCTAAGTACCAGCCTCACGACGGCGACCTGGCCGACGACGACGCCAGCATCCCGGTGGCCACTCGCGCCTTCCAGAACATGATGCGTCCGCTGGCCACCAAGGCCATCCCGGCTGGTAACGACGGTCGTACCCTGAACTTCGACCTGGCCCTGACCGGTATGCGTCAGGCCCTGTATGCCGAGTCCTACTGGCCCTACGCCGCTTTGGCCATGGAGCTGGTATCTGACTACAACAACGGTTCGCTGTTCATGTCTCTGGCTGACTCCTATGACGGCCGTAACCCTGACGGCACCTACGATCCCTCGCAGGCTGCCTTCACCGTTATTCGCTGTGCTGACTCGGCTAACCCCAACGGTTACGACCAGACCCTGTCTGACCGCCTGACCCAGATTTACCTCAAGTACTCCCCGTTCCAGGACCCGGGCGCTCCGGGCAACAAAGTCGGCTCCCCCGGCGCCTGTGACCTGTGGAAGTTCTCCGGTAACCTGCAGGCTGGTGGCGAGCTCAAGGGCCTGCCTAACACCTTGATCATCTCCACCACTCACGACCCGGCTACCCCCTACAAGAACGGCCCGGTCATGGCTGAGCTGGTGCACGGCACTCTGCTGAGCGTTGAGGGTGACTCCCACACCGCTTTCGGTAACAACGCCGCTAAGTACGCTTGTGTAAACGAGATCACCCTCAAGTACATCAATGAGGGTGTAGTACCTGCCGACGGCGACTACCCGAAGATCTGCTCGATCAAGTCCTACAGGCAGACGGTCAACCCGGACAACCCGGTCAACCCGGTTCCGACTCCTAACCCGACTCCGAACCCGACCGCCGCTCCTACCAGTGGCCCCACCAGTGGCCCCACTGCTGTGCCGCTGCCGACCATGGCCCCCAGCGCCCTGCCTACCGCAGCTCCCACCACCGGCAAGACCGTTGTGGCTGCTCCCGGTAACGGCGGTAAGAAGCCGCTAGCTCACACTGGTGTTTCCAGCGTGGCAGTTGTGGCCTTCCTGCTGGCCAGCCTCGGTGGCGTAGTTGTGCTGCGTAGCCGTCGCAAGGAAGCCTGATCGGTAATCGATTAGCGTTACAAACGCTAACGCCGCAACCGGCTCATCACTAGATAGCTGGCTAATGACTAGATAACCGGCTGATCATTAGATAACTGGTTGATCATTGGTTTGGGCCTCAGCGCAAAAGCGCTGAGGCCCAAACTTATCTATGCCGTTGCTTGCGCATATAGCTTGAACAGATGCGCCACTATCTTTTCCTCATCCCCGTCAAAGTTAACACCATAGGCAGCTTCTACTGCGGCATCAAGCACCTTGTGTGCTGCCACTAGATCGGCTGGCATTTTATCTGGGTCGTAGAGGTTAGCTAGTGACTTATCAGGATAATTGTCACGGGTATCGAGGATAGCTTGAGCACAAGCCTCGATAGTCACTCTTGAGCCTGCCAGCAACGGTGCGCATCCAGGCATTGTGGAACTGCGAGTGAAGAACTCCGAACTGATAGACAGATGCATCAGCAATCAGGAATACAAGATCGGAGCAGAATGTCTCAGACCCAATAAAGCCAAGTGGAATATAGCGACGTCGCTCAGACGATACCTTCGGTATGAGAATTGATGTTCCTTCTGGCATGTTTTCCACATGGAATCTGGTTGGCGTATCAGCAATTTTGCGGGTAGGCGCGCTCTTTGACGCCAATCGCAATTGTCTAACGTTCTCAACACGCTCACGACAAAGTGGCAAATCTGCAAGTTCCTGTGGTGTTGCTTCACCGAGCCAAAGCGTGTAACGAGGACGGCCATTCAAGAACTCATTAGAGCCAAGCCATGCGTGGAAAAACTTAGATGCTCCCGGTTCCTTGGCAATAAAATCGAGCATTTCTTGCTCATTGAACAGATAGTTTCGCAGACCGTATCAAAGTGGATACATGGGCTTGTGGGGCGCGGATGACGCAGATGGGGCGAAACCCGCTCGCCACTAGGCAAAATGCGCTGTGGTGTTGACCGTCGAGCAGCATATTCGGGTAGTGCGGTTTCGGCATCTGGTGCGATCGGGAGGTGAAACCGGGCGACGTGAACCACAACGGGCGTGGCTGACAGTGTAGCGCCAAAAGGTAGTGCCGGTTACGACTTGCTATTAGCCCTGATCAGAGCGTGTATCTACGTGACACAAAGACAGGAGCCACCACCATGCACTACCCCGAACTCGCAACAGCACAAGCTCGCCTGACCTACCGGCTGACCAGCTTCCTCCTTGAAAACCTCGCCGCCGGGCACACCGTCGAGTGGATGGACGCATTCCGCGCCCAACGCCACACAGCCAGCGTCCTCAAGATCACCGAGAGGGAGTTGCCTTGGCTCGCCACTCGCGTCGACCCAAGCGGCCACAAGTCTTTCGGTCGGCGCATGTCTGGCAAGATCGTCTGCGGCGACTGCGGACGGGCGTTCGGCCACAAGACCTGGCACTCCGGTACCCGAACCGGGTCGACGTGTGGGAGTGTCCGACCAACTACGTCAAGCGCGGCACCTGAGCCACCAGCCATCTCTACCAGGAGGTGCTGCTGGCCAAGATGGGTGAAGCACTGCAGGTGCTCGCTGGGCGTAACCGCGCGGCGGTCGACTTTACCCTGGACAGCCTGCGAGCCATGGGTGCGCGGCGACGTCCATCGACGGTCCATGCCGCGATCGACAAGCTCCTGACCGAATCGCCGACGCAGCTTGCGTTCGACATCCCGGACTTCCTTGCGGTGCTGGAGGGCGGGTGCAGGCTCACCGATGGCAGGCTCGGATTCGTGTTCGTTACCGGCGAGGCCGTCACCCTCGACCTCCCGCAACGCTGGAGCCCCGTGATGCGCCCAGGCGAACTCGCAGCTACAGGGCGTTGCTGACCGGGCTGGC
>ERZ773214.423-NODE-423-length-27944-cov-63.466026_pt1 | contig 27944 bp, 16 predicted proteins | sample MGYA00511238_ERZ773214 | MGnify/ENA primary metagenome ERZ773214 (study PRJEB29015, sample SAMEA2738157) | human oral metagenome | biome: human oral; feature: human-associated habitat; material: saliva | place: China | collected 2259 ... | reverse complement strand
CACCCGCGTTTATGCAAGCATCCGGGGAGCACTTTTAGAAGGGGGGTTCGTCACTCTGGGATACGCCACTCTGTGCTCCCCCGTTCTGTACAGGAGCACCCTGAGCGGTCATGCCCGGCGCCTCCGCGTTCTGCTGGGGTGCGTACTGAGGTGCTTCCAGCTGCGGCCCGCCCTGCATCGCGCCCTGCATAGAACCCTCATTGACCGTGCGCTTCTCCACGGTGCGGGCGAAGGTACTCGTACCGTAGTTCAGGTCGTGGCCAATGCCGAGGGCATCCACCTCTACGGTAGTGCCCTGCGTGCCGTCTTCGCGATTCCAGCGGCTAATGCGCTGGCGACCGCTCACAACCAGCGGCTGCCCCTTCTCGATGGAGGTGGCGATATTCTGCGCGAGGCGGCGGTAGGCTTTCACGGTGTACCAGTTGGTGGTGCCTTCTTTCCAGGTTCCGGTGGCGTCCTGCCAGCGCGGGGTGCTGGCGAGGCGAAAGTTCACGACGGGCACCCCGTTGGGCAGGGTGCTCAGTGCCGGGTCGGAGGCGGTAAATCCGCGAATCAGGATGGTGTCGCTCATGGTTTCTCCTTAGAAACTAGTGGGTGGGTTCCTTCACCTTGCCAGCGCTAAGCCGCCCCTGCACCCGCCGATTACTGCTTCTGTGGATAACCTCGCGTTTTGCGGTTTTGGGTGCCGCCTGTGGATAGAGTTTTTGAACTTTTCACCCCGTTTTTTCAAAATTTGCCCGCGAGCAACACACTCCCTGCAGAAATATGACGACCACTCCCCCGCCGGCATCACGCCCGCGACCCCAAAGCTACCTCCACAAAACCCCACCCCATCCGGCATCGTGACAGGTATCTCAGCGTCGGGGCGACTATTTTTACCCTCAAGTTCACTATTTCAGCCCCGCGCCCTCTATCCTTGATGATGCGGTGCACTCAGCCGCATCCCGTCTACCCGCCTTGGAGAATCCGTGAGCAAAAAGCCCGCGAACAACAACCTGCCTTCTTTACAGGAACTTCAGCAGCTGCAGCGCAACCTGCCCAAGCTACCCGATTCGATGGACCCGCAGAAGAAGCGCCTCATTTACGGTCTGCTCGCTGTGTTTGCCGTAATCGTGCTGATTATTGGTCTGGTCTACGTGAGCAAGAACGGTGTGGACGGGCTGCTCGGTTCGGATACGACGACCTCCGCCACCGATGAGGAAGAAACCACCGTTGCCACCGAAACCCTCGCCGAGGTCAAGAACCCGTACAAGGCGGTTGATCCCGCGACCGCGCTCGCACCGGATCTGGCGACCGCGAAGAGTGAGCTGGCGTCCCTGCAGGTGAAGGAACGCGCGTCGAAGGCTGGCTACTCTCGTGAACAGTTCGGCCCCGCCTGGGATGACGTTGACGGTAACAAGTGCAACACTCGCGACGACATTCTGCGCCGCGACCTGACCAATCTTCGTTTCAAGGTCAGGACCCACGCATGCACCGTAATTAGCGGCACGCTGGATGACCCGTACACCGGCAAGACCATCGAGTTCAAGCGCGGCAAGAAGACCTCCTCGGCCGTGCAGATTGACCACGTGGTGGCTCTTTCGAACGCATGGCAGACCGGCGCGCAGGATCTGACCGCAGAGCAGCGCCGCCAGCTGGCGAATGACCCGGAAAACCTGCTCGCTGCAGACGGTCCGGCGAACCAGCAGAAGTCCGATGCGGACGCCTCCGAATGGCTGCCGAGCAACACCGCCTACCGCTGCACCTACGTGGCACGCCAGGTGCACGTGAAGGCGAAGTACAAGCTGTGGGTCACCGCGGACGAGAAGAAGGTCATGGAGCGTACCCTTAACTCCTGCAAGGACACCAACCCGGCTAAGAAGTAATCCCAGCCAAGAAATAGCCTCCCGGCACCGCCTCCTTACATACGGCGGCACACAAACGTCAAAGCATAAAGAAAACCGCCTCGCACCCTGAGTTTTGGGTGCGAGGCGGCTTTCTTATGTGGCGCCCCAGGAGGGAATCGAACCCCCGACCAAGAGATTAGAAGGCTCCTGCTCTATCCTCTGAGCTACTGAGGCCTTCCTCTAGGGTACATGAGAATTTATGCTTCTCATGCACCGCGCCTCTCACGCGGGGGCTGTTCCGTTGGGCAGCTCATCCGGCTGGCGCGGCATCCATCGAGCGCGCCGGGAGCTTACACCGGGAGTTCGCGCTGGGAATTCACGCTAGGAGCCTACCTTGGCGGCTTCCCTTTCTGCCTTCTTCACATCGCGGCGGCGTGCACGGCGGCTTGATGCGCCGGGGAACAGCTGCCACCACAGGCGGATGGTGGTGCGGCGAATCTGCGTGGGGTGCAGGCTCACGTACACCAGGCGGCGGGTTGCCGGGTCGAGGGCGACCAGGTAGATGATGTAGCCCAGGCAGATGACCGTCGCGATGAGTCGGCCCATGTCCTGGTTGAAATCGCGCAGGTAGGGCGACACGTTCAGCTGGTCGCTCACACCGTACGCCATGAAGAACAGCGTGGTGATGAAGTACCACATGAGCTGGAAGTGCGAGCGCAGACCGGTTGCGGCGAGCATCGGGATTGCCCAGAGCAGGTACCAGGGCTGAATCATGGGGCTGCACAGGAGCATGAACAGGATTGCGAGGCCGGCGTGGCGCACGATGTTGCGGTCGCGTCCAACGAATGCCATTGCCACGGCGCCGAGCATGCCGATGCCCTTGCCGACGGTTTCGATGAGCTTGCGGATGACTTCGAAGGTGTCGCCCTGGACGAACAGGGATGCGGCGCCGATGACCAGGCCGAAGGGGGTGTACCAGATGTACTGACCGCCGGTGGTGGACAGTGCCTTAATCCAGCCGAATTCCAGTCCGGTCACCCAGCCCATGAGCGCCATTTCGGCGAGCAGCAGCACGCCGGAGAATGCCCAGAAGATAAACTTGCGCGGCCAGGAGGCGTTCTTACCAGCCCAGAGCAGACCCACGAAGGGCAGTACCACGAGGGCGAGCGGCTTGACGGCAACGCCGAGGGCTACGAAGGTCACGCCGAGCGGGCCGCCCCACCAGGTGTCGCGGTAGCGCTTGGCGTAGTAGAGGCCTCCGAGCATGAACATGGTCATGAGCGAGTCGTTGTGGCCGCTGGCAATGAACGATGCGATGAACAGCGGGTTCGGGCCAATCTGCCAGAGAGCGCGGACCTGGTTGAAGCCGTGCGCCTGGGCGAGTTTTGCCACGTAGAAGAGAATGCCGATGACCGCGAGCACGGAGAGCAGGCGGAAGTAGAAGAGGGAGAGGTCGATGTTTTCCCCCGCCAGGCGCACAATCCACTCTTCGAGCTTGAGGGAGACCGGTCCGTACGGGGGCGGGGATTCCGCCCACATGGGGTCCGCACCGTTCTGCATGAAGTTCGAGATTTCGGAAACGCCATGCTTGTACGGGTTGAGGCCGTGCGCCATGACCATGCCCTGACCGTAGTAGGAGAACATGTCGCGGCTGTATATGGTGAACGCGAAAATCTGCGGCAGGGACCAACTGGCGGTGACGGCAATCATCCACCGCATGGCGTTGGGTTCGTTCCAGTCGCCCATTTTCTGGTAGATTCGCAGCCATTCACGGCACATGATCATAGCGCCGAGGGCGAGCATGATAATGCCGGTGATGACCCATGCGGCTTCGAATCGGATGGCTCGAATAATGTCGTAGCGCCAGAAGCTGGAGCTGTCGGCGAGCCAGCCGACGGCGTAGGAGCCGAGGGTGACCATGATGGAGCCGATGGTGCCGATAATCACCGTGCGCAGACGGTGGTTATTGACGTAGTCCAAGAGTTTGGGTGAGAGAGGTGCGTCGTGTGCGCCGGGGGTGGTGAGCCGGTGTGCTAGCTCCTTTGGTGCGCGCATAACTCCCTTTCTGTCTGCATCGTCGTTCTGGTTTTTATCATACCGGAGCCCTTTGATGCACTTGCGAGAATCGCTGTTGCGAAGGCACTTGTGGACGTTCCTCAAGGGCACGCAGAGTGGCGCAGTTCTCCCCCATTGCCGCCGTTTGCGCATCCGCCTGTGCCGTCTTGCACCATCTTGCACCCCTTTTGTGACGTGCTACCCGCCGGGCCGGCAGCGTTTGGGGGTAGAGTGGGAGAGTGAGTATTTCTAGTGAACGTATTGTATGGATTGACTGCGAGATGACCGGCCTGGACGTGGAGAACGACGCTCTCGTCGAGGTGGGCGTTCTGGTCACGGATGCCGATTTGAACATTCTGGGTTCTGGCGTTGAGTTCGTCATTAAGCCCGGTGATGAGTCTCCTGCCGGTGCGCTGGAGAATATGAATGACTTTGTGCGTTCGATGCATGAGGCCTCGGGTCTGCTGCCCGATATTGAGCACGGTGTGTCGATGGATTACGCGCAGGAGCAGGTGCTTCGCTACATCAAGAAGTATGTTCCGGTGGCGGGTAAGGCGCAGCTGGGCGGCAACTCGGTGGGTATGGATAAGCGCTTCTTGGAGCGCTACATGCCCGAGGTCATGACGCACCTTCACTACCGTGTGATTGATGTGTCGACCATTAAGGAGCTGGCGGCGCGCTGGTACCCTGCGGCTCGTCACAGCGCCCCGGCGAAGACCGGTAACCACCGCGCACTGGGTGATATCAAGGACTCGATTGATGAGTTGAAGTATTACCGCCGCGCTATTTTTGTGCCGCAGGGCCCGGATGCGATTGCTTCGGCGCAGATTGCGCGTGAGGTGGAGGCTGAGCGTGCCGCACGCGAGGCAGCTGAGCGCGAGGCTGAGGCATCCGCTTCTGAGGCGGCCGAGGCGTAAGCTTCGCTTTTCGGCTCTGCCGTGGGTAGTTCCTGCGGGCTGACTTTCGGGGCGAGGTGAGGGGCCTAGACGGGTTCCCCTCCCCTGCGGTTTACACCATGCACAGCCTGTAACGAGCATCACGGCTTTTCAACTTGGCAGGTTTCTGAATCTCCTGTACAGTAGTATCCGTTGCATATCGCAAGGGAAACCAAGCGAAGCACATGGTGGTCGTAGCTCAGTTGGCAGAGCGCCTGGTTGTGGTCCAGGAGGTCGCGGGTTCAACCCCCGTCGATCACCCCGATGGAAAGGGTCGTTATGGTTATCCGTAACGGCCCTTTCGCTTACCCTCAATCCGGTTCACCCGCACGCGGTGCACCCGGCAAGTTCCCACTCAATAGTTCCCGTTCAACACAAGCAAAGGATAATTCCGTGGCTATTCGCCCCATCGTTATTCACGGCAACCCCGTTCTGCACCGCCCCGCGGCACCCGTCACCGAGTTTAATGATGAGCTCAAGGAGCTCGTGGCTGACATGTACGAAACCATGGACGCATCCAACGGTGTGGGCCTGGCGGCACCCCAGATTGGTGTGGGCCTGCGCATCTTCACCTACAAGATGGAGAATGAGGACGGCGTTCCCCCGCGCGGCTGCATCATCAACCCGGTACTGACCCTGGGCAAGATTTCTACCGCCGACCCGGACCCCTACGAGGAGGAAGAGGGCTGCTTGTCCTTCCCCGGCTACGGCTTCCCCCTCAAGCGCGCCGAGTGGGTGACCGTGAACGGTCTTGACGAGCACGGCAACCCCGTCCAGTTTGAGGCGACCGGCTGGTTCGCACGCTGCATGCAGCACGAAACCGACCACCTTGACGGCAAGCTGTACGTGAACCGTCTAAACAAGAAGTGGACCGGCAAGATGAAGAAGGTCGTGAAGAAGGAAGGCTGGACCGTTGACGGTAACTCGTGGATGCCCGGCGTGGATCCGGATCCGTTCGGCCACTAATCACGAGCTCTTCTGAAGGTCAGAGACCTTTCGAGAAGTTTAAAACGAAGACCGCGAATGCACTCTATAAGTGCATTCGCGGTCTTCGTTTTCCGTCAGCCGATAATTTTTCCGTCAGCTAACGGTAGCGTGAAACGGGTCATCCTATGAGCCGGGTTCTGTCTAAAACGCCGCCCGAAGGGGCGTTTCGAGGCAATCATCTATCTAGAACGTACGTTGCCGCACGTCTCAAGCAGCCTACCCGAATACGCACCCCACCTCCGTGAAGGAAGCTGACGGGGATCGGGCGCACTACCCTACCATGGCGTATTCTGTTTGACCTTGCTCCGAATGGGGTTTACCTAGCCGGGCACGTCACCGCGCCCGCTGGTGGTCTCTTACACCACCCTTTCACCCTTACCGCGGCGAACCGCGGCGGTTTACTTTCTGTGGCACTGGCCTGCGGGTTACCCCGAGTGGATGTTATCCACCATCCTGTGCTGTGGAGCCCGGACTTTCCTCGAAGCACGTGTGCCTCGCGATTGCCCGGACGGCCCGTTTCACCCAACCCATTATACGCACACCCTTGGAGGTGGCTATTTCCCGGGTTCGTTTCGCGGGTACACGGGGGCACACTGGGCCTCGCGGGCGCGCTATCGTCTCGCAACTACCCTGCGCCTCGTAGCTACCCGGCGTCTCACGGGTACACTGGAGAGATGCTGATTCTTCTTCCCCCTTCTGAAGGTAAGACCCCCGCCCCTGCCGGCAATGCGCCGGTTTCTTTCGCTGACCTCTCGTTCCCTGAGCTGACTGCCGAGCGTGAGAGCGTCCTGGAGGAGCTGGCGGCTGTCAGCTCAGGACCCGATGCTCTCGCGGAGCTCAAGGTGGGCGCATCCCTCGAAGCAGAGGTGGAACGCAACACGCGCCTGCTGACCGAACCGGCACAGCCCGCAATCCGCACCTACACTGGCGTGCTGTTCGAGGCGCTGGATTATGCGAGCTTCTCCCCCGCCGAACGCGATGCCGCGCACTGGTCGCTACTGATTTCTTCGGCGCTGTGGGGTATTCTGCGCCCCGAGGACGCAATCCCCGCCTACCGCCTGTCGATGGGCGTGAAGCTGGGTTCAGTGGGTGCGCTCGCCTCCTTCTGGAAGGGTGCGTTGGGTACCGCCCTGGAGGCGACCGCGAAGGACCAGCTGATTCTGGATTGCCGTTCTGCCGCCTACGCGAAGTCGTGGGTGACTCCCCCGTCGCAGACTCTGGCGGTTCGTGTGGAGCGTGTGGCGGCTGATGGGTCGCGCAAGGTCGTCTCGCATATGGCGAAGCATTACCGTGGCCTGTTTGCGCGCTACCTGATTCAGTCGGGTTTGGCGGCTCGTCCTATTGACGGCTCTACGGCGGGTATTGCCGAATTTTTGGAGGCGGTGAGCGAGGACTGGTCGGTGGAGTGTACCCTGCCGGCGGCGCGTAAGGCGGGCGTTTTGACGCTGCTGGTGCATGAGCAGTAGGTCGCCCAACTATTTGTTTTCGCCTATTTTTTGCATCATATTGAAAATTTTTTAACTATTTTTCTAGGGGCTTAAGCCTGTATTGTCCCCTGTAAAACCACATTTCCCCACATTTCAGGGGTTGCCCTCAATGAGCGGAGAAGGCGGTTAGTGTCCAACTATCCGCCTTCTTTTTGCGAGTAAAAATGTTTATAGTGTTAAACGGCTCGCCATTGGTGGCGGGTATTTCACTCACAAACACTCATATTCCCAACTCAGCACACACGAAGCACGACATGCCATCTACGTGCAGCAAACTCTCAGAGGCTTAACCAACGGTTATTAGTTTGCTAGCGTAGAAGTGAACACTCAGAAACACGTCGATGGGACAATATCATGTCTATTTTTTCCTCTCGTCGCGCCCTTTTTAAGGGTGCGGCAGCACTAACAGTCGCTGGCGCTTTGGGTGCGCACCACGCCGATGAGCAGAGCGCTCAGGCTGCCACCTTGGACGTTAAGACCACTCCGCTGACGTTTAAGATTACTGAGGCGTCATTTGATATTAGCGGCTTCAACCTCAGCTACGAGATTACCGGTCTGCAGGCTGTGCTTGATACCGGCCTGTACACCCCGTACATCGAGGCCGGCTACTACACCAAGGAGAAGGGCTTCAAGCAGTTCTACTTCTTCGCTCTTGAACCGAAGAAGCGCATCGAGAATGATGTCTACATTAGGCACCACATCATTAATCGTGATATCACCGGTGGTCCGAATGCAAACTATGGTATTCGTCTGTCTCTTCGTCCGCGCCGTGAGCAGTACACCATTCTGCGCACTCTTGAAGTTCGCCCCACGATTGACACTGAGTTCGCGTGGGCACCGTTCATTGTGGACATTGATATGGATGGCGAGTACGCTCCCGATATCTACAGGTCATGTAGCGCGAAGGTTCTGTTGCTCGATAAGAACCGTTGTTTCCACCCCCAGCGTGCGGTGACCCGCGGCGACCTGATGGATGCTATCTACCGAAGCGCCCGCTCGCCGAAGGTGAAGCTTCCTGCGCGTTCTCCCTTCCCGGATTTGTCCCCGAAGGATGAGCGTTACCCGGCGTATATTTGGGCGTATCAGAACGGTCTGACTTCCGGCTGGTCTGACGGTAAGATGCACCCGGAGGCGGTGGCTAGCCGCGCTACGATGGCTGCGTTCTTCTACCGTTACTTTATGCTTACCCCCGGTCGTCGTTCTTATTGGTTCCGTCCCACTACCCCGCAGGATATGAAGCCGGGTGCCCCGTTCTACACCGAGTCGGTGTGGCTGCACTCGTCGGTGAATATCGATACGAGCTATCACTATAAGAGCAAGGATTTCCGTCCGACCAAGACTGCTACCCGCGAGGAGCTGGCTCGTGTCCTGTCAATGCTCGACATGCTTGACACCATCCCCAACAGCCCCTATATCGATGCTTAAGATTTGGCAGGTGCCGTGAACCGGACGGCTGACCCTACACGTTTTAGCGTGAGTTGACTTCTGAGAACAGCAACTGAAGATAGCGGCTATAGAAGGGGCGGTGAGAGTTTTTCTCTCACCGCCCCTTTTTTTGGTGTGGTCTTTTGGGGGTCGGGCTTTGTATAAAACCGGGGGGCGTAATTTTCGATTTTTTGTCTTATAACTCTCATTGGAATGTTTTTCTCGTGTTTTCATTGAATGTCTAAGACGCGGGTTGGTAGGCTGAAATTGCACTTCAGCATGCCGCCGCTACGGGTCCTCTACTATGTGGATTCGGTGCGGGTTCGGTGCGGTGGACTGTCACTCATTGATCCTCTCAACTTCTTTTCTCATTCGCCCTCTTTCATGCAGAAAATTCAGGTTGGATAATGATGTCCTCTTTCTTTAAACCTGCTCGTGGCACGCGCCGAAAAGTTGCGGGTGCTTCCCTGGTTTTGGGTTTGACTCCGCTGCTGGCTTTGACGCCGCTGGCGGCTCAGCCTGCGCCCGCCTCCTCTGTGAACACACAGCAGGCAACGACTCAAGAAACACCAGCCCGTCAGGTGCCTCAAGTGCAGGGTGGCGATCCCGCCTCTAAGCTGGAGAACGTTGATTTGAAGGTCACGACAGGCCCCCTCAACATTTCTCAGGGCGGTATCGTGTCGGTGACGACCTCTCCGTTGAGCGCTGAATTCCGTCAGAAGTACACGTTCCACGAGCTCGCGTTGGTGGAACGGGGTTCCACGTACGTCCATGCCGGGCATCATAATTATGTTCCTCTCACTCAGTACGGTGGGATGGTTAGTGACCTCAAGCAGCAGGGTAATGTGCGAGAGAACCCGGATGGTAGCCTCACCTTCACGCTCATTGTTCCCGCCCAGGTTGTTGAGGCTCCAGAGGGGACTCTCTTCGATACGGTACTGACGTACTACCCGTCGAATGAGTTTGCGCCGGATCCGTTGACGTGGTCGAATCGCCGGATAACCCGTACTCCTACCGATGTGGTGCAGGACGCTAAACCTACGAAGACCACCTACCTCTTCAGTTCACCTTCTATCGAGCATCCGGAAGAGGATACAACCCTGACGGTTGAGGGTTTCCATATCCTCTCGAAAAGCACCTTTTGGGGTCCTGAAGGCCCGGCGGTCCTGACCCTCTATGAGGTTGATCCGGTGACTGGTCGGGGTATTGGTTCGCCTGTGTTTACTCAGAATCTGAATTACACCAGGTGCGGTCAGTACTGTGATTCGTTCTTGAACGACCATTTCAGTACGGCTATCACAATTCCCGGGGGCACCCTCAAAGCGGGTAGGCAGTACAAGATTGGTTTCTACGGCGGTGGTCTTCCTGACCCGACTTCGGAGGAATACCCCGGGGCGTGGATGACCGATGTGGCAGACTTCATCCCGGTAGGTACCCCGGAGCAAGATACAGCTCCCACCAGCATCTACGTCTCGGGAGATAAGGTGAGCCCTTATCGCGAGAATAATACTTTGAAGGTGACTGTTTTGGGTCTGCCGCAGCTGACCAATGGCTACTACCGTTTCTCCTTGCAGCCGATTGATGATCATGGCCGTCCGACCGGGCAGAAGTCTTGGGAGAAAGTGATTCCTGCCGAGAGCATTCAGAAGGGTCGTGCGGAGCAGACGCTTTCTCTTCCCGGTTATGCGCTGAATTTTGAGGTGGCCTATCGGCTCTTTGTGGAGAAGGTAACCCCGAATCAGGGTGATGCTGTCGATTCGGTTGAGCAGGTTGCTTCCAAAGACCTGGACTTGGATATCAGTCAGGAACGGGAGATGGAGGCTGCCAGGAAGTGGATTGTGAACCGTCAAATTCTGCCGGACTACCCCACTAATCACGATTGGACATCAGTGAATCGCCGTTCTGTGACGGTGGCGTTGTACCGGTTAGCGGGTGCGCCGCAGGTTGAGCTTCCGGCAACCAGCCCTTACACGGATATTACGCCGGACGACCCTGACTATACCGCTATTATTTGGGCTCGTCAGCGGGGTATTACGTTCGGCTGGGTTGATGGTCGCTTCCACCCGAATGAGCCACTTTCGGACCGTTCCACAGCCGCGTTCCTCTACAGGTATCAGCGGTTCCAGGGGGAGGCGTCGCCAAGCTTACCGACGTCTCCTTCACTGCCGGACTCTAACCCGAAGAAACAGAAGCATTTCCCGCTTAGCTCTCATTGGCGGCTCTGGATCAGCCCGGAGACTGCTTTTTCACGTGAGTCTCGCTGGGCTATTGAGCAACGTATCTGGGGTTACATGCCTGATCAAGGTTACTTCTATGAGAGCTTTGACGGCTTCAAGATGTCGTACCGTCAGGTGGCTGTGATGCTGTACCGTATGGAGCACGGCGGCAGCCGCCTCAGGTAACGCCCGGTCGTGGTGAGGGGTAAGCGGTGGACTGGGATGCTCGACGTAGTTCGGCTTTTCAGCCCGCCGGTGCCGCCTCGGTTTCCCCTCTCCAGCGGCCTCTCTTACCTGACGCCAGGCTTTACGGGGCTTCTTCTCCCCTAGTCTGGCTTTCAGGTTCTATCCGCTCAACTTCTTCACTCACTTCATCTACTCACTCATTTCAATCACCGTATAAATTTTGTAGATGGGATTATGATGTCTTCATTCTTCGCCCCACGAGGTGCCCCGCACCATTCTGAGACCCCGCGCCACCCGGCGAGCGCACGCGTGCTCAGCCTGTCGCTGCTGCTGGGTTTGAGCCCGCTTGCGGGTATTACTCCTGCGGCGCTGGCGGCACCTGACCAGCAGGCGCCCGCCTCCCCCGCCCAGCAGGCAGATACGCAGCAGGCAAGTAGGCAGCAGGCAGCACTTCAAGCAGCGCCCGTGCAAAACGCACCCGTACAGGGTAATAAGCAGGATGCTTCCCTGCCGACCCTGCGTGTGTCCAGCGGTTCCCTCGACATTCTTCACGGCGGTACCGTGCACGTGGAGGGTACCGGGCTGAGCCCCGAGTTCTTGGCGCATCATGAGCTGCGTAGCCTCACGATTGCTCCGAAGGGCTCTTCGACCTACGCCAACCCCTACCAGAAGGTCGATCACCGCGGCCTCGTCTTTGAGGCTCCGAAACCGGCTGCTGACGGCAGTTTCAGTGCCGATCTGACGGTTCCGGCGAATAGCCTGCCGGCAAACCTGGAGTACGAGGTCATTCTGACCTACCGCCCCGTAGATGATGCGCACCCTTATGCGTGGAACACTGAGGATCGCGTCCGTACGGCGCTGCCGGTGGAGTTCGACCTCCCGAAGGCTGTCCTTCCCTCCATCACCTATGATGTTTCGGCTATTTCTGAGGAGCAGATTGCTTCCGGTCAGCCGGTTGAGGTGACGCTGACGGGTACCGGTTTTCAGGATGTCAGCTCCGTGAAGTTCACCCTGTCCGAGCATGATGAGCAGGGAAAGGTCACGAACGATAATGTGGCTTCGCTTGGTGAGCTGAAGGCGCCGGATACGGAAGAGAATCAGCGCATTTTCGAGGGTTTGATTCCGAATGGCTATTTCCAGAAGAAGGTCACTATCCCCGCCGGAGTTCTGAAGTCCGGTAAGGGGTATTCCCTGGGTGTTTCCGGCGTAGAAACCCACGGATGGAATAAGCTGACGCGTAAGTTCCCCTTCGTTCCTGTGGGCAATAACCCTGCGCGCATGGCGTATCAGAATAATTCGTTCAGGAACACCCTGCCGAAGGTATCTGTTGCTGCGCAGAATTTTGATCCCGGTCAGGACCGCGTCTATAAGGTGACTATTTCTAATATTTCACCCGAGGTGGACCTGGGGTACTACCTTGACTCTGTGTCGATTTATAACGCTACCTCTGGTGAGCAGGCACCTTTTGCGAGGACTGATGTAGCGAGCCAATACGATAAGCATGACGAGCTGGTAACCCGCAACGCTGACGGCACTCTGACCGTGGAGGTTGAGTATAAGGTTCACGGTGATTCCTCCTATAGGCCTTCTTCTCGCGGCTCAATGGCTGAAGTGCGTGTGGTGTTCTCGGACTCTAAGTATTCGTACGGTAGCCATAAGTTCACGGTGAGCGCCCAGCTTCCGATGGCGCCTCTTGCCGCTGACGCTGTTGATTGGGAGAACCCGGCGAATGTTGAGTTGAAGGTCGATTCGGGAACCCTCAATATTTCTCAGGGTGGCACAGTGTCGGTGACGACTTCCCCGTTGAGCGCCGAGTTCCGTAAGAAGTACGCTTTCTACGAGCTGGCTCTGGTGAAGCGCGGATCGGTGTACGTGTATGAGGAGCACCATAGTTATCCGCCTCTCAACGAGTACGGCGGGATGCTCAAGGACCTGGAGCATCAGGTGCGGGAGAACCCGGACGGGAGCCTCACCTACACGTTTGAGATTCCCCCGCAGTACCTTGAGGTTGCCAACGGTACGCTCTTCGATGTGGTGATGTCGTACTACCCGTTGGATGATTTTGAGCCGGAACCTTCGAGTAGGTCGAACCGCTTGTATGCCCGCGCCCATATTGATACGGTTCAGGAGGCGCAGCCGACCCGTGGAACCTACACCTTCAGTCAGTCCTCTATCGATAACCCGTGGAAGGATACGACGCTACGAGTTGAGGGACGCCATGTCCTCTCCCAGGCTAGTGAACTGATTTCTAATGAGTCGCCGGTCGTCGCTATCTATGAGGCTGACCCTGCAACAGGAAAGATGGTGGGCGAGCCTGTGTTCACTCAGCAGGTGGACTACACGTACTCCGGGGTTAACTCCAGGTGGTTCCGCAATAACTATTTCAGCACGGAGCTGAAGATTCCTGCGGGTACGTTGAAGCCGGGCAAGCTCTACTTTATTGGCATGTATGGGGACGGGTTGCCTTACCCCGGCATGGAAGATTCTCCGGGTTCTATGCTGAATGATGTTGCTGAGTTCCTTCCGGTGCATTCTCCCGAGCAGGAGTCCACGGGGCCCGCGCTGCACCTTGGGTCGGGGGGCCTGAACCCGTACGCAAAGACGAACTCGTTTACGGCACGCATTACCGGGCTCTCTGCACCGGGTGAAGGGTCGTACCGCCTCTCAGTGCAGCATGTTGATGAGCAGGGGCGTCTGACCGGTCAGACGGTGCTCCAGCAGGCGATTCCCGCCGATCGCATCCAGGATGGCAGGGTGGAGATGGACCTGACGATCGCTCAGCAGTTGAGCTATTCAGGCGCTTATCGTCTGGTCTTGGAGAAGGTCACCCCCGGTAAGGATGGTGCTGGCGAGTCGGTGGAGCAGCTTGCTGTCGAGGATATTCATCTGAAGCTGACGCGTGAGGATGAGTTGCAGGCGGCTAAGCAGTGGTTTGCTGATCGTGATATTTTGCCTAATCCTTCGCCGATGTCCTGGCATAGCGGTGTGACGCGCCACGATGTGACGGTGTCACTGTACCGCTTGGCGGGTTCCCCGAAGGTTGAGCTGCCTGCAACCAGTCCTTACGCGGATGTAGCGACGAGCGACCCGGACTACGCCGCGTACATTTGGGCTCGTCAGAAGGGCATTACGTTCGGCTGGGCGGACGGCAAGTTCCACCCGGAGGCGAAGCTTTCGACCCCGTCGACGGTGGCGTTTATGTACAGGTATCAGAAGGCGATGGGTCAGGTCACGCCGAAGGCGCCGACCTCTGCCTCGTTGCCGAAGAACAGTAGCCTGCCGGGCAATAATGACGCGCCCCGAAGTGCTAGCGGCTGGCAGCATAAGGTTCGTAAGGGTAGCGCTTTCTGGCATGAGGCTCAGTGGGCTGTTGATCACCGCATGTGGGGTTACCACGTTGAAGAGGAATACATCTATGAGGACTTTGATAAGTCTTGCGTTTCCTCTCATGATTTGGCGTTGATGCTGTACCGCTTGGAGCACGGCGGCAGCCACCTCAAGTAGCGCCCAATCGTGGTGAGGGGTAACCGGTGGGCTGGGATGCTCGACGTAGTTCGGCTTTTCAGCCCACCGGTGCCACCCCTCCTATTTGTTTCTCCAGAATGCTCCTTCTCCCCTGTTGAGGGTTTTCTTTTCACGCTTTATCCACTCGACTTCTTCGCTCGCTTCATCTACTCACTCACTTCATTCACCGTACAGTTTTTGTAGATGGGATAATGATGTCTTCATTCTTCACACCACGAGGCGCCCCGCGCCACCCGGCGAGCGCCCGTGTGCTCAGCCTGTCACTGCTGCTGGGTTTGAGCCCGCTTGTCGGTATTACTCCGGCGGCGCTCGCAACACCAACCCAGGCAGCACCTGAGCAGCAGGCACAACCGGCACAGGCGACCCCCGCCTCCCCTGCAGACGAGCAGAAGAAACCTGACAATCCAGTTGGCATGAAGCTCACCTCGGGCACCCTCAATATTTCTGAGGGCGGCACTATCTCCGTGACCACTGCACCACTGAGTACCGAGTTCCGTGCGAAGTACACGTTGTATGAGTTTGGCATTGTGGAGCGCGGTAAGAATTACCTTCAGTCACTTTACGGCGATCCCCTCCCTGAAGCGCAGTACGGCAGCAAGGTTGCCGACCTCCGTGCTGAGGGTAAGGCACACGATAATCCTGATGGGAGCGTCACGTTCACTCTTGATATCCCGAAGCAGTGGATGCTGGTTCCGGAGGGCACCCTCTTCGATGTGGTGTTGACCTATTACCCGTCCGGTAAGCCTGACCCGCGCGACTATCCGTATGAAGATCCCCGTAGCACGGCGCGAATTCCTTTGCCCACGGTGCGCGACCCTGAGCCTGATCAGCCGACGTACCGCTACAGCATTTCGGCGATTGATAAGCCGTGGCAGGATACGACTCTGACGGTTGAGGGCTACCATATTCTCCGCCCGAATATCGTAGGCGGGTACGACGGCCAAGCGCACGTCACTCTGTATGAGGCGGACCCGGTTACGGGAAAGATTATGGGACGTCCTGTTTTCTCTCACGTGGTTCCGATGACAGGCGACTGCTGGAATTACTGTATTGGGTTCCGTAATAACTACTTCGCCACGAAGATGACAATTCCGGCGGGTACGTTGAAGCCGGGCAGGCTCTATGTGATTGGTATCTACGGTTCTAATCTTCCTCACCCGGGCGAGGAGGACTATAACGGCAGCTTGCTGACCAGTGTTGCGCAGTTCCTTCCGGTGCGGTCGGAGCAGCCGAGCGATAACCAGCCGAATCCTGACCAGCCTGTAGCGCGTCCGGATTTGTACATTCCGTATAAGCGCATCAACCCGTATCAGGAGATGAATACTCTCACCGCCCGTGTCTCGGGTCTTCCGAAGCTTACCGAGGGCTATTACCGTTTCTCGGTTCAGGCAACGGATATTTTTGGCGAGCTGACCGGTGAGAAGGCGTTGGAGCAGGTTATTCCCGTTGAGCGCATCCACGATGGTGCCGCGGAGGAGAAGCTGAACGTCCCCGGTAGCGCGCTGAATTATGAGGGGTCTTACAGGGTTGTTCTGGAGAAAGTAATCCCTGGCAAGGATGGCGCCGCAGATGCGGTCGAGCCGGTGGCTTCTGAGAATCTTGATCTCTTGGCGAATACTACGGAGGAGCAGAAGGCGGCTCTTGAATGGGTTAAGCAGCAGGCTCTTTTGGACGAGAGTAAGACCGTTTTGAGTCGCCGCGATGTGACGGTGGCGTTGTACCGTATGGCGGGCGCACCTCATGTTGAGCTGCCTGCAACCAGCCCTTACGCGGATGTGGCGACAAGCGACCCGGACTACGCGGCGTACATTTGGGCTCGTCAGAAGGGTATTACGTTCGGTTGGGTCGATGGTAAGTTCCACCCGGAGGCGAACCTTTCGGCGCGTTCTACGTTGGCGTTCCTGTACAGGTACCAGCGGATGGTCGCGCCGGCTCCTGTGCCGGAGTCGAGCAGTTTACCGTCTTCGTCGGTGCCCAAGAACAGTAGCGTGCCGGGTGATTCTCCGGTCCGGGTTTCGCGTTCGCATTGGTCCGATTATGAGCGTACGGATACTGCGTTCTGGCGGGAGTCGCTGTGGGCTACTCAGCAGTTCATCTGGGGTTATAAGGATTATTCTCGCCGTTACGCTGAGGATTTCAGTTCGGATACTGTTTCTTCTTCGGAGTTGGCGGTCATGCTGTACCGTATGGAGCACGGCGGCAGCCGTCTCAAGTAGTTTCGGTGCGTAAAGTGGCTAGTGGGCTGAAATTTTCGGGCTGATTCGCCCGGCTTGGCGTGAAGAATGAATGCCTATGCATGCATTCTTCACGCCCTCAAATATCAGAATTTATATTGGTTTCTTTTTAGCGCGGGCGAGGGTATCGAAGCAACGAATGACCTTCATCAGCCAACGAGTAGGTCTCCTCGTTCACATACTTCCACGTGCTCTGAGAGACCGGGACACCGGCCGGGTGCTCAATCAGGATCTTGTAGTTGCCGCAGAAATCTGCGTCGCTTTCCACGTCAGAGAAATCCCATAGGATGCTCCACCGCTCACGTTCCAGTTCAGGGATCTTCTCGCCCGCCACAATGTCAGGAACCCATTTCACGTTTTCGCAGTATTCCCACCGACCGAAGCCCACAAAACCAACTCGGACACGGGTGCCTTCATTATTGGGCCAGAAGTCTTCATCCCACTTGAAGTCCGTGAAATATTTGAACCCCTCACTCATAGGCTTCACAGCTTCCATCAGATGCTCAACCACCTCACAGGTGTCAGCCTCGAAAGTCACATAGCCTACTCCATAGAGATATTAGCCATCTCAAAATCTCTTCTGTCGTATTTACAAGTACACCTCTAGTATCCCTCCTTCCCAGAATTTTCTTGCGTATGGTTCTGGGCGGAATACTGTTCTGGCTGGAGTCATTCGTTCCGTAAGGAGTCTCGGTGGGCTGTGCAGCAACACATCTGGGGCTACGCCGAGGATTGGCGACGCGAGTACTTTACTTGGGAGCAAACGACTACCTACGACTTGGCGGTCATGCTGTACCGTATGGAGCACGGCGGTAGCCACCTCAGGTAGCACCCGGTCGTGGTGTTAGCTATTTTGGTTGGCTTTCGTCAAGTAGGCGACTTTATGACTCTGTTTATGTGCCATTTTTATTGTGGGTGACTTTTATGTTGCCTTGCCCACCGCATTGTGAATATTCTCAACCTGCAGAGGTTGCATAGGTGCGAATTTTTCGAATGCGGTGGGTTTTTTGCGCTTTCTTTTTTGTACAGTGACCAGTGTTTGTGCTTATCAGCACAATATTTAGGCATATTTTCCACGTCATGCACATACTTTTTAAAGCTATACTTCACATTAAGACATGCGATAAAACACACAGACATTTTTCGCACTGATAACCTTTCAGGTTCCAGCACGTCTTAACTATTTGCTACGGTGTTTATGCGCACCACACTCGATGCGTGACACCGATAAAAACTGATTGGATAACAATGTCCTCACTTCCCAACCACATGCGCTTTGCGCTACCCAAAAACATGGCTAAGAGCGGCTGCGCCCTCACTTTGGCGGGCGCCATGCTCTTGCCCCTCTCCCCCGCGTTTGCGGCTCCTGCTGCTACTCCGGTAGCAGCCGAGGCTGTTGCACAGGGTGAGGTTCAGGGTGCCCAGCGCCTGCAGGTTACCTCCGGCACTTTTGATATTCTCAAGGGCGGCAACGTGACCGTTAGCGGCTCCGGTTTCTCCAAGGACTTCGTTAAGGGCAAGTCGTTCCGCCTGTACGTTGTTCCGAAGGGTGAAAGCATTGCTTTCCCGCCGCACCGTCCGCGTGATTACCCCTTCTATGTTCAGGATGTTCCCGCCTCCGCTTTTGCGGCTGACGGCACCGTGAACCTGACTGCTTCTATCGGCGCTAACTATCTGGAGGCCAATGGCTCGTCCTTCGATGTTGTGCTCGGTTACCGCGATGACGCTGAAGACGGCTGGATTCCCGCGGATGAGGTTCGTACCGAGCTGAAGGTTGCGGATGTTCCCGCCGTTGATTCCCCGACCCTGTCGTACGGCGCTTCGTCGGTGAATGCTTCTGAGAACACTAAGGTCACCGTGAACGGTGCCGGCTTCCAGAACATTTCGTACAACGGTAGCGAGTCGCTGATTGTTGCGGTTCGTGCGGTTGATCCGGCGACCGGTAAGGCGACCGGCCCCGCGCTGGCTCAGTCGGAGGCTAAGTTCACCTCCTACTCTGCTTTCTTCGGTCAGTACATGGGTTACACCAACGGCCGTTTCTCGACTGTTCTGGACATCCCGGCGGGCACCCTGAAGTCTGGCAGCTCCTATGTTGTGCAGACTTTCGAGTTCAACGTTCCGGAAGATAACGATGAGGCGAACAGCCAGGCGCTGAGCACTCAGGCGTTTGTTCCGGTGAACGGCGAGAACGTTAAGAAGGCCTCTCCTTCGGTTTCTTTGAGCACTGACAAGGTGGATCTGAGCTCTTCGACCACTATCCGTGTGAAGGGTAAGGATTTCAACGTCCCGGCTGGTGCTACCGTGAACGTGCTGTTCTCGGCTGCTGAGGCTGACGGCAACCCGACCGGTGAGGCTCTGGAGAGCATCACCCTGAGCGCTGACCGTGTGGCGACCGGCGCGTTTGAGACGACCGTTAATGTTGACGGCACCAAGCTGGATGCTGATAGTCGCTACGCTATTTTCGTGACCGTGAACTACGCTGATGGTGACCGCGAGCGCATCGCGGCTGATTACCTGACTCTGACTGGTGAGTCTGCGAACCAGAAGGCTCGTGAGCGTTTCGCTGATGTTCCGGCTGCTCACGCAAACCACAAGGCTGTTCTGTGGGCTACTGATCAGAAGCTGATTGATTCTCGTGAGAAGGATTGGTTCGGCGTTAATGATGATGCGACCCGCGGTGAGCTGACTGTTGCTCTGTACCGTCTGGCTGGTTCCCCGAAGGTTGATCTGCCGGCTACTAGCCCGTACGCGGATGTGAAGACTGATGACCCGAACTACGCTGCGTACATTTGGGCTCGTCAGAAGGGTATTACTTTCGGCTGGTCTGATGGTAAGTTCCACGCGAATGCGTCTGTTTCTAACGCTACTGTTGCGGCGTTCCTGTACCGTTTCGATGGTAAGAAGCCGGTTGCTGTGGCTGAGGCGCCGTACACCGATGTGAAGGTCGGCTCTGCGTTCTACCGTGAGATTACGTGGGCTAAGCAGCAGAAGCTGCAGGTGTTCCCGGGCTCTGAGTACCACCCGTCTGCGCTGGTGAGCCGTGGTGAGCTGGCTGGTTTCTTGATGAACTACAAGGTCCGCTAGAGCTCTATAGGGTCTGCTAGGGCTAGTCTCTAGGGTCTAAAGATTATGCCGGGCTGGCGGCGATGAAACGTTGGTTTTATCCCGCCGGCCCGGCTTTTCTGTGCCTTCTGCCGGGTACTAATCCGCGGTTTTTCAGGGTATTTTTGCCGATTAACACGCTAATGTGGGTTGTACCGCATGTGGGGCGCACCTCATGCGGTACCCGCTATTGGGGGGATTTTCGGGGTGCTCCGCTCCCCTTTTTCAAGATTGTTCTGTGGAGTGTAAATTAATATTTTTCAAGCCGTAGTTTATGCTTAGGACTGTTGCGTCCCCTTGGTGCGCGCCCGTTTCCGGTTGGGCGTCTGTTGTGCGAGGGAGCCCATCACACACCGATATATCAACCACATTGAGGATTTATGTCCCAGGATTTTAAGCAGTCGACTGATACTGCCCATAATTCTTCTGCACCTCTGCTTGCGCCGGAGGGTACTCCCGACACTTCTTCTCAGGATGCTTCTAAGAAGCGTAAGCGCCGCCGCATTGAGCTGGCTGTTGGCGCTGTGGCACTGGCGGGTGTTTTATATCTGCCGTTCTCCCCTCTTTTCTCTTTTTATGATTCGTCGGAGGCGCGTCTTTCGTCGGCGGATACTGCTGCGCCGGCGACCGCTTCGGCTACTTCTGCGTCTGCCCTGGTGTCGAGCTCTTCAACTCAGGGTCCGAAGATTCTGCGTCCGTCCGTGACTGCGCCGGATGCGAACACTATTTTTGTTGATGCTCCTGAGGATTCTGCGTACTATGCGGGTATCCGTTGGGCTGTTCGCACCCAGACGATGGAGCCGGTTTCTGAGGACCATTTTGGTGCTGAGAATCCTGTGACTCGTGGCGAGCTGATTACCATGTTCTATAAGCTGGCGGGTTCGCCTGCGGTGACCCGTCCGGAGCATTCACCGTATGCGGATGTTGATGAGTCTGACCCGAACTATGATGCGTACCTGTGGGCGCGTCAGGAGCGCATTACTTCCGGTTGGGTTGATGGTAAGTTCCATGCGGAGGCGCGCCTGTCGAATGCTTCTGCGGCGGCTCTTCTGTACCGTGCTGATGGTGCGCAGAAGATTCAGATGTCGGGTACTTCCCCGTTTAGCGATGTGTCGTCTGCGACTCCGTTCTACCGTCAGATTGTGTGGGCGTCTCGCCATGGTGTGTCGACGGTGTCTGAGGGTAATGCTTTTGAGCCGACGGCGCAGACGTCTCGTGGTCGTGTTGCGATGATGATGCACCTATACTTCCGCACTTCCTAGTTTCTGTGCTTCGTTTTAGCGCTTTGCTTTAGCGTGTTTGACGGCCCCGTACTCCTGGTGGGAGTGCGGGGTTCTGTTTTTGAGCTTCTGTTTTTCAGGTTTTAGCCTGCTGGGCTCAATTTTAGTGGCTGGTCAACCTGTGAGTTCTCTCAGAACCTTCAAGTCTCTCTTGAGTGTTCCTGATATCTGTTCAACCCTTTGCTAGGGTGAAAGTATCCCCTGGATCGACGGGGATATTCGACCACTTCTCATTGGGTTGGCGCAGATTCGACGAAGATTCCTCACCACCTTTTAGAAACTGCATCGGCGCGATGGGTCCGACCGATAAGGAATGGTTATGTCCGCTCTTCCGAATTTCAAGGCTTCGTCCTTCTTCCGTGCAGCACGGGGTTGCGGTGCACTGGCGTTGGCTGGCGCGATGGTCCTGCCGATGGCTCCGGCGCTTGCCCAGAATGCTGCTGCGGATGCTCCTGCAGCTGCGGCTGCTGTCGCCCAGAAGGCTGAGGCTGAGGCTTTCGCTCCTCACTGGCGCTACAACGCTTTGAAGGATACCGCTAACGATCAGGTTCTGAATTTCTCTGGTTGGGGTTTTAACGGTGATATTAACTCCCCGAAGGGTGTTCAGATTGTTGTGCGTGAGAAGACCCTGAGGGCACCGGTTCTGGCAACCAGCGACATCATCGAGTACAACGACCCCGAGTATTCGTCCCAGTACCAGCATGGGCTCCTCAACGGTAACGTTAAGATTCCTGCTAACACCCTGAATAAGGCAAAGCAGTACGTTGTCGAGGTATGGGGCAACAACGGCTACCAGGAGGGTAGCGAAGACCTGGTGACCCCCGTTGTTGGCAAGGCACCCGAGGGCCGCGGTACTCTGCTCGCTTCTCAGACGCTGAACTTCAATGGTTCTGACGGCACGACGGCTGCGGATGTTCCGGGCGCTAAGGCCACCCAGGAGGACGCTCCGACGTTCGAGGTTCTGTACGACGGCAAGGCTCAGCTGCTGTACACCTTTGAGGGCGGTACCGTCCACGTGAAGGGTTCGGGTTTCACTAAGGAGTGGCGTGAAAAGCACGGCAAGGTGGCGGTTTACCTGGCCGCTTCTCAGGGTGTTCCCGACGGTAGCCTACTGCCCGCTGATGATACGCCGCTGCGTTTTGAGGAGGGTAAGGACTTCACCATTGCTGAGGACGGCACCTTGGATGCTCAGCTGACGGTCAAGCCGGACGTGCTTCAGCGCTACTATGAGCCTCGCTACTACTTCCCCGGTATCCTGCCTTACGATGTGCGTTACGAGGTTGACCTGGTTGCTGAGCAGCAGGGTCAGCCCCAGCTGACTCTTGAGGATTTGTGGGCTGGTAAGAATGTGATTCAGCGTATTGCGGTGCAAACTCAGGCGTTCCGTCCCAGCCCGTTTGCCCCCAAGGTGGAATACAAGGCTCTTGGCGATACCACCACTGATCAGGACATTTACTTCTCGGGTACCGGTTTCTACGGTGAGATTCACTCCGTCAAGGGTGTTCAGTATGTAATCCGTGAGAAGGGTTCGAACACCCCTGTTCTGGCGACCAGCGACATCATTGAGTACAACCACCACGACCGTGCCTTTGAGTATGTGAACGGTGTAGTGAACGGCACCGTGAAGGTTCCGGCTAACACCCTGGATGCTTCGAAGAAGTACGTGGTGGAGGTCTGGGCTAATGACGGCTACAGCGAGAGCGGCGAGTTCCTTGCCCCCGTTGTAGGTAAGGCACCTGAGGGTCGCGGTGAGCTGTTGGCTTCTCAGGATCTGAATTTCAAGGGCTCTGACGCTGTTGAGGATAAGAAGCCTAGCTTGACCGATGAGCAGCGCAAGGAACGCGCTACCCGCGGCGAGCTGGCGGTGGCTCTGTACCTTCAGGCTGGCGCGCCCGAGGTGAAACTGCCGGAAGTCTCTCCGTGGCCGGATGTGAAGACTGACGACCCGAACTACGCTGCGTACATTTGGGTTCGTGAGAAGGGCATCAGCTACGGCTGGTCGGACGGCAAGTTCCACGCGGACGCTGGTATTTCGAATGCTACCGTTGCGGCGTTCACTTACCGTGCGTCGGGTTCTCCTGCGGTGAAGGGCGATTCTCCCTATGCGGATGTTAAGCCTGGTGCTCCGTTCTATCGTGAGATTCTGTGGGCTAGCCAGAATTTGCCTACTGTGTACGGTGGTTCCTATTTCCTTCCTAAGCAGCTGCTGACTCGCGGCCACCTGGAGACTGTTCTGACTGCTTTCCAGTCTCGTTAAGCTGGCTCGCTAAGCTGGCTCTGCTTATCGTCTAGCTGCACGAATAACCCCGTGTTCCCGAGCAGGTTTTCTGTTCGGGAACACGGGGTTCTGTTTTTTTGGGGGGTTCTGTTGTCAGGGTTTAGCCTTGCTGGGTTTGGCTTGCCGAGCTCAATTTTTAGTGGCTGGTCAACCCGTGAAAAATCTCAGAACTCTCAAGTCTCTCTTGAGTGTTCTCTGACATCTACCTGAGGGTTTGATAGGGTGAAAATGTCCCCGAAACCGACGGGGATACTCAACCACTTCTCATTGGGTTGGCGCCGATTCGACAGAGATTTCTCACCCCCAGAAACCCTATGAACCTGCATCATCCCGGTGGGTACAACCCGTTAGGATGATGCATGTCCACGCTTCCGAATTCTAAGTCTTCTTTCCTCCGTGCGGCGCAGGGTTGCGGCGCACTGGCACTGGCTGGCGCTATGGTTCTGCCGATGACTCCGGCACTCGCCCAGGATGCGGCACCTGCCGCTAATGCACCGGCGGCAAATGCTGTGACCCCCAAGCCGGTTGCTCAGGACGCAGTGGCACAGCCGACGTACTCCGCTGATTATGACGGTATTCTGTACACCGGCGAGGGCGGCACCGTGACCCTGAAGGGTGCCGGTTTCACCAAGCAGTGGCGTGAGCAGCACGGCACCGTTGTCTTCTACATTACTGCTACGAAGGACCGCCCCGGTAACGCTGAGCCTTCCACGTCGATGCTCCGTTTTGAAGAGGGTAAGGACTTCACCATTGCCGATGACGGCACTTTTGAGGCAAAGCTGACCATCAAGGCTAAGGCCCTGGAGAGTTTCTACACTCCCATCGATTATTTCCCGGGTATCACCCTGGACGAGGTGCGTTACGAGACGGGTATTTTGACCGAGGCTAAGGGCCAGCCGCAGTCGAGCATTAAGGATATTTGGGCTCGTAAGAACGTTATCGCCCACCACCCGATGTACACCCGCGCTTACCATCCTGAGGTCATGGCACCTAAGTTGAAGTACGATGCGCTGAAGGACACCACGAAGGATCAGGAGCTGCTGGTCCAGGGTGAGGGTTTCGTTGGGGAGGAGCTGCCTGGCCGTGAGGGTGTCATGTACGTGATTCGTGAGAAGGGCACCGCCACGCCTGTCCTGGCGCTGAGCGATATGAAGTCCTACTATGAAGGCCCCGATGGCGTAACCCGCCTGGAGGGAGGCACTCTTTACCGCACCATCAAGATCCCCGCAAACACTCTGGATCCGTCTAAGCAGTATGTCATTGAGGTGTGGAGCGACTACGACTACAACCTCACCAAGAAGGACAGGCCCCTCATCACCCCGATTGTGGGTTTGGCGCCGGAGCACCGCGGTGTTCTTATGGCTCGTCAGGATCTGAAGTTTGAGGGTGTTCCGGACTTCACGGATGCTACCGTACCTAAGGGAGAGTACAAGAGCCTGATTTCGAAGCTCACCTACCAGGAGCAGAAGCAGCGTGCCACTCGCGGCGAGCTAACGGCTGCGCTGTACGCTCAGGCTGGTAGCCCCAAGGTGAACCTCCCTAAGACCTCCCCCTGGCCGGATGTAAAGACCACCGACCCGAACTACGCCGCCTACGTGTGGGCTCGTCAGAAGGGCATTACTTTCGGCTGGTCGGATGGTAAGTTCCACGCGGATGCCGGCATTTCGAACGCTACGGTTGCGGCATTCACCTACCGTGCAGCGGGTTCCCCGGCTGTTTCTGGTGTTTCTTCGTTCACGGATGTTAATCCGAGTTCCGCCTTCTACCGTGAGATTCTGTGGTCCACTCAGCAGTATGTCATTAATCCGGATTTCGGCGCTTTTAATGCGACGGACCTGGTGAATCGTGGTCAGCTGGAGCAGATGCTGTTCAACTTCCAGAACCGCGCTAAGTAAGGCGGACTAGTTCCAACCTGAATACCCCGTGCATCCTGAGAAGTCCTCTTCTCACCGGGTGTGCGGGGTTCAGCTTTTATCGGCTGATCAACCTGTGAAATGCCTCAAAACCTTCAAGCATCCCTTGAGTGTTCCCTGACATCGTTTCGAGGGTTTGATAGGGTGAAAATGCCCCCGAAACCGACGGGGCTTCCAACCACTTTTCTCATAGGGTGCGGCAGATTCAACGGCGAATTCCCTACCCGCCGTTGAGCCCGCAGATTCCTGCGAGAAACGACTTTAAGGATGTGCTATGTCCTCGCTTCCGAACTCTAAGTCTTCTTTCCTCCGCGCAGCTCAGGGTTGCGGCGCGCTGGCGTTGGCTGGCGCGATGGTTCTGCCGATGACCCCGGCGCTGGCTCAGAATGCGGCTCCTGCCGCTGACGCCGCCGTTGTTGCCGCTACCCCGCAGGCGGCCAACCAGGTCGCTGCGGCTACCCTGACCCTGGATGTGTCTCTCCCCAATGGTTACAACTACGACGGCGTAAACATCTTCCTCGTAACGACCGAGGGCGGTACCGTCCACGTGAAGGGCGCAGGCTACACCAAGGAGTGGCGCGCTCAGCACGGTACCGTGGCGCTGTACATTGCCCCCGCGAACTACGCGCCCTCCGGCTACGAGATTCCGACTTCGAAGATGCTGCGCTTTGTGGAGGGTCAGGACTTCACCATTGCCGATGACGGCACTTTTGAGGCTGACCTGAAGGTTGAGGCGTACGATCTTGCCGCCTACTACTTCGTCGATGATGATTATGCTCAGGATCCGACCGGCGGCACCAAGTATGATGTCCGCTACGAGATTCACGTGGTTGCTGAGCAGAAGGGTCAGAAGCCGCTGACCGCTCAGGAGCTGTGGACCAGCAAGAACGTGGTGAGCACTCAGGTTCTGAATACTCTGGGTAAGAGGGCAGAGCCGTTCGATCCTAGCTTGGCATACAACGCTGTGGGTGATTCCGCGCAGGCGCAGAAACTGAATGTTGGCGGTCAGGGCTTCACCGGCAATATCAACTCCGTCAAGGGTGTTCAGTTCGTGGTTCGTGAGAAGGGCTCGAACACCCCGGTTCTGGCAACCAGCGACATTATCGAGTTTGACCACCCCACCATGTACTCGGCGTACCGTGACGGCAACCTGCACGGTACCGTGAATCTTCCGGCAAACACCCTGGATGCTTCGAAGAAGTACGTGATTGAGGTCTGGGCTAACGACGGTTACAGCGAGAAGGGCGAGCTGCTCGCACCGGTCGTGGGCAAGCCTACCGAGGGCCGCGGTACCCTGCTCGCTTGGCAGGACCTGGATCTGAACGGTACGAACGGTTACAGGGATGCAAACCTGCCCAACGCGCAGGATCCTAAGAAGGATGACCAGAAGCCTGCTCCTTCCGATGAGAAGCTGAAGACTCCGGCAACTCGCGGTGAGCTTGCAGCTGCCCTGTACATTCAGGCGGGCACCCCCGAGGTGAAGCTACCCGAGACCTCTCCCTGGCCGGATGTGAAGACTGACGACCCGAACTTCCCCGCTTACGTGTGGGCTCGTCAGAAGGGTATTACCTTCGGCTGGTCGGACGGCAAGTTCCATGCTGATGCTGGCATTTCGAACGCTACCGTTGCGGCGTTCACCTACCGTGCGGCTGGTTCGCCCGCGGTTAAGGGCGACTCCCCGTACAGCGATGTTGCTCCCGGTTCGGCGTTCTACCGTGAGATTCTGTGGGCTCAGCAGAACAAGGTGGTACTGAACGCTAGCGGCGCTTTCGATGCTCAGCATATGGTGACTCACGGTGAGCTGGAAACTCTGATTGAGGCATTCCAGGCTCGCGCTAAGTAAGGTCGTTTAGACCTCCTGCGTCCCCCTCGGGTTTTACCTTGAGGGAGCGTGCGGCGCGTCCGATAACTCTCTGGTTCCCCGTGCTCCCGAATGGTTTTCTGTTCGGGAGCACGGGGTTCAGCTTTTAACAGCTACCGCTGTATGAGATTTCTCGAAACCTTAAAGTATTCCTTGAGTGTTTCCTGACAATCGTTCAACGCTTTGATAGGGTGAGGATATCCCCGAAACCGAGGGGGATTTTCAACCACTTTTCTCATAGGGCGTGCGCAGATTCGACGGTAGATTCTCAGCCTGTAGCTAAGCTCGCGCAGCCCCGGAGAAATGATCCTAAGGATGTCTCATGTCCTCGCTTCCGAACTCTAAGTCTTCATTCTTCCACGCGGCTCGGAACTGCAGCGCGCTCGCACTGGCGGGCGCGATGATCCTGCCGCTGACTCCGGTGCTAGCCCAGGACGCAGCACCCACCGCAAACGTGCCTGTTACTAACGCACCGGCTGTAAATGCCCCCGCCCCTGCAACTCAGGATGTCGCGGATGAGCCGTCTTTCACTGTTGTTTATGAGGATTACTACTACCAGGACGGCCGTGACGTCTTCAAGCAAGAGGGCGACGGCCTGTACACCGGTGAGGACAGTAAAATTACGGTTCTGGGC
>ERZ773214.422-NODE-422-length-27959-cov-12.664672_pt1 | contig 27959 bp, 25 predicted proteins | sample MGYA00511238_ERZ773214 | MGnify/ENA primary metagenome ERZ773214 (study PRJEB29015, sample SAMEA2738157) | human oral metagenome | biome: human oral; feature: human-associated habitat; material: saliva | place: China | collected 2259 ... | reverse complement strand
GGGCGTTGATGTCCTGTGGCTTTCGCCGATCTATCGATCGCCACAGGCCGATAACGGTTACGACATCAGTGACTACCAGGATATTGATCCGGTTTTCGGAACCATGAAGGATTTCGACCAGCTCATTGCTGATGTTCATGCCTTGGGTATGAAGCTGGTTATGGACTTGGTCGTTAACCACACCTCGGATGAACACCCGTGGTTCGTTGAATCGCGTTCATCACTGGATAATCTCAAGCGCGATTGGTACTACTGGCGCGATCCGCGGCCAGGTTTTGAAGGCGGAACTCCCGGAGCGGAACCAACGAATTGGGAGTCTTTCTTTTCCGGCCCGGTGTGGAAGTATGACCCGGCAACTGGGCAGTACTACCTGCATCTATTTGCGGAGCAGCAACCTGACCTGAACTGGGAGAACCCAGAAGTTCGTCAGGCTGTCTACGAAATGATGCGCTGGTGGCTTGATCGAGGCGTCGACGGCTTCCGAATGGATGTTATTAACCTGATCTCAAAGGTTCCGGGATTGCCTGATGGAACTCCTGCGCCCGGTCGAGCTCTGGCCGATGGAAGCCCCTTCTATATGGAAGGCCCGCGCCTTCATGAATTCCTTCAAGAAATGCATCGCGAGGTCTTCGTTGGTCGCGGCGCTCTTTTCACCGTTGGAGAGACCCCCGGCGTCCTTCTAGAAAACGCGCACCTGTATTCCGACCCCGCGCGGCGCGAAGTCAATATGATCTTCCAATTTGAGCACGTCATTTTGGGGCTTCCCGAAGGAAAGTTTGGTCGTCGCACCTTGGAAGAGGGAGATCTTGCTGATTGCCTGACACGTTGGCAAGAAGGCCTTGCCGAGAAGGGTTGGAACAGCCTGTACCTGTGCAACCATGACCAGCCCAGGACTGTGAGCCGTTTCGGAGATGAAGAGTACTGGTATGACAGTGCAACCGCGCTGGCAACCGCGCTTCACCTTCTTCGGGGAACCCCCTACGTGTATCAGGGTGAAGAGCTCGGCATGTCGAATACTGTTTTCGAAGGAATTGAGGACTTCGAAGACATCGAATCGACGAATTACTATCGCCTGGCCGTGGAAGGTGGGGAAGATCCTCAGACGGTTCTTTCCGGTTTGCGTGCCATGGGTCGCGACAATGCGCGAACCCCCGTCCAGTGGGATGGTTCTACGCATGCTGGTTTCACTACGGGTACGCCGTGGATTGCGGTAAATCCGAATTACCCGGTGATTAATGCCTCCGAGCAGGTGGGTGATTCGACCTCGGTCTTTGCCTACTTCAAGGCTCTGATCGAATTGCGTCACCGCTTGGCAGTGGTTGCCAACGGAAGTTTTGAGCGCATCGATGCGGGAAGCCGTGAAATCTTCGCATATCGCCGAGTTCTAGGTGAACGCGAGCTGATAGTTATTGGAAATCTTTCCTCGCGTGATGCCCAGCTGTCGCTTCCTTCAGACATTTCCGAGGCCGCGTCGGAGTTTGTCCCAGTTCTGACCAATGCAAATGTCTGGGAAGAGATGGATGCGCCCCTTGCTCCGTGGAGGGCGCGGGTTTTCCTTGCCTGAGTTCTCGCCGCCTTTTGGAGCTTGGTCCTAGTTGGAGTCAACGCAAAGTACAAAATGCGAGGACTGAAAAAACTCTGGCAGTTCAGGGGGACTCTTCCGAAAAGTGGAATGTCATCCACTCAAGCATTTGACAATCCGTGCACACTGACAGCGGAACGCGAATGTTAGCTGTTCGTGTTCCATCAGGCTGTGGCCCCATCTTCTAGGAGGGAGAGATGGGGCCACAGTCTTATTATCAGGTAGTTTTTAGGTTAATCAAAGGTTATCTTAGGGTTTGGAATTGATGCGTGCAGAGTCACAGTGCTGAACTTTGCGCTGGATGCGTTGCGCGCGGTAATCTATTGACAATTTGGCCTAGATCCAATCTTGTTCATCACGCCATTACCCAGTCTGCACATGCATGAAAACCGGGTGTGCCTAGGTGACAGAGGTGACGGACCAAACAAGACAGATAACGAACGACGCGCTACGAAACCTCAGAACCTGGAAGGATAACCGATGAGCACAATCGCACCTGAACGACACAAAGAAGAAGTCATTCGACACGATGATGACTTCTCATTTGAAGCAGTTCCATCAAAGAACCGACGGTCATTTTGGGCCGTCGGTTTTGTTATGCTCGGCTTCACTTTCTTCTCGGCCTCGATGAGCGTCGGTGCCAAGCTCGGAAACGGCCTGAACTACACCCAATACGTGTGGGCAGTCATCGTCGGTGGCGCAATCCTCGCGGTCTACACGGGTGCGCTGGGCTACATCGGCGCAAAGACCGGTCTGAGCTTCGACCTCATGTCCCGTCGCACCTTCGGTCGCATCGGTTCCTTCCTGCCCTCAGCGCTGATCTCCTTCACTCAGATGGGGTGGTTTGGCGTGGGCGTCGCGATGTTCGCAATCCCCACCGCTGAGACCCTGCACATCAACGCCTGGCCCGTCGTCATCATCGCGGGCGGCCTGATGACCGCCTCGGCCTACTTCGGAATCAAGGCCATTGAGATCGTCTCCTTCGTCTCAGTACCTCTGATCGCAATCCTCGGAAGCTACTCCATGATCAGTGCGGTGAACGCAGGCGGCGGTATTGCTGCAGTCTTCGGTCAAAACCAAGGCATGACCACCGTTGCAGCCATCGGCCTCGTGATCGGAAGCTTCGTCTCCGGCGGTAGCGCAACCCCCAACTTCACTCGCTTCGCAAAGTCCGCAACCTCGGCAGTCATCACCACTGTGATCGCATTCTTCATCGGTAACACCCTGATGTTCACCTTCGGAGCGGTTGGTGGAGCCTTCACCGGTAAGGACGACATCTTCTACGTAATGATCGCTCAGGGCCTGCTGATTCCTGCGCTGATCGTCTTGGGCGCAAACATCTGGACAACAAACAACAACGCCCTGTACACCACCGGCCTGGGCTACGCGAACATCACCGGAATCAACAAGAAGCCTCTGGTTTTGGTCGCAGGCATCATCGGAACCCTTGGAGCCCTGTGGCTCTACGACAACTTTGTCGGCTGGCTGAGCCTGCTCAACGCGACCCTGCCCCCCATTGGTGCAGTTCTGGTTGCCGATTACTTCGCACGTCGGCGCAGCTACATGGATATGGGATCAGATGACCCCGAGGTCAAATGGGCACCGATCGTCGCCCTGGTCGCAGGCGCCCTGACCGGCTGGCTGACCCCCGGCTTCGGAATCGTCTCGATCAATGCCATGGCCGTCGCCATCCTCGTCTACTTCGTCGGAAGCGCAATCGAGAAGGGAATCCGTCGATGAGCACCCCCGCAAGCGCTGGAGCGAACCTGCTCATCACGGGCGTCCGCATTGAAGACGGCCCAGCCGGAGTCGACATCCGCATCACGGATGGAAAGTTCGCGGAAATCGGTGCGGGGCTGACGCCTCGTGAAGGCGAAGAGGTCCGCGACTACACCGGCAAGCTGGTCCTACCTCCCTATATCGAGTCGCACGTGCACCTGGACACTGCGCTCACCTCGGGACAGCCGCGCTACAACGAAAGCGGCACCCTCTTCGAGGGCATCGAGGTGTGGAGTGAGCGCAAGCAGACCCTGACCTACGAGGACGTCAAGGACCGTGCGGGCCGGGCTCTTCGTCAGCAGGCACAGTTTGGTATTCAGTACGTGCGCTCGCACGTCGACGTGACTGACCCGGACCTGACAGCTCTTCGCGCGCTCATTGACCTGCGTGAGGAACTCAAGGACTCCATGACCCTGCAGTTGGTCGCCTTCCCGCAGGAAGGCATCGAATCCTTCCCGAACGGACGTGACCTTATGCGTCGCGCGGCCGAAATGGCTGTCGATGCTATCGGTGCAATCCCACACTTTGAGTTCACCCGCGAGTACTCCGTGTCCTCGCTGAACTTCGCAGTCGAGCTTGCCCAGGAATACGGACTGCTCATGGACGTGCACTGCGACGAAATTGACGACGAGGCCTCGCGTGGGCTGGAGACCCTGGCTACGCGCGCGCTCGAGGCCGGGATTGGCCCGCGAGTCACCGCCTCGCACACGACCGCGATGCACTCGTATAACAACGCCTACTTCCTGCGCCTAGTGCGCCTGCTCAAGATGAGCGGCATCAACTTTGTGTCGAATCCGCTGGTCAATACGCACCTGCAGGGGCGCGTCGATACCTACCCGAAGCGGCGAGGGGTCACCCGCGTGAAGGAGCTGACCGAGGCAGGAATCAACGTCTCCTTCGGTCAGGATGATATCGAGGATCCGTGGAACCCAATGGGTACCGGAAACTTGCGAGATGTCGTGCTCAACGGCCTCTACGTCACCCAGATGATGGCGCGCAGTGAGATCACCGGGTCCTACAACTTCATCACTCACAATGCAGCGCGCACACTCAACCTCTCCGATTACGGCATTGAGGTTGGCAACACCGCGAACTTCATTGTGCTGGACGCCGAGGACTGGTTCCACGCGCTGAGCTTTGGTTCTCCCGTTCTGGCAAACTTCCGCGCTGGCCGGGTTTTGACCGAGTCCGAGGCCGTGGTGCGTAAGGTGAATTTCTAAGTCCTGCATAAAAGTCCCGGGGCGCAGTTCAGTTCAGTGTGGCCCCGGGATTTTTGTATGAGGGGGAAGGCTAGAACCTGCTTCTGGTAGATGCCGATTCATTGAGAGTGACCGGTGCTGCGTGGCCCCTGACCTGGTCGATGGTCAAGGTTGCTTGCACCCGAGTTGAGTAGGTGACTTCGCTTTCCTCGATGCATGCCCCGTTGTGGTCATAGGTAGAGCCCGTGAGGTGGAGAAGGCAGCGGGTTCCTGCCGGTTCGCCAAGGATCGTGCGGGTTTCTTGGTCGATGCTTTGGGCACGCAGCGAGACAAGGGAGAACTTTGGAGAGGTTTTATAGATGTCACGCAGAACGTGATAGATAGACAGATCTGTGAAGTCGATATCTTGGATACCGGGCAGGAGGTCGATCGGAATGAATGACAGATCAAGGCTGACGGGGAATACGCCAGTGTTGCTTTCGATCAAGCGAAGTCGCTTGAGTCGTAGGAATGGGCGATTTTGCCGGGTGACTACTCCGTGCTCAATAACGCGAGCACGTGCCTGGTCACTGCTTCCCTGAAGGCGGTCTGTCAGTGAACCGAAACCCCACAGAATTCTCTTGTCATTCTGCGCAGTAACAAAAGTCCCCTTGCCTTGGTATGAGCGTAAGTGGCCTTCGTGGGTCAGAACCTGCAGAGCGCGGCGTACGGTGCCGCGCGTGACGGAGAAGCGCTCGCACAGAATACTTTCGGACGGAAGTCTGGAACCGGGTGGAAGATCGCCATCCAGAATCTGACGCCGGATCGCTTGAGCGATCTGCTCGTATACCGGAGGAGAAATACTGGTCACCTGTTGCTCCTTTGCACATTGCTGACAGGCGCCCATGTTAGGTGACTCACACTCTAAAGGTCAATAGACGCTCTCCGCATCTCCGTACAGGTTGTTGCGAAATCGATGGAAATGACGAAAATCCCGGGGAACAGGTATGTCCTATTCCCCGGGAGAAAGTGTGAATCGACTTGAGACTCAGTTGCTACCTTCAACGACCTCAAGCGGGATCGTGTATTCGGTGCCGCTGGCATCGGTGACCTTCAGAGTGGTTTCACCGACCTTCTTGGGGTGGACGCGGAGGTTCTTAGAGCCCTTGACCTGCTCGGCGACCTCGGTGTCAGCGACCTCAACCTTGGCCTTAGACGCATCACCATTGAGCTTGAACTCAAGGTCACGCTTCTCGGGAAGAGTGACGCCCGTCTGAGTCACCGTTGCGGGATCCTTAGTGATGATCTTTTCGTTGGTTGCTGACTGGGGGCCGCTGGAGCAAGCAGCGAGGCCGGTTGCTGCCATGACGGCAATGCACATTGTTGCAATGAGAGATTTACGCATGGCTCTCAGTCTAGCCATCCTTGAAAAAGCGTCCATCTCAGACTCCACATTTCGGAAGTCTGCACCGAAACTGCAGCCAAATTGTGATGAAGCAATGCTGCCAAAGTCTCGGGGCGAAGCCGATCTGTGGTTGACGCAAAAGTGGGATGCACTGGCGAAAAATAGCCAAAAAACGGACAATAAGAGCAAGCGTCGCCACCAAAGGAGCAAAAATGCAGGTCGATGACTACCGCAAGGTCCCCGAAGTTGGAGTGACCAATCCAACGATTGATGTGCTGCGTGCGCACCGCACAATTCGTAAGTTTGAGGACTCTGCGCTGAGCCCACAGGATCGCGATGCACTGATTGATGTTGCGCGTCGCGCCCCCACCTCGTCATTCCGTCAGCAGTTCTCGATCATTCACGTGACCGATGTAGCCTTGCGCGATCAGCTTGCCGAGGTTGCACAGCAGCCCTACGTGGGCACCTCCAAGGGCGACCTTTTTATGTTCGTCGTTGACCTGTACCGCAATGCGCGCATCCGCGAAGAAGCCGGCTTGGATATCGCTCCCTTGCAGCGGACCAACCTCTTCCTTGCTGCAATGGAAGACGCGGTCCTTGCCGCACACAATATGGAGGTTGCCGCCGAATCGATGGGCTTGGGCACGGTCTATCTCGGTTCTCTTCTGAGAGGACCTCAGCGCACAATTGAGCTCTTGAAGCTTCCGCGCATGACCTTCCCAATTCTGGGCCTCCTGGTTGGCCGTCCGCTTCAAGATCCCCCGTACCGGCCTCGTCTGCCCAAGCACCTTGCTGTTTCCGAGAACACCTACCCGGTGGTCGAGGGTTCGTATCTCGAGGAGCTTGCCGAGTACGACGAAGACGTGCGCGCATACTACGAACTGCGTAAGGCTGGCCTGGGCGCGACCAATGCCTTCACTCAGCAGATTAGTGAGCAGATGGGCCTGCCAGATACCTTTGATACCGCGCCCGTCCTTGAGGTTTTGCACTCTCAGGGGTTGTGCTTGAACTGATTGAGAATTGCCGAGGCCGGGTGTGCCCTTGGGCCTTTCCCGGCCTCGGTGATTTTTTGCTTGTCTATCTGAGCGCATATGCCTTTTGAAGGGAAGTTTGAGGAGGAAGAATGAGCACGCAGATTACAAAAGAGTTGGGATTCTCTACCTACGTTTTCGTCGAACGACTGGGAAAGAATGCCGCAATTCTTCATCCCTTCCCCGAATACAACATTTCTTTAGTCGCGCAGGCGCTTGAAGAGGCGGGACTGCCCATCAAAATCATGGGCGAGCATGCCCCCGAACGCGGTGAAGGAATCTACTTCCAAGAAGATGCTTTCCCGGATGAATTCTTGGGGATTCTTGCTGATGCCTTGAGCGTCCGGGGCATTGGTGCTTATGCATATTGCCTCGTCGATGGCTCAATGGGGGACTTGGACCTTCATCTTTTCACGCGCGTCGGTGAGAGTTTCCCGCGTGCTGGCAAGAAGGTTGTGCTGATGCGTCTCTACCTTGGGCGTTCAAGCGAAGGGCCTGCCGCAACGACCTGGATTTTTGGTTCCCCATCCGATCTGGAAGAAGTCAACCGTCTTCTGGGAGAAAAGTACGATACTCAGCCAGTTTCCGACCCTGCCGGATTCGCGGCGATCGAAATTCAGCACCCTGAGTTTTCCGCGGGATTGCTGGAACCATCGCAGATTATGGATGATATTTTCCAAACTCTTGGTCGTCATGGTTATGAAGGCCCAGCATTTGTAGAAGATCATTTTTCTCAGCAAAATGACGCGAATTTATAAGTGGCTGTAGACGCTCTGGTAGCGAAGTTGACACTTCGTAAAATTCGTTCAGAAAAGTCCCAGTAAACGCGCGTTTTTCTTGCAGTAAGACTTCATAAACTATCTACATCAGACAACGAGCGATGAAAGTTGCTCGTATCTCTCCGGAAGACTTTCTGGGAAGACTGCTCTGTGTTGATGGGATAACGAAAAAGGACTGACCACGGCGGTCAGTCCTTTTTCGTTTGTCATGTAGGGCTATGACTTTCGACCCATCGCCGGTTATGCTGAAGCATCCTCACTCAAGCAAAGGAGATTTTGTGAGCGCCGATTCTGTTCTGATTACACGTCAGCACCTGTTGGATCCCTCTTTGGAACACACCCTCATCCTCGTTAAGCCAGACGGTTACGCCCGTGGTTTAACCGGTGAGATCCTGCGCCGCATTGAAGCGAAGGGCTACATCATCAAGGGCCTGAAGATCATGGTTGCCTCGCGCGAAATCCTCGCAGAGCACTACCGTGACCACGCAGGTAAGCCATTCTTTGAAGGGCTTCTTGATTTCATGAGTGCGGGTCCGCTGGTTGCCATCATTGTTGAAGGCCAGCGCGTCATTGAAGGCATGCGCACCATGATGGGATCAACGGATCCGACAACTGCGCCTGCCGGTACGATTCGCGGCGACTTGGGTCGCGCATGGGATACCCCGAACATGGAGAACATCATCCACGGTTCAGATTGCGCAGAATCTGCCCTTCGTGAGATTCAGATTTGGTTCCCTGAAATCGACTGATTTGGGATAGTAAGGCCTATCGAGGCCTAAAGAGGGCTAGGGAGTAGACGCTTCCTAGCCCTCTTGGATTTGCTCGCAATCATCACCGTTTTCGGCCAGCTGAGCACGAAGAAGATCGCTTGGTGTATCGATATCTGCGACCCATGATTCTGGGACCTCGACATTAATCGTGTCGAGCTCTTTCAATAGGGCGCGCATCGAACGATTCACCCACTGGGACACGGTGAAGTTGCGGACTGCATCCAGAGAAAAAACACCGATCAAGTTCTGGCGGTGTCCCGCCGCGCATGCGAGCACGCCATCTACGTGACGTCCCTGAGAAATTGACTCTTCCACGGCCTCGAGAAGGAGTGGGAAAGTCAGGGTAGCCAAGGGTGCGTCAACGGGAACAAGGCCAATCCAGCGAGACTCCGTGTCCTCGGGGAGAACTTTAAGAAGTGCCTGAACGCCTGCAATAAACCCGGCGGCGGGGCCAGAGCGCGGCGGCTCCTCCATGACGCGGATAACATCGCTTGGAACTGTGACGGTCTCAGGTACCACGCATACGTGAGGAATCCCGGGCTCAGAGGCGAGCGCCCACTCAAGCGCACGTCGGCCTCGGACCACGAGGTCGGGCTTTGACGCCCCTCCCAGCCGCTGTCCGGTCCCCCCGCCGAGGATCACTAATCCACTGAGTGCTAGGCGCTGGGGCGAGTCCATGTTCCGCTCCGACCACCGCTTTTCTCTTCGACATAGCACTCGCGAATCGCAACTAACTTATCGATGCCCTTCACCATGTCGATGATGGTCAGTGCAGCGACGGTCACGGCGGTCAAAGCTTCCATCTCAATGCCCGTTCGATCTGCGGTTCGAACGGTCGAACGGATCTCTACCCCGTCTTCAGCCAATGACAGATCGAGCGCGCAGTAGTGAACTGCGATCGGGTGAGCCAGGGGGAGTAGCTCGGGAGTGCGCTTCGAGGCCTGAATTCCCGCAATTCGTGCGACTGCAAGAGCGTCGCCCTTGGGGACCGAATCATCACGGAGGGCCGCCATAATTTTTGGTGAGCACTCGACAAAACCGCGTGCTCGCGCTTGACGCACGGTCGGTGTTTTCGCCGTGATATCAACCATGTGTGCCTCACCGCGATCGGTGAGGTGGGTGAATGGACTGGTTTCGCTCATGTCTAGCCTTTCGGCGTTCGTTGGACGGGAAGAGAATGGGAAAGTGATCAGACTCGAACCGCAGTCAGGATTGACCAGGGTTCAACCGAAGTGACATCTTCGGGAACGATCGCCAGCGCGTTCACCGAATGCAAAGAAGCAACAAGGTGAGAACGCGAACCCAACCTGTGTGTCGGAACCACAATCGGAGTCTGTTCTGGGCCATCGGGTTCAGAAAGAATGACCGGTACAAACTGGCGCTTGCCTTCGGGGGAAATCCAGCCGTTTGGAGTGGTGACGACAATGGGACGCAGTAGTTCGCGCCCGTTGAGACCGGTGAATTCGGCCAGAACTGGGCGAACAAACATATGGAAGGAGACGAAGACCGATACCGGGTTGCCCGGCAGAGTCGCCAAGTAGACATCGCGTCCGTCACTTGCCTGAAGGACGCCGAAGCCCTGGGGCTTCCCGGGCTGCATGGCGACGCGCACGAAGTCGACTCCCTTGCCCAAGCCGACTTCCTTGACAACGTCGTAGGCTCCAGCACTGACGCCTCCCGAGGTGATGATGAGGTCAGCGACATCACCTGCCTGGCGCAAAACTTCAGCAAAGTGAGCGGGGTCGTCATTGGAGCGGAAAATGCCCGTCACTTGGGCACCCGCGCGGCGAGCCAACGCAGCGATCATCACTGAGTTTGAATCAGGGATCTGAGCGCCCTTGAGCTCTTCGCCTGGTGCGCGCAGTTCGTCACCCGTTGAGACGATCGCGATGCGAGGGCTGGGGTAGACCTTCACGCTTGCGTAACCGACCGATACTGCCGAGGCGATAGCTGCGGGCGTGAGAACGTCACCGGCATGCAAAATGACGTCTCCGGGCGTGCAGTCCTCGCCCTGACGGCGCATGTGAGCGCCGACCTTTACAGGGGCGTAGATGCTGATGCTTTCGGGGAGGGGATGGGGACCGGGTTCCTCGGAGGTATGCTCCACGGGAACGATGGTGTTTGCACCCTCGGGAATGCGAGCGCCCGTCATGATGCGCCATGCGGTTCCGGGTTCAAGAATGTGGGTCTCGTTATCTCCTGCTGCGATGTCACCAGCGACCGCGATGGTGAAGGGGTTCTCATGGGAGGCCTCGAGATCATGATCGAGGTGAAGTGCATAGCCATCCATTCCCGAATTTGAGAAAGGCGGGACTGCAAAGCGCGCGACAAGATCGTCGACGAGGACATGATCAAGTGCCTGATCGATAGGCAGTTCGGTAGGGGAGAGGGGGTGCACGCGCCCCAAGATGGAGTTCAAGTAGTCTTCAAGAAGTTGCATCGTAGTCTCCTTCGCGCGGTCCGTATGGGGCCATGGCTCAGTTTATGGCTTATTCGATCGGTTCGGGGGTGGCTTCGGCGGGAGTTACCGAGGGAAGTTTCGCAGGGGTGGCTCGAGGCCGGAATGGGACGACGTTCCAGCGACCTGCAGCTGTATCAACAATGAGCAGGCGCCCGATTAAGGGCTCACCGACTCCGGTGACCCACTTCAAACATTCTGTGGCGAGGACCGATCCGCCCTGCCCGCAGACGGCACCCAGAACGCCGACGGTTTTTGAACTCATCGTTTCGACGGTGGGGGGTTCGGGATAGATATCGCGAAGAGTCAGGCCATCGGTGAAAAGCGAGGCCTGGAAGGACATTGATACCAAAGTGCCCCACATGTGCGGGCGTCCAACGCGTGCACAGGTATCTGAAATTGCGTACTTTGCGGTGAAATTGTCGGTCGCATCGACAACGAAGTCGTAGGCCGCAACGGTCTCATCACTCTGGCCATCAATAATCTTCGGTTCGATGTTGACCTGGATATCGGGGTTGAGCGCAAGGACAGTCATCTTGGCAGATTCGGCCTTATTCATTCCCAAGCGTGCGACGCCGTGAATGACTTGCCGCTGGAGGTTAGACTCCTCCAGATTGTCCGGGTCAGAGATGCCGATCGTTCCAATCCCCGCTGCCGCCAAATAGGCCAAGACGGGCGATCCCAGGCCGCCGGCACCGACAACAAGGACCTTCGCAGCGCGGATCTTTTCGATGCCGCTCTCACCGATTCCGGGGATACGAGCGGTCATAATGTCTCGCTGCGCTACCATGTCTGTGTCCCTTCACGACCATTTAAATAAGGGGAGTCCCGTGATTATTGATACCGATATTGTCTCTGTTCCAACGGAGATGTGCTCGGGGGAAGTACCCCTTATTCCAGCTCATTCCGGTGCGCGCGTCGTTTTTGAGGGTGTTGTTCGCGATCACGATGGTGGTGAAGGAGTCCACTACTTGGAGTACTCTGCTCACCCCGCGGCCGCCAAGTTCCTTCGTGCAAGTGTTGAAAAATCGCTGGAAACACTGGGAAATCCTGAGGTTGATGGCATCTATGTCCGTCATCGTGTGGGACACCTAGAAATTGGGGACGTCGCGCTGCTTGTTGTCGTCGACAGTGCCCACCGCAAGGAAGCTTTCGCGCTGTGCGGTCAAATTGTCGACGACATTAAAGCCAGCGTACCGATCTGGAAAGATCAGTATTTCAGTGATGGTCACAATGAGTGGAGCAATACTCCGTAACTCGGATATGCCTTGTCAGTGTCAGTGTCAGTGTCAGTGTCAGTGTCAGTGTCAGAGTCAGTGTCAGAGGCGCTAGTCAAGGAATGACGCGGTACATAACACATCGGGCTGAGCACATTGCTCAGCCCGATTGTGCATCTCAGCCACCCGCAAAAGGCGGAAGAACGTCAAGACGAATCCCACTGCGGTCGGCCACGGAGACCACGGCCTCGTCGCTCAGGGATGAAGCGCCCAAGGCTTGGGCAAGAGTTGCCTGAGCGTCGACAAGTTCTTCGTTCACCAGGAAGGACGAGGCCGCCAGAAGATCGTCGATATCGCGATCAGTTGAGCGACGAACAAGGTCGACGACTGTCTCGTTTGAGTCGTCCGCAACCTCGATCACTGTGCTTTCTGTGCCAACTGCAGCGCTCGCGGCAGCGAAATAACGGATCGTGATCCTCATGGGGACTTTCAACCTCCAATTTTCGACATGGAATAGGACTGGGGGACCGGAGCGAGAAGCTGGTGACCAGCGGGTTTAGCCCACATGGCATCCTTCCATAGCTCGGCTAATTCTTCATCGCTTGCACCCGCGCGCATGGGAGCGTGCAAGTCAACACTGTCCACACTGAATAGACAGGAATAGATCTTTCCATCTGCACTCAGGCGAGTTCGGGTGCATGAGGCGCAGAAGGGGGACGTCATCGAGGCAATGACGCCAATGATGCCTCCCGGATGGGTGTCGCTGGGGGCGACCGACCATCGGCGCGCAGGTTCCGAGGCGGCGGTAATGACATCGGTCAGCTCGAAGGATTCGCGAAGAACGCGCTGGATGTCATGCGCAGTTGGGCGGGAAGAGAAGGAGGCAGCCAAGGGACCAATCGGCATGAATTCGATGGCGCGCCACTGATAGCCACGCTCTAAGGCGAAGGTTACCAAGGCAGGGATTTCCGCCAGGGACTGCTGATAAACGACGACGGTGTTGAGTTTGACGGTTCCAGGAAGTGAGGATGCATCGACCGCATCGAGGCCGCGAAGGACATCGCTTGAGCGTTTGCGGCGCGAAAGCTCAGCAAAACGGACCGGATCCAAACTGTCGATGGACACATTGAGACGTTGAAGACCAGCGTCTACCAGGGAATCGATGACACGATCAAGGCCAATACCGTTCGTCGTCAAGGCCAAGTCCGGCTCAACCCCGGCGTCTTCGAATCCCTCGCGAACGGCCTCGACAATCTGGGGAAGATCGGGGCGCAACAGCGGCTCGCCGCCGGTAATGCGCGCCTGGGTGACGCCAAGGGTTGCGGCGATTTTTGCCAAGCGGCGGAATTCTTCCGGACGCAAAAGGTCGCTGCGCTTCAGCCAGTCCGTCACCTTTTCGGGCAGGCAATACACGCAGCGAAGATTGCATCGATCGGTGACCGAGATACGCAGATCTGTGGCCGTTCGACCGAAGGTGTCCAGAAGAAGAGGTTCGTACATCAAATCAGTCAGTAACCAAGTCGAGCTGTTCAAGAATGTGAGGGACCAGCGGGCCGATCACGCTCATCGTGTCTTTCACGCCTCCGCGTGAACCCGGAGCGTTCACGATGAAGCACGGAGTTTCACCCTGGCGGCTGACACCGACAAGGCCACGAGATAGTGAAGCAAGAGGGGTGTTGACCAAGCCGACCTGCGCAATCTGCATGGCGATCGCGTCCATGCGTGCGTCCAGAAGGGGAGCGGTGGCTTCGGGAGTGAGGTCACGATCCGTAACGCCGGTTCCTCCGGTGGTGACGATGACACGCGCGCCTTGAGCCATTGCATCGAGGATCGCATTTCGTACAGAAGCAATGCCATCGGGGACAACACGAACCTGATCGACAATAACGCCCCAATCAGCCAAAAGAGCAGCAGCCAGAGGCCCGGATTTATCTTCAGTTTCTCCGCGGAAGCAACGATCTGAAGCGGTAATCACCGCACCTGCGACAGTTCCCTCCATTTTCTGCAAACCCTTCTGCTGAATCTTTGCGTGGGGGTCGGGACGTCTCGGCTGAGCGTCAGAGCTATTACGCAAAACAAACCTCCCGAAATAGGTCCTTAAATGGCGTTTTTACAGTTGACAGGAATTGACGTTCTTGCAAGCGTTTTCGCGAAATTTCGCGCAATTCTCAATTAGAACGAGTTGTCCCTTATATATTAGCGACAAGTATGCGTTTAGGTAGGAAAGGGAGAGTGTCAATGACTACCTCACATGCTGATTCTTCAGCCGCACCCGCGGAAAAACAAGCCAGTAAATATGTCCTTCAGGATTGGGAGCCGAACAACCCCGAAAAGTGGGATTCGAAGCTTGCGTGGAGGACGCTGACCATCACCACGTACTCGCTCATTCTGGGCTTCTGTGTGTGGTTCCTGCCAAGCGCAATCGCGCCTAAGCTGACGCTTCTTGGATTCAACCTCAGCGCTTCTCAGCTCTACTGGTTGACCGCATTGCCCGGCTTGGCCGCAGGCCTTCTGCGTCTGGTCTACATGTTCCTGCCTCCGCTGATCGGTACACGCAAGATGGTGGGCATCACCTCACTGCTCTTCGTGATCCCCATGTTGGGCTGGTTCTACGTTGTCCAGGACAACACCACCCCCTACGCCGTTCTTCTGACGCTTGCCTTTATGTGTGGCATCGGTGGTGGGGCATTCTCCGGCTATATGCCCTCTACCGGTTACTTTTTCCCCAAGCGCCTTTCGGGTACAGCTCTGGGCCTGCAGGGCGGTATCGGTAACCTTGGTATGTCCGTCATTCAGCTGGTCGGCCCGATCCTCATGGGATTTGGTCTTTTCGGTATGACCTGGCTGGCTCCCCAGACTCAGGTCGGCGAGCATGCCGGCGAGCAGATCTGGGTGTACAACGCCGCAATCTTCTTTGTCCCGTGGTGCGTCATCGCCGCGATCCTTGCCTTCATCTACCTGCGTGATGTTCCGGTCAAGGCCAACATCAAGCAGCAGCTGGATATCTTCTCGAACCCGAACACCTGGTACATGACCATTCTCTACGTCATGACCTTCGGTCTGTTCTCCGGATTCTCCGCAGTCTTCGGCCTGCTCATTAACAACCAGTTCGGTCGTGCCTCCTCGATCGGTCTGCCCGTCTTGGGCGCGACCTTCGCGTTCCTCGGCCCGCTCATCGGTTCGCTCATCCGTATGTCTTGGGGTGTCTTCTGCGACCGCATGGGCGGCGCAATCTGGACCTTCATCTCGGGCGTTGGTATGGCTATCACCCTCGGCGGTATTGCGTGGGTTCTCTACAACCCCAAGGGCTGGACTGATTTCTACATCTTCATGGCACTCATGCTGCTCATGTTCCTGTTCTCCGGCTTCGGCAACGCAGGTACCTTCAAGCAGATGCCCATGATCATGCCCGCACGTCAGGCTGGTGGCGCCATCGGCTTCACCTCAGCAATTGCCTCCCTTGGTCCCTTCTTGGTCGGCGCTGCTCTCTCAGCTGTCGGCGCGAAGGGCGCATGGACCTTCTTCGTGGGCTGCGCGATCTTCTGCGTCTTGGCCTCGGCACTGTGCTGGCGCCAGTACGCACGCAAGGGCGCACCCTTCCCGGGCTGATCGCTCAGCGATCCTTCGGGAGTGGCGGACACCGTTTCTCTCCCCGAGTTCGCCACTCCCTAACTTCATAACTTCACGAGCTGGCTGCTTCGCGCGGCTAGCACCCATCGAGCGGAATGTCCCGCTCGGATACCAACCGTGACACTGCCTCGGCCAACCCCGAGGCCTTGCCGATGAGGAAGCACCACAATGATTGACCACAAACTTCTGACCCTGGGCGGCCGACTTCGCCGCGGCCAGGTCAGCGCTGATGCCCGCCAGATGTTCCTGGTCGGTGGCCGCGAGGCCGATGCCTTTTACCGTCAGCGCTTCAGCCACGATCGCGTCGTTCGTTCTACTCACGGCGTGAACTGCACGGGCTCCTGCTCTTGGAAGGTATACGTCAAGGACGGAATCATCACCTGGGAATCGCAGCAGGTTGATTACCCGTCGACCGGCCCGGATATGCCCGACTACGAGCCCCGCGGATGCCCGCGTGGTGCGGCCTTCTCTTGGTACGAGTACTCGCCGACGCGTATTCGCCACCCCTACGTCCGTTCAGCGCTGCTTGAGCCCTACCGCGAGGCCAAGGCTCGCCTGGGTGATCCCGTTGAAGCATGGCGCGCAGTCACTTCCGACCCCGAGATTTCCCGCGCATACAAGCGCGCCCGTGGTAAGGGTGGCCTGGTCCGCACGACCTGGGAAGAAGCAATGGAGATTGTTGCAGCAGCGAATGTTGCGACCATTTCCGACTGGGGCCCGGACCGTATTGCCGGCTTCTCGGTGCTTCCTGCAATGTCGATGGTTTCCTTCGGCGCGGGTGCCCGCTACCTTCAGCTCATTGGTGGCGTGAACCTCTCCTTCTACGACTGGTACGCAGACCTTCCCGTTGCCTCGCCTCAGGTTTTCGGTGATCAGACCGACGTTCCCGAGGCCGGCGACTGGTACAACTCGCAGTACCTCATCGTGTGGGGTTCAAACCTGCCGCTGACCCGTACCCCCGATGCTCACTTCATGACCGAGGCCCGCTACCACGGCCAGAAGGTCGTTTCGGTTGCCCCCGACTACTCGGACAACACGAAGTTTGCCGATGAGTGGCTTCGCGTGAACCCCGGTACCGACGGCGCTCTTGCAATGGCCATGGGCCACGTGATCCTCAAGGAATTCCACGTCGAGCATCCGACCGAGCGCTTCCAGGACTACATGCTCCACTACACGGACTCGCCCTTCCTTTTGGAGCTAGACGAAACCCCCGAGGGCTTGGTTCCCGGCAAGTTCCTCTCCGTTGCTGACGTTCCCGAGGCAGTGGATGAGGAAACCCGTAACCGCCCCAACCCTGAATTCCGCTTCCTTGTCATGGACAAGTCGGGTGCTGTGCGTGACCCGCGCGGTACCTTGGCTGATCGTTACACCGATGAAGGCAAGGGCAAGTGGAACCTCACCATGGAGGGCGTCGACGCGCGTCTGTCCCTCTACGAGGAAGGTTGCGAGGCTGTTGAGGTCAACCTTCCGCGCTTCGACTTGGTCGCAGATCAAGCTCCGACCGCGGCGGTTGGCGCTGGCGTTGTGACCCGAGGCGTCCCGGTTCGTCGCGTCGGTGGCAAGCTTGTCACCACCGTGTACGACCTCATGCTTGCTCAGTACGCTGTTCCTCGCCCGGGTCTTCCCGGTGTGTGGCCGACCGACTACACCGATGCCTCGACCCCCGGAACTCCCGCATGGCAGGAAGAACTCACCGGCGTTTCCGCTAACGCGGCAATCCGTATTGGCCGTGAGTTTGCGCAGAATGCGATCGATTCAAACGGTCGCTCGCAGATCATCTTCGGTGCGGGTGTCAACCACTTCTACCACGCTGACCAGATCTACCGCACAATGCTGGCTCTGACCACCTTCTGTGGAACCCAGGGCATCAACGGCGGAGGATGGGCACACTACGTCGGCCAGGAAAAGGTTCGTCCTCTGACCGGCTGGACCCAGTTCTCCTTCGCCCTTGACTGGCAGCGTCCCGCACGTCAGATGATCGCGACTGGTTTCTGGTACCTCACCACCGACCAGTGGCGCTATGACGGTCTGGGCGCCCAGCGTCTGGCCTCGCCTCTGGGTGGCCAGTCTTTCGGTGAGCAGACGGTTGCCGACACCTTGGTCGAGGCTTCCCAGCGCGGCTGGATGCCCACCTTCCCCTCTTTCGACCGCTCCTCCCTGGAACTGGGACGCGCAGCCGAAGAAGCGGGCGTGAGTGTTGGCGAGTACATTTCGGGCCAGCTGACCGAAGGCTCCTTGAAGTTCGCGTGCGAAGATCCCGATAACCCGGTCAACTTCCCGCGTATCCTCTTCAACTGGCGTACGAACCTGCTGGGTTCTTCCGCTAAGGGTGCTGAGTTCTTCATGCGCCACATGCTGGGCGCAGATGATGATGTTCAGGCTACCGAACTGGGAGCGGGAGATCGTCCCAAGTCGATGGTGTGGCGTGATGCCCCTGCCGATGGCAAGCTCGACCTCATGGTCACCGCGGATTTCCGCAACACCACGACCACCCTGCACTCGGATGTCATTCTTCCCGCGGCCACCTGGTACGAGAAGTACGACCTCTCCAGCACGGATATGCACCCCTACGTGCACACCTTCAATGCTGCGATCAACCCGCCGTGGGATGCGCGTACTGACTTTGAACTCTTCCAGGATCTCTCTGCCTACGTGTCGAAGATGGCCGAGGTTCACCTGCCTGAGCCCATGCAGGACGTCATTGCAGCTCCGCTCACTCACGATACGCCTGACGAACTGCTGACCCCCCACGGTCGCGTCGCGCCTCGTGAAGAAATCGGCTGGGTTCCCGGTGTGAACATGCCCAAGCTCATCCCTGTTCTTCGCGATTACCGCACGATTTCTGACAAGTACAACACCGTCGGTCCGCTCATTGAGAAGGCCGGAATGGCAACGAAGGGTGTCGCTTTCAACGCCCAGAAGGAAATCGACGAGTTCATCGCGATGGAAGGAACGCTGGATACCTTCATGGGGCCGCGTCCGCGAATGGACACCGACAAGCGAGCATGCGAGTTCATCCTTCGCTTCTCGGGTACCACCAATGGCTCCTTGGCCACCCGTGGTTTCAAGACCCTGCAAGAGCGTGTCGGCACCGGAAATATGGCTGAATTGGCTGAAGGCGACGAAGAAAAGCACGTCACCTTCAAGGACGTTCAGGCAGCTCCGGTTTCGGTTGTGACCAGCCCCGAGTGGTCCGGTTCGGAACACGGTGGTCGTCGCTACACGGCGTTTAGCCAAAACATCGAGTACCACAAGCCGTGGCACACGCTGACCGGTCGTATGCACTACTACTTGGATCACGACTGGATGCAGGCGATGGGCGAGTCGCTCCCGACCTTCCGTCCCCCGCTGGACCTGCACCACCTCTTGGGTGAGGCTGCTCCCGGCACCATGAGTCGTGATGGCCGAGGCCAAGCCGAGGTCGCCGTCCGCTACCTGACCCCCCACAACAAGTGGGCAATTCACTCGCAGTACTTCGACAACCTGTACATGCTCACCCTGGGCCGAGGCGGCCAGACCGTGTGGATGAGCCCGCAGGATGCCGAGAAGATTGGCGTGCGCGATAACGATTGGATCGAGGCCCACAACCGTAACGGTGTGGTTTCGGCTCGTGCGGTTGTCTCGCACCGTATTCCGGAAGGCACCGTGTACATGCACCACGCTCAAGAGCGCGTTGCAAACACTCCTTTGAATGAATCAACCGGGCGTCGTGGTGGTTCGCACAACTCCCTGACGCGCATCTTCTTGAAGCCCTCGCACCTGATCGGTGGTTATGGCCAGTTCACCTACGCCTATAACTACGTTGGTCCGACGGGTAACCAGCGCGATGAAGTCACCATGATTCGTCGCCGTAGCCAGGATGTGGAGTTCTGAGGGTTCGCCCCCAGAAGTGAAGAGAGGGAATGAAACGATGAAGGTCATGAGTCAAGTTGTCATGGTGATGAACCTTGACAAGTGCATTGGCTGCCACACCTGTTCGGTGACGTGTAAGCAAGCGTGGACGAACCGCGAAGGTACTGAGTACATGTGGTTCAACAACGTTGAGACCCGCCCGGGTGTTGGCTACCCCCGCACGTGGGAAGATCAGGAACGTTGGAAGGGCGGATGGCGCCTGACCAAGTCAGGCAAGCTCGTTCCTCGCAGCGGTGGGCGTTTGAAGAAGCTCGCGACGATCTTCGCAAACCCCGATATGCCTGAGATCGATGACTACTACGAGCCCTGGACATACGACTACGATCGTCTGCTCCAGACCCCCGCAGGTGCAAAGGCAATGCCGACGGCGCGTGCGCGCTCGCAGATGACCGGTAAGACCATCGATACCATCGAGTGGGGTCCGAACTGGGACGATAACTTGGGTGGTTCGCTTGAGACCATGCACGAGGACCCGACGCTGTCCAAGATGCAGTCTCTGGTTCAGACGAGCATTGAAGAAGCCTTCATGTTCTACCTGCCGCGTATCTGCAACCACTGCTTGAACCCCACCTGTGTGTCGGCCTGCCCCTCTGGCGCGATGTACAAGCGTGAAGAAGATGGCATTGTTCTGGTTGACCAGGATGCCTGCCGTGGTTGGCGTATGTGCGTCTCCGGATGCCCCTACAAGAAGGTCTACTTCAACCACTCAACCGGTAAGGCCGAGAAGTGCACGCTGTGCTACCCGCGTATTGAAGTTGGCGAGCCGACAATCTGCTCGGAGACCTGCGTTGGCCGTCTGCGCTACCTGGGTGTTGTCCTCTACGACGCCGATCGCGTAACTGAGGCTGCTTCCGTGAAGGACGAGCAGGAGCTCTACTACGCTCAGCGTGATCTGATCCTGGATCCCAACGATCCCGAGGTCATCGCAGCAGCCCAGGCCTCTGGCATTCCGCGTTCCTTCATCGAGGCCGCGCAGAATTCCCCCGCCTACAAGCTGATTATCGACTACAAGCTGGCTCTTCCTCTGCACCCCGAATTCCGTACTCTCCCCATGGTGTGGTACATCCCGCCGCTCTCCCCGGTTGTGGATGCGGTGACCAAATCGGGTGCCGATGGTGAAAACCACAAGATTCTGCTGACCGCACTGTCCACCATGCGTATTCCGCTGGAATACCTGGCAGGACTGTTCAGCGCTGGAGATACTCGCCCTGTCGAGCTTTCGCTCCGCCGCCTTGCCGCCATGCGTTCCTACATGCGTGACGTCAATATGGGGCAGCCCGTGGATCCTTCGATCCCCGAGTCCGTGGGCATGACCGAAGAAGAAGTTCTGGCCATGTACCGTCTGCTCTCGATTGCAAAGTACGAGGATCGCTACGTGATCCCGACCTCGCACCCCGAGGAAATGCGCACCCCGACCCCGTACCTGTGCCCGGTGGGCGAAGGTGCAGAGTCCGGCTGCGGTTCACACAAGGGTGGTAAGGTCCCCGTCTCGATTGGTCGGCGACCCGAATGAGTCAAAAGACCGCGACTTTCATTCCGACGCGTAACCCGGCTCCCGCGGTTCCAGTTGTGAACCAGAGCCGGGAGTCGCGCGCCGCAACCTTCATGATCGCTGCTGCCCTTTTGGATTACCCGGGGCAGGAATGGGATGAGATCCTCGCTCAGATTGACTCCTCTTTGGGGCATGTCAGCGCCGAGGCCGCTGCGGAGTTTTCGCAGTTCCTTGAGTGGGCACGAGGCAAGTCGCGTCGTGAGGTCGAAGAGGCCTACGTTGAGACCTTCGACCAGAAGCGTCGCTGCTGCTTGGAGCTGACCTACTACGCTACGGGTGATACTCGTCAGCGCGGTATTGCTCTGACCATTGTTCGTGACCTCTATGCCGCCGTTGGCTGGCAGCTAGAGAATGATCAGCTGCCCGACTACCTTCCCAATATTTTGGAGTTGGCGGCGCGAACCGAAGGTGAAGAGCACGAGCTGGTCGAGGCTATGCTGTCCTCGCACCGCGAGGGAATCGAGATCCTTCACGCTGCATTGCTTTCGCTGTCTTCGCCTTGGGCGCATGTGGTTGCTGCCTTGCGAATGGCTTTACCCGAGGTGGATGACGCTACTTTCGCTCGCATGCAGACCCTGGTCCGTCAGGGTCCCCCGACCGAGATGGTCGGCATGGCCGATCGAAGTGAACTGCCGTGGCCCACTATCCAAACCCCTTCTTCCCTTGTTTCGCCCGCGGGTGAGAACGAACTCTAAGGATTGCCATGAACCTTTTCCTCTGGGGAGTGCTTCCCTACATTTCTTTCACCCTCCTCGTTGGCGGGTTGATTTGGCGCTATCGAACCGATCAGTACGGGTGGACCTCGCGTTCATCTCAGCTCAATGAAGGCCGCATCCTGCGCCTTTCGTCGCCCCTATTCCACTTCGGTATTCTCGGTGTTGCTGCCGGCCACGTCATGGGTCTGGTCATTCCTCAGTCCTGGACCGAGGCAATGGGTGTAAGCGAGCATGCCTACCACATGGTGGCCATCATCGGTGGTGGTATTGCCGGCCTGATGACACTGGTTGGTCTGTTCGGCCTCTTGTATCGACGTATTGTCAAGAAGTCGGTGCGTCTGGCAACGAGCCGTAATGACGTCTTCATGTACCTTCTCTTGACCTGCACCATCCTCTTGGGAGCTGCAGCGACTTTGACGACGCAGATCTTGGGTAAGCCGGGTGGATACAACTACCGCGAGACGATTGCAGTGTGGTTCCGTTCGATTTTCACGCTCCAGCCTGATGTCTCTCTGATGACGGATGTTCCGCTCCAGTTCAAGCTGCACATCATTGCCGCCTTCATCCTTTTTGCCGCGTGGCCTTTCACCCGTCTGGTGCACGTCGTTTCGGCACCGGTTGCCTATCCGACGCGTCCTTACGTTGTGTACCGCTCACGTCGATCTGCGACTTCTACTTCTCGTCCCGCACGAGGATGGACGCCGGTTCGAGGTGGCGCTGCAGGTCCCACGGCTCAGAGTTTCCCCGAGGATGATGCTCCCTATCAGGGTGCCTGATCTATGGTGATGTGATCTGGGGCCTGTATGTGCTGACCTGCGCATACAGGCCCCAGCATTTGAAACGTATGACAGCTAGTTGGTGCCTGTGCATTAGAATGTCAACCAAGTCCCTGAAGACAAGGAGTAGCTGTGACTAACGGCGAGGTGAAAGCCGGTCCGATTGGCATCGAATACATGATCACCCAGTTGGCGACCGCATCCCCGGCGCAGCGTAAGGTTCTGCACACCCTTACCGATATTGGTCGTGAAGCAACCGTTGTTGAAATCGCAGATCATTTGGGAATTCATAAGAACTCGGTTCGTGAGACTCTCGTTCCTTTGGTCGAACAGGGCTTAGTTGTGCGTCGAACTCACAATCCCGAAGGACGAGGCCGCCCTGCGATGTACTACGAGATCGCGGTCATTGGGGATGCAGCGCGTCTTCAACGTCAGTCTTCGGAACTTCTTCTTGCCGCGGCCTCGGCAATGGCTCAAACTTCGGACGGCGGCGAAAAACTTGCTGACATCATGGGGCGGAATTGGGGGCAGCAGTACGTTGATCTCATCCGCTCGTCCGGTGCGCTTGATGCTGCTCATGATGATGAGGAAGCCCTACTTTCGCTTCTTCGAGTTTTCCTTTCAACACGTGGTTTCCGTGCGCTCAATGCAGAAGATGGTGGTCTGTCCATTCAATCTTGCCCCTACCTCAATATGGGCAACGATAAGATCCAAAGCATTGTGTGTCGGATGCATGGTGCCGCGATTCGGCAGATTGTTGAAGAGCTCAGTGATGGTGGCATGAGTATGACTCTGGTGCCCTTCGGCGATAGTTGTGGTTGCCAGGTTTTCTTTGAGGATATCCCGGTGCGAAAGGCATCGGGAGAATAATCCATTTGATGTCTTTCCGTATCAGCGGAGAAATATGCGTATTTTTGGCGAATAGTTACAAAAAACGGCAAAATCCGTTAAAATTAATTCATGCCTCATTACAAAGTTTCGACTATTGCAACTCTGCTTGGCGTGAGTGACGACACCGTTCGTCGTTGGCTTGATGATGGGCTTGTGACTCGTGCAGATAACGGTCAAAACTCAGGACCACTTCGTATCGATGGTGCATCGGTCGCGGCTTTGATTAACAGCCAACCGGATGTTCATCAGCTTGCTCTTGGGCAGGGTACTCAGTCTGTTCGTAACCACCTCCAAGGTCTGGTCATTGCCCTCCACTCCGATCCGGTGATGAGCCAGGTTGATCTGCAATGCGGTCCCTACCGTGTCGTTTCTTTGATTTCGACCGAAAGCGTCCGCGAGCTGGGAATCGAAGTGGGTTCCATCGCCATGGCTCAAATCAAGGCAACAAACGTTTCTCTTCAGGTACCGAATGGAGGAAACCTGTGAAGCACTACAAAGGAATCGTCGTGGCAGCCGCGGCCAGCCTTCTTGTGCTTACCGCTTGCTCGGGCGGAAACGGTGCATCTGCAGACAAGTCTGCAAGCGCCTCGGCATCTGCTTCGACAGAAGCTGCAGCACCGGTTGAACTCAACGTTTTTGCGGCAGCGTCGCTGAACAAGGCATTCCCCGAGATCGCTGATACGGTCCTCAAGGAAAGCGATCCGAACATTAAGGTGACCTTCAATTTCCAGGGATCATCGACTCTGGTTGATCAGATGAAGGAAGGCGCACCTGCCGATGTTTTCGCCTCAGCAGACCAGAAGAACATGACTAAGGCAACCGATGCGAAGCTTGTCGACACTCCGAAGCCCTTCGCATCTAATGTCCTGACACTGATTGTTCCCAAGGGAAATCCTGCCAAGATCACCGGTCTTGATTCCTCTCTTGATGGCAAGAAGCTCGTTGTGTGTGCACAGGGTGTTCCCTGCGGTAACGCAACCAAGCAGTTGGCGGAAAAACTCGGTGTCACACTCAACCCTGTTTCTGAAGAACAGAAGGTAACGGACGTGCGCGCCAAGGTTGAGAGCGGTGAAGCAGACGCAGGTCTGGTCTACGCAACCGATGCGAAAGCTGCTGGCGACAAGGTCGAAACCATCGAGATTGCCCGTGCAAACGAGGTCGTGAACTCGTACCCCATCGCTCTGACCGTTTCCGCGAAGAACAAGGAAGCCGGACAGAAGTTCATTGACGCTGTTCTTTCCGAAAAGGGACAGGCAGTGCTAAAGAAGTATGGCTTCTCGGGTCCGACTTCCGCGGATAAGGGCTGAAATCGCCTTCTTCTACTCACAGTAGTTTCGGAATAATCTCATGACGAACAAGCACAGGCATGCGGGGATCCCGCGTTGGATCGCACTCCCCGCAGCCTGTGCTGTTCTATTTCTTCTTGTTCCCTTCATCGCGCTTCTCATACGCATCGATTGGGTTCAATTTCCCCATCTATTCACTCAAGCACTGGGCTCGCAGGCCCTTGCTCTTTCGCTGCGTACCTGTCTTGCCTCGACCCTTGCCTGCATTATTGTTGGGATTCCTTTAGCGCTGGTGTGTGCCAGGGCGCGCGATACATGGTGGTCGCGAGTCCTGCGCTCCATGGTTACCTTGCCGATGGTTCTTCCTCCGGTTGTCGCGGGCTTGGCACTCTTGATTACCTGGGGTCGCAGAGGCCTGATTGGTGCTTATCTGCAAATCTTCGGTATCAATATTGCTTTTACGACGGTCGCGGTCGTTATGGCGCAGACCTTCGTGTCACTCCCTTTCTTTGTTTCTTCACTTGAAGGTGCATTGCGTACTCGCGGTTTCAATGAGGAACGCGTTGCGAGTGGGCTGGGAGCCTCGCCTTCTCGGACACTGTGGTCTGTCACCCTGCCGCTGATGATCCCAGCTCTGGTGTCTTCAACGGCGCTGGCCTTCTCGCGTGCGCTGGGAGAGTTCGGTGCGACCATTACTTTTGCGGGTTCCCTTGCCGGAGTAACCCGTACTCTTCCTTTGGAAATCTATCTTCAGCGCGAAGAATCGACCGATATGGCCCTGATGCTCTCCGTCATCTTGGTCTTTGTTGCGCTGGTCCTGGTTGGTGGCGCTTCAGCCTTTTCGCAGTGGTGGTATTCGCGTCTTCTGAGCGGGACCTCCACCGACGAGGCGAAAGTTCCCGTGGCCTCGCGCGTGACTACCGAGCCTAGCCACGGCCTCGGGAATGAGAAGCGAAATGCGCAGGGCCAGCTTCCGCGCGTTCCCGTCCCTGGGGTTCGGATTGCGGGAACGCTTGCCGAGAGGCACATCGACGTTGACCTTACTTGCGGGCCCGGTGTCGTCACGGCCTTGATGGGACATAACGGTGCGGGAAAGAGCACGCTCTTGTCGGTGCTTTCTGGTGCCCTCGATGCGCCACAGATGACCTGCACCTGGCAGTGGCCAGATGGTGCTTCAGGCCGCCTGCCGAAGATTGCAACCTTAGAGCAGAAGCCCGTTTTGTTCCCCCATATGAGTCTGCTTGCCAATGTTGCCTTCCCCTTGCGTTGCGCTGGCATTTCCCCTGCCGAGGCCGAGGTGCGTGCGCGCGAAGCCCTGGAGTCTGTGGGTTTGGCGGGCTTGGAGCAGCGTCGTCCGGCTCAGGTGTCTGGTGGACAAGCTCAGAGGACCGCTTTGGCTCGTGCGCTGGTTGTTGCTCCCGAGGTCTTGTTGCTTGATGAACCGATGGCGGCGCTTGATGTCGAGGCCGCGCGTGGACTTCGTGAGTTGATTGCGCAACGATTCCTTGGGCGCACTGTCATCATGGTGACACACCAGATTGAAGATGCTGCCGCACTTGATGCGCATATCATCGTCTTAAAGGGCGGTCGCCTGCTTCGTGAAGGTCCGTGGCGAGAATTGATCAACCAGTCGATGTCGCGCGCGGATGAGAGTGATTCGGCGCTATTGGCAATGGGGCTGAGTGCATTGGAAAGGGCGCTCGGACAGGAGTAACAGTGAAAACGCTATCGCTTCGCTCAATGAGCCGGCGTGCTTCGGTCCACCTGTGGCTTTTCATCATCACTGTGATCGCAGGGCCCCTCTTCTACCTCATGTCGCCAAAATTGTGGTCTTTCGCTTTGCTGAGCTGGGCTCTGGTGTGCGCGACGCCCATTGCTGTTGCGATCGTTCTGATTCCGCTCATCAAGCGCTGTGCTCAGGGAAGTGTGCACGATGCGGTGAGATTTCGGCGTCGCTTATCTCCACGAATGTCCAAGGTGTTGTGTGTTGCGCTGGTGACCATTGACTGCGGTCTTATTGGAATGGGCTCCGTCTTATCCGCTCAAGTGGTGGCAGATGCAGTGTCGGGTAGTGAGGAACTCAGCGTGCGTTGCGTGGCGCATAAAGAAGAGACTTCAACTGTTATGCGCAGGAGAAATCTAAAGAACCGCATATTTATCACTTATGTCACCTTGATGAAGTCGTCTGGCGAAGAGATCAATGTGAAGTTCACTGATGGTACGAACTACACGGGTACCCATGCATACAGACAGCTTCGAAAGCACTGCGCCTACGAGGATGAATTTACAGTTTCGATGTATCCCCGAACACGTGTCATCACAAGTATCAGTGAGGTTCGCGGATAGGTCTTTGTTGGTCTTTGCGCGGCTATATAAACACTGTGGGGCCGGCAAAGCCGGCCCCACGTGCATCCCATCAACACAATATGCGTTCTAAACAGCGTCCCTCAACAGGTAAAAGGAGACGAGGCCTTACGACCCCCGATGTCTGATACTGAAAATCTACGAGCGTAATCTGTACTTGATGTGGGTTAAAGCTATGAATCAGCTATGAAACATTCTGCTTGTGCAGCGTTAGATTTCGCCGATCGCGTCAATGGCTAGATGGTATCGCCGCCGTTAGGAAAGGCGACTAACATGGGAATATCTACATCAAATGATTAATCCGCCTACCCCGGCCACAAAGATGCATTCCTTTGAAGGTCTACGGGTAGGTTCCTATTACACGCAGTAATTTTTCGGGGGTCCAGCGCTAGATGTCGACTATTCGTACTTTGTTGAGAAGCGTGCGTGAGTATCGTCGCGCTTCGCTTCTGACGCCGCTGTTTGTTACGGGAGAGGTCATTCTTGAGTGCTTCCTTCCGCTGGTTATGGCCTCCTTGGTCGATCACCTTCAGGGTGGTGCGCTCACCCCGGTTGTCCGCCTCGGCGTCTTCATGCTGGTCATGGCGATGTTCTCGCTCCTCTTCGGCATCCTCGCCGCCCGCTTCGGTGCGA
>ERZ773214.418-NODE-418-length-28137-cov-12.584823_pt1 | contig 28137 bp, 25 predicted proteins | sample MGYA00511238_ERZ773214 | MGnify/ENA primary metagenome ERZ773214 (study PRJEB29015, sample SAMEA2738157) | human oral metagenome | biome: human oral; feature: human-associated habitat; material: saliva | place: China | collected 2259 ... | reverse complement strand
GCCAGGCCGTCTGAAGGCGTAGCGCCTGTTCCGCATCTTGGGTCAAGACAACCTTAAGCTGCTTATGCGGCAGATAACGCGCCAAAGCCAAGGGAAGCGAGCCTTGAGACAGATTGAGCCAACGGGATTTTTCACGGGGTTTGGGGATAGGGTAGGTCATGGCGTAGGGACAATAGCTTGCGGCAGCCGGAAAATTTTTCAGGCTGCCGAGATGGGTTGTAAAAGCGGGATTTTAGCAGATTAACAGCGGGTGTAAGGAGCGGGATGGTTTGGGTGGTTTTCAGACGACCTTTTTGATTTTCTCACCCCTGTTTCCGCCTCGTCTGAAAAAACGCCTGTAAAACGGCTTTGCACTCGTCTTCCAAAATGCCGCCTTTGATTGCCGTGTGTTTGTTCAGCAGCGGGTTGGCAAATAGATTGACAACGCTGCCTGCCGCGCCGGTTTTGGGTTCTGCCGCGCCGTAGATGACGCGGCGGACGCGGGCTTGGATGATGGCGGAGGCGCACATAGCGCAGGGTTCGAGCGTGATGTAGAGGTCGCACTCGTCGAGACGGTAGTTTTGGAGGGCGGCACCTGCGGCGGCAAGGGCGCGGATTTCGGCGTGGCGGCTGATGTCGTGGTCGCTGACGCAGGTGTTGTGGGCGGCGGCGATGATTTGGTTGTTGGAGACGACGACCGCGCCGACGGGGATTTCGCCGATGCGGGCGGATTGTTCTGCCTGCACTAAGGCAGCGCGCATGAAGGTTTCCATTTCAGACGACGTGGGGAAAACGGCAACGGGCGGATGGTTTTTGACGGCTTGTTCCAAAGCGTTTTTTTGCGTTTGCGGCAGCTCTTGCGGTTTTATACCGAGCAGTAGGGCTTCGAGTTGCCAAAGTGTGCTGCGGGTAACGGTCAGTCCGGCGGCTTTGAGCAACAGGAAGGCTTGGACAGAACCCGTGTCGCGCAGTTCTTCTACACTGCGGATGCCGAGGGCTTGCAGGGCGGCTAAGGTTTGCGGGGCGACGGGCGGCGTGGTCAACAGGGTCGGCATGGTGTTTTAAATTTGGAAATGGCGGCGGACGAGTGCCAAGGTCATCTGAACGTGGTCGCCGTCGGTGTAAGGGTCGATGCTGTGCGCCAATGGGATTTTGCGCAGCCAAGTGAGTTGGCGCTTGGCAAGCTGGCGGGTGGCGGCAATGCCTTTTTCGACAAAGGTGTCGTAATCGGTCAAGCCTTCGAGGTAATCCCATGCCTGCCGGTAGCCAACGCAGCGCATAGAGGGCATATCCGCGCTCAGCTCGGAATATTTTTGGCGCAGTGCACGCATTTCGTCGATAAAGCCTTGCTCCAGCATTTGTGTGAAACGGCGGGCGATGTTTTCGTGCAGCAAGGCGCGGTTTTCGGGAATCAGGGCGGTAGTGCAGAGGTCGAGTGGCGGGGTGTAGTTGGCTTTTTCGGCAAAATGCGCGCTCAAGGGCTTGCCGGTTAGGCGGTACACTTCCAAAGCGCGTTCAATGCGTTGGCTGTCGTTCGGTTTCAGACGACCTGCGGTTTCAGGGTCTATGGTTTGCAGGTTTTGATACAAATGCGCCAAGCCGTATCGTTGTTTTTCTTCCTGTAACCGGGCGCGCACGGCGGCATCCGCTTCGGGCAGGTCGTTCAAGCCTTCGGTCAGCGCGTGGAAATACATCATCGTACCGCCGACAATCAAAGGCAGCCTGCCGCGCGCGTGGATTTCCTCCGCCAGCCGCACGCAGTCGCCGACAAACTCCGCCGCGCTGTAAGACTCCGTCGGCGGGATGATGTCGATAAGGTGGTGCGGCACGGCATCAAGCTCGGCAGTGGTCGGCTTTGCTGTGCCAATGTCCATATCGCGGTACACCAGCGCGGAATCGAGGCTGATGATTTCAACCGGCAGGGCTTCGGCGATTTTTAAGGCGAGGGCGGTTTTCCCGCCGGCAGTCGGGCCGAGTATGGCAAAGGCTTTTGGGGTGTTCATATCAAAAGGGGCGTGGGGAAACGGACGGATTATAGCAAAAGGTCGTCTGAAAACGGTTCGGCAGTTGGATTGCGGAACGATATTTTCAGACGACCTTTTTGTTTGTGCAAACGTCTTCCCGCTTTAAACCGCGTCGGTCAGCGATGAGAACACTTCAAAATAAGTCGGGAAGGTTTTATGGGTGCATTTCGGGTCGTTGATGACGACGGGTACGCCCAACAGGGAAACCAGCGAGAAACACATCGCCATGCGGTGGTCGTCGTAAGTGTCGATGACGGCGTCGGGTGTCAGCGTTTCAGGCGGGGTGATGTGAATCGCTTCGGCTTCTTCGACGACTTTTGCACCGAGTTTGCGCAACTCGTTTGCCATCGCGTCGATGCGGTCGGTTTCCTTGACGCGCCATGAACCGATGTTGCGCAGCGTGCAGGTTTGTCCTGTGGCAAGGGCAACGATGGCGAGGGTCATGGCGGCATCGGGGATATGGTTCGCATCCAAATCAAAGGCTTGGACGGTACGTTCTTTCGGACGCGAGACTTCGACGAAGTTTTCGCCCCACACCACATCCGCCCCGATTTTTTCCAGCTCGCGGGCAAAGGCGACATCGCCCTGTATGCTGTTTGCGCCGATACCGGTAACGCGGACGGGCGTGGCGGCAATCAAACCTGCTGCGAGGAAGTAGGACGCGCTGGAGGCATCGCCTTCGACGTGCAGATGTTCGGGCGCGTGGTAGTGCGCATCTGCGGGAATTTTGAAGACGCGGTAGTCTTCATTGGCAACCTGTACGCCGAATTGCGCCATCAGTTTCAAGGTGATGTCGATATAGGGCTTGGAAATCAACTCGCCGACCATACGGATTTCAAATGCCTGCCCGGTCAGCGGCAACGCCATCAAGAGGGCGGTCAGAAACTGGCTGGACACATTGCCTTTAATCGGAATCACACGCTCGCCGCGGTCTTGGCGTTCGCCGATATGAAGCGGTGGATAGTGTTCGTTGCCGAGATATTCGACATCGGCGCCGGCAATCCGCAGCGCATCGACCAAATCGCCGATAGGGCGTTCGTGCATACGCGCAACGCCGTACAGATGATAATCGCCGCCCAAAACCGCCAGCGCGGCAGTCAGCGGACGGAATGCCGTTCCCGCGTTGCCTAAAAACAAATCGGCAGTGCGGTTTGGAAATTGTCCGCCTGTGCCGTGTACTTTCAGACGACCTTCGGCAAGATATTCGATTTCAACGCCGAGTTTATCGAGCGCTTCCAACATACGGTCGGTATCGTCGGATTTGAGCAGGGAATGGATTTCGCAAGTGTTGTCGGACAAGGCGGCAAGCAGCAGGGTGCGGTTGCTGATGCTTTTGGAGCCGGGCAGGGCGACGGTGGCGGGTTTGAGCGAGGCGGCGGGGAGGCGGATGGATTCGGTCATGATGGTCGTTTGGGAAGCGGAAACAGAAAACGGCATTATACGGTAGGGAGGGGTCGTCTGAAAAACCAAAACTGTCAACAATCCGCATAAAATGTTATACTTTTCCGCAATTTTGCAACGATGGCGCGGGCTTGTTTTTTATGCCCGCCAAGCGCGTCGTCCCAAGATTTTCAAAGACTTTTACACGTTCGCAAGGTCGTCTGAAAAGTACCCGACAAACGGAATAGAAATGATCAGCAAACAAGAATACCAAGCCCAAGCCGCCCAAGGCTACAACCGCATCCCGCTCGTGCAAGAACTCCTTGCCGACTTGGATACGCCGCTTTCCCTCTATCTCAAACTCGCCAACCGCCCCTATACCTACCTGCTCGAATCCGTTGTCGGCGGCGAACGTTTCGGCCGCTATTCCTTTATCGGCCTGCCTTGCAGCCACTATCTCAAAACCAGCGGCAAACATGTCGATGTGTATCAAAACGGCGAAATCGTCGAACAACACGACGGCAATCCCCTGCCCTTTATCGAAGCCTTCCACAACCGCTTCAAAACGCCCGAAATCCCAAGCCTGCCGCGCTTTACCGGCGGACTAGTCGGCTACTTCGGTTACGAAACCATCTACAATTTCGAACACTTCGCCCACCGCCTGAAAAACAGCGCCAAAGCCGACCCGCTTGGCACACCCGACATCTTGCTGATGCTGTCGCAAGAGTTGGCGGTTATCGACAATTTAAGCGGCAAAATCCACCTCATCGTTTACGCCGATCCCTCGCAGCCCGACGGCTACGAACGCGCCCGCGAACGCCTCGAAGACATCCGCACCCAGTTGCGTCAAAGCTGCGCTATCCCGCTCTCGCTCGGCAGCAAACACACCGAAGCCGTCAGCGAGTTCGGCGAAGAGCCGTTCAAAGCCTGTGTCAACAAAATCAAAGACTACATCTTCGCTGGCGACTGTATGCAGGTAGTCCCCAGCCAGCGCATGAGCATGGAATTCACCGACAGCCCGCTCGCCCTCTACCGCGCCCTGCGCACGCTCAACCCTTCGCCTTACCTCTTTTACTACGATTTCGGTGATTTCCACATCGTCGGCTCCTCGCCTGAAATCCTTGTCCGCCGCGAACGCGACGACGTCATCGTCCGTCCCATCGCCGGCACGCGCCTGCGCGGCAAAACCCCCGCCGAAGACCTTGCCAACGAACAAGACTTATTAAGCGACGCCAAAGAAATCGCCGAACACGTCATGCTTATCGATTTAGGGCGCAACGACGTCGGACGCATCAGCAAAACAGGCGAAGTCAAAGTAACCGACAAAATGGTGATTGAAAAATACTCCCATGTGATGCACATCGTTTCCAACGTCGAAGGTCGTCTGAAAGAGGGCGTTACCAACATGGATATCCTCGCCGCAACATTCCCCGCCGGCACACTCTCCGGTGCACCCAAAGTCCGCGCCATGGAAATTATCGAAGAAGTCGAACCGAGCAAACGCGGCATCTACGGCGGCGCCGTCGGCGTCTGGGGTTTCAACAACGACATGGATTTAGCGATTGCCATCCGCACAGCCGTAGTGAAAAACAACACGCTATACGTCCAAAGCGGCGCAGGCATCGTTGCCGACTCCGACCCGACCTCCGAATGGCAGGAAACGCAAAACAAAGCCCGAGCAGTGGTTCGGGCGGCGCAGATGGTGCAGGAGGGGTTGGATAAATAAGTTTCAGACGACCTGTTTTTTATTACTAATGTTTATTATTTAGAAATATTTATTATGCAAATTATCCAATTAAAATTTATTACAAATGTACAAAATGCAAAAAAATCTATCACGCTCACTAAAGAAGTGAAACAGGCTTTAAATATTGTAGATAATACTGATGAATACACTTTGATCATTGAAGTATCTTCCTCTAATGGCTCAAAAACAGTTGTTACCAATACAACTTCAGGAGGAGAAACAAAAGTGTCAGATTTTAATGATCATATTGATAATGGTGAATTAGTAACTGTAACAGTAAGTAAGTTATTAATCTGATTTTATTTATAAAAATCTTAATCCGTCATTCCCGCGTAGGCGGGAATCCAGAAATTTGAAATTACGGGAATCTCTAAATATTTCTGAAAGTCTGAAAGATTGAGGCCTAGATTCCCGCCTACGCGGGAATGACGGATTAAAGTTTTTTTTACAGAAACATGATGCAACCTGCCGTTTATATACTCGCCAGCCAACGAAACGGAACGCTGTATATCGGTGTAACATCCAATCTCACCCAACGTGTTTACCAACATAGAGAACATTTGGCGCAAGGATTTACAAATCAGCATCATGTAACCCTGTTGGTTTGGTATGAACTGCATTCCACGATGGAACACGCCATTACCAGGGAAAAGCAATTGAAAAAATGGAATCGGCAATGGAAGCTGCGTCTTATTGAAGAGAAAAATCCAAGTTGGGAGGATTTATGGTTTGAAATTATTAAATAACCATCATTTCCATAAAACATGTAAATTAACCCTGGTACCCCTTGAATTTCGTCATTCCCGCGCAGGCGGGAATCCAGACTCTTAGGTTTCAGGAATCTTTAAACATTGCAGAATATTTACCCTCTGGATTCCCGCCTGCGCGGGAATGACGGATTAACGGTTTCAGACGACCTGAAATGAACAGTAGAACACAGACAAATTAAAACGCTATGAACAAAACCCCCATCCTCCCGCCTGCCATGCTCGGCATCCTCGGCGGCGGCCAATTAGGCAGAATGTTTACCGTTGCCGCCAAAACCATGGGCTACAAAGTCACCGTTCTCGACCCCGATCCGAACGCGCCGGCGGCGGAATTTGCCGACCGCCATTTGTGCGCGCCGTTTGACGATCAAGCCGCTTTGGACGAGTTGGCAAAATGCGCGGCGGTGACCACTGAATTTGAAAACGTCAATGCCGACGCGATGCGTTTTCTGGCAAAACATACCAACGTTTCCCCCAGCGGCGACTGCGTTGCCATCGCGCAAAACCGTATTCAGGAAAAAGCGTGGATACGCAAAGCGGGGCTGCGAACCGCTCCGTATCAGGTGGTTTGCAGTTCAGACGACTTCAGCGAAGAAAGCGCGCAATTCCTGCCTGGTATCCTGAAAACGGCTACATTGGGCTACGACGGCAAAGGTCAAATCCGCGTCAAAACGGTGGACGAACTCAAAGCCGCGTTTGCCGAACACGGCGGCGTGGATTGTGTTTTGGAAAAAATGGTGGATTTGCGCGGCGAAATTTCAGTTATCGTATGCCGTCTGAACAATGAAAACGTGCAAACCTTTGACCCCGCCGAAAACATCCACGAAAACGGTATCCTTGCTTATTCCATCGTCCCCGCGCGGTTGAGTGCCGACGTCCAGCAACAGGCGCGGCAGATGGCGCAACGCTTGGCGGACGAATTGGATTATGTCGGCGTGTTGGCGGTGGAAATATTCGTCGTCGGCGACACACATGAATTGGTCGTCAACGAAATCGCCCCGCGCCCGCACAATTCCGGCCATCATACGCTGGATGCCTGCGCCGCAGACCAGTTTCAGCAGCAGGTACGCATTATGTGCAACCTGCCGCCCGCCGACACCAAGCTGCTTTCTTCATGCTGCATGGCGAATATTTTGGGCGACGTCTGGCAAGAAGACGGCGGCGAACCGAATTGGCTGCCGTTGCAAAGCCATCCGAATGCACACCTGCACCTATACGGCAAAAAAGCCGCGCGGAAAGGCCGCAAAATGGGACATTTCACTGTTTTGTCCGCCGATGCCGATACTGCTTTTGAAGTGGCGGCGAAACTGCATCAAAGTTTATAATTTGCTAATTTTTAGAATGTTCAGACGACCTCAGAATCAATCAAGGTCGTCTGAAAACCAGACATAACGTTCCGAATCATGAGCCTGTTGACCATACTCCGTCCCGCCACAGTACAAGATTGCCAAGCCATCCATAATGCCCATCTTCATGCCGCCCAATTCGCCTGCATTCGAAGCTACGACGAGAACGTGCTTCAGGCATGGGAAGCGCTGTTGGACACTGAAAGCTACCGCCATACCATCGACGATCCGGATAAGGCTTTGTGGGTGGTGGAATACAAAGGGGCCATCCGTGGATTTTTCCAAGTCGATTTTAAGGAAGCGCAATTAGACGCGCTTTATGTGCATCCGATTTTCCACAATCAAGGTTTGGGTACGGCATTGCTGAGGCGTGCCGAAGAGTTGGCGCACCATGCCGGATTGAGTTTTTTAAAACTTTATGCCTCGCTCAATTCCGTTCCGTTTTACCGCATCAACCGTTATGAGTCTTTGGGTTCAGCGGTGTTGCAGTTGAATCGGGAAGTCAAAGTCGAATGTGAATTAATGCGGAAATATCTTTAGTTAGATAGAACCGTAAATTATTTTCCCATTTTCAGACGACCTTGTTTGTAAAAGAGGTCGTCTGAAAATCGTTTAGCGTTTCAGGTATCCATTTATGAAAACAGATTTCCAATCTACCCTTCAGGCCTTAGGCAAGCAGGCGAAAAAAGAAGCAGAAGAAAAGGCTGTAGCAGAAGCGGCAGCTAAAAAGCAGGAAGCCGAGAATGCCGATTTTGCAAGTATGGTCGGGACGGTAACCCCGTTGAAACAAACTTCGCAATATTATTCTGCTCCGCGTGATAAATCGCCGATAAAGCCGCGTCCGAAAGAAGTATCTTCATTAAATGAGAAAGATTATTTTTATATCGGCAGCGGCGGTTGGGATGAGCCGCCTGCTTCGTTCAGTAAGAACGGGCAAGGTAAAAACGACCTGCAACGCTTGCGTAACGGCCATTATCCCGTCGTTGCCGATGTTGATTTGCACGGCTATACGCAAGAAGAAGCACAACAGGTATTAAATGAATTTATCGTGTTTGTCCAAAAGCGCGGCGTTTGTGCCGAAATTGTCCACGGCAGCGGACTGGGTTCGGCAGGCTATAAACCTGTTTTAAAAAATATGACCCGACGTTGGCTGATGCAGCATCCGGATGTCCTTGCCTATATCGAACCTCGCGAGGGTAATGACGGCGCTGTCCGCATCCTTATCAAACGCCGACATTCGGAGGAACGGTAATAGGGTCGTCTGAAATATAGCGGCAAAGCTATTTCAAAAACGGTGAAAAGGCTATTTCGGATTTTTTCATTTTATTTTCGTTTTTGTACTAAAAAGAAAATTAAATAGGAAGAGTTTGATTGTTTTTGAATATATTAAATTGAAATTTGCTAGTTATACCGTTTGCTGATACGATTCGAAGCGAAGCAGATTCAAATAAATTCGCCAGTGCGTCTTTTGTTTTTAATCCAGTTTTTAACTGATTGAAAAGATTTAGATTATCTAATTTTATTTGATTTGATTTTAGAAATTTTTCGTTTTTGTATATAAATTTTCGCAAACGAAAACATTAGGGGTATAACCCTCCGTCATTAAATAACACTCAACATAAGGATAGATACTATGTCCACCCAATTACACGATGTTGACCCGATTGAAACCCAAGAGTGGTTGGACGCGTTAAGCTCAGTTTTGGAATACGAAGGCAGCGAACGTGCACAATACCTATTGGAACATCTGGTTAAATACAGCCGCGACAAAGGCGTTCGTATGCCTCACGGCACGACTACTCCGTATTTGAATACCGTTTCGGTTGAAGACGAAAAAGGTATTCCGGGCGATCAAAACATCGAACACCGCATCCGCGCATTCGTGCGCTGGAACGCCGCCGCCATCGTATTGCGCGCCGGTAAAAAAGATTTGGAGCTGGGTGGCCATATCGCATCTTTCCAATCTGCAGCAACCATGTACGAAGTGGGTTTCAACCACTTCTGGAAAGCTAAAGGCGAAGGTGAAGAAGGTGATTTGGTATTTTTCCAAGGCCACGTTTCTCCAGGCATCTATGCCCGCGCTTTCGTTGAAGGTCGTCTGACTGAAGACCAACTGGACAATTTCCGCCAAGAAGTGGACGGAAAAGGTCTGCCTTCTTACCCGCACCCGCACTTGCTGCCTGACTTCTGGCAGTTCCCGACCGTATCTATGGGTTTGGGTCCGATTATGGCGATTTACCAAGCCCGTTTCCTGAAATACTTGGAATCCCGTGGTCTCGCAAAAACCAAAGGCCGCAAAGTATGGGTATTCTGTGGTGACGGCGAAATGGATGAACCGGAAAGCCAAGGCGCGATTGCCCTTGCTGCACGCGAAGGTTTGGACAACCTGATTTTCGTCATCAACTGTAACCTGCAACGTTTGGACGGCCCAGTACGCGGTAACGGCAAAATCATTCAAGAGCTGGAAGGCAACTTTGCCGGCGCCGGCTGGAATGTTGTGAAAGTCATCTGGGGTCGTCGTTGGGACCGCCTCTTGGCAAAAGACAAAGACGGTATCCTGCGCAAACGCATGGAAGAATGTTTGGACGGTGACTACCAAACTTACAAATCCAAAGACGGTGCGTACGTTCGCGAACACTTCTTCAATACCCCTGAATTGAAAGCATTGGTTGCCGATATGACCGATGAGCAAATCTGGGCATTGAACCGCGGCGGTCACGACCCGCAAAAAGTGTACAACGCTTATGATCTCGCAGCTAACCATGCGGACGGCAAGCCTACCGTAATTTTGGCGAAAACCATTAAAGGTTATGGTATGGGCGCATCCGGCGAAGGTCAAAACGTTGCCCACCAAGCCAAAAAAATGGACAAAGCGTCTCTGAAACAATTCCGCGACCGCTTTGACATTCCTGTTACCGACGAGCAAATCGACAGCGGCGATCTGCCTTACCTGACTTTTGCTCCTGACAGCGAAGAATACAAATACCTGCACGCCCGCCGCGAAGCCTTGGGTGGTTACCTGCCTCAACGTCATCCGACAAAAGAGGTATTGGAAGTGCCTGAGTTGTCCGCATTCGATGCTCAACTGAAATCCAGCGGGGATCGTGAATTCTCGACCACTATGGCATTTGTCCGCATTCTGTCTACTCTGTTGAAAGACAAAAAAATCGGCAAACGCGTCGTACCTATCGTTCCAGACGAAAGCCGTACCTTCGGTATGGAAGGCATGTTCCGTCAATACGGTATTTGGAACCCGAAAGGCCAGCAATACACCCCGCAAGACAAAGACCAACTGATGTTCTACAAAGAATCCGTTGACGGTCAAATCTTGCAAGAAGGTATTAACGAACCAGGCGCGATGGCTGACTGGATCGCAGCTGCAACCAGCTATGCCAACAGCAACTTCGCGATGATTCCTTTCTACATTTACTACTCCATGTTTGGTTTCCAACGTATTGGCGACTTGGCATGGGCTGCTGGCGATATGCACGCACGCGGCTTCCTGTTGGGTGGTACTGCCGGTCGTACAACCTTGAACGGTGAAGGCCTGCAACACGAAGACGGCCACAGCCACATTCAAGCCGATTTGATCCCGAACTGTGTTTCTTACGATCCGACCTTCCAATACGAAGTAGCTGTTATCGTACAAGACGGTCTGCGCCGTATGTATGCCAATAACGAAGACGTGTTCTACTACATCACCTTGATGAACGAGAACTATGCTCATCCGGATATGCCTGAAGGTGCGGAACAAGACATCCTGAAAGGTATGTACTTGCTGAAAGCCGGTGGCAAAGGCGACAAGAAAGTTCAATTGATGGGTTCCGGTACCATCCTGCAAGAAGTGATTGCCGGTGCCGAATTGTTGAAAGCTGACTTCGGCGTAGAGGCAGACATTTGGTCTTGCCCGTCCTTCAACCTGCTGCACCGTGATGCCATCGAGGCAGAACGTTTCAACCGCCTGCATCCGCTGGAAGCTGAAAAAGTGCCTTTCGTTACTTCACAACTGCAAGGTCATGACGGTCCGGTTATCGCCGCTACTGACTATATCCGCAGCTATGCCGACCGTATCCGCGCGTACATTCCGAACGACTACCATGTCTTGGGTACCGATGGTTTCGGCCGCTCCGACAGCCGTGCCAACCTGCGCCGCTTCTTCGAAGTGGATCGCTACAACGTTGCCGTGGCAGCATTGAGCGCATTGGCAGAACAAGGCAAAGTCAGCAAAGAAACCGTTCAGCAAGCCATCGAAAAATACGGCATCAATGCCGACGTGGCTCCAAGCTGGAAACGTTAATTCTGTTTTCAGACGACCTCAAAGTAAATTTGCTTGCGGGGTCGTCTGAATCAAGAATACGTTGACGGTTTGCATAACGGATAGACCTTGAGTTACCAAGCAGCGGGCGCAAGTTGTACAAAAACTTCGAAGCGCAGAAAAGCTGCTCTGGAAATGGTTATCCGTGCCGGAAAACATAAGTGATGTCGTCTGAAACTGTTTTTCAGACGACCTCAAACCGAAATCATCAAAGGAACTCAAATGAGTATCGTAGAAATCAAAGTACCTGATATCGGCGGTCATGAAAACGTCGATATCATCGCAGTAGAAGTCAAAGCAGGCGACACCATCGCCGTTGACGACACCCTGATTACACTGGAAACCGACAAAGCCACTATGGACGTACCTGCCGATGCAGCAGGTGTTGTCAAAGAAGTGAAAGTCAAAGTCGGCGACAAAATCTCCGAAGGCGGCGTGATTCTGACCGTTGAAACCGGTGCTGCCGCTGCTGAAGCCGCTCCGGCTCCTGCCACTGAGGCACAACCTGCACCTGCCGCTGCACCCGCTGCCGCTCCTGCAGGCGGTGCAACCGTTCAAGTAGCCGTTCCTGATATTGGCGGTCATACTGATGTAGATGTAATCGCCGTTGAAGTCAAAGTGGGCGACACCGTTGCCGAAGACGATACGCTGATTACTCTGGAAACCGACAAAGCGACCATGGACGTACCTTGTACGGCTGCCGGTGTCGTTAAAGCCGTATTCCTGAAAGTCGGCGACAAAGTATCTGAAGGTACTGCCATTATCGAAGTGGAAACCGCCGGTTCTGCCGCCGCTCCTGCGCCTGCCCAAGCCGCCGCACCGGCAGCTGCACCTGCTCCGGCTGCCGCTCCTGCCGCAGCTCCGGCTCCTGTTGCCGCTCCTGCTCCCGCCGCTGCCAAAATCGACGAAGCTGCTTTTGCCAAAGCACACGCCGGTCCTTCCGCACGCAAACTGGCACGCGAATTGGGCGTAGATTTGGGTCAAGTCAAAGGTACCGGCTTGAAAGGCCGTATCATGGGCGACGACATTAAAGCCTTTGTGAAATCTGTGATGCAAGGCGGTGCGGCGAAACCTGCTGCTGCCGGCGCATCTTTGGGCGGCGGTCTGGACTTGCTGCCGTGGCCTAAAGTGGACTTCTCCAAATTCGGTAATGTCGAAGTTAAAGAATTGTCCCGCATTAAGAAAATTTCCGGTCAAAACCTGTCCCGCAACTGGGTTGTGATCCCGCACGTTACCGTTCACGAAGAAGCGGACATGACCGAATTGGAAGAATTCCGCAAACAGCTGAACAAAGAATGGGAACGCGAAGGCGTGAAACTGTCTCCGTTGGCGTTCATCATCAAAGCTTCCGTTTCTGCGCTGAAAGCCTTCCCAGAATTCAACGCTTCTTTGGATGGCGATAATCTGGTGCTGAAAAACTACTTCAACATCGGTTTTGCAGCCGATACGCCGAACGGACTGGTTGTTCCTGTCATCAAAGATGTGGATCAAAAAGGTCTGAAAGAAATCAGCCAAGAGCTGACCGAATTGTCTAAAAAAGCCCGCGAAGGCAAGCTCAAACCGCAAGAAATGCAAGGCGCCTGCTTTACCATTTCCAGCTTGGGCGGCATCGGCGGTACAGGCTTCACTCCGATTGTGAACGCACCTGAAGTTGCTATTTTGGGCGTGTGCAAATCCCAAATCAAACCGGTTTGGGACGGCAAAGAGTTCGCTCCTCGCCTGATGTGTCCGTTGAGCCTGTCCTTCGACCACCGCGTCATCGACGGTGCCGCCGGTATGCGCTTCACCGTATTCCTGGCGAACCTGTTGAAAGACTTCCGCCGCATTACCCTGTAATCCGAGCGTATTTCAGACGCCCTTCGACAAACAACTCGACAGGTCGTCTGAAAACAGAAGTCCGAATATCATTCAGAAAGATTAGACATGAGCTTAGTTGAATTGAAAGTGCCCGACATTGGCGGACACGAAAATGTAGATATTATCGCGGTTGAAGTGAACGTAGGCGACACCATCGCCGTTGACGATACCCTGATTACCTTGGAAACCGACAAAGCGACGATGGATGTACCTGCCGAAGTTGCGGGTGTGGTCAAAGAAGTCAAAGTCAAAGTCGGCGACAAAATTTCCGAAGGCGGCTTGATTGTAGTCGTTGAAGCAGAAGGCGCGGCTGCCGCTCCTAAAGCCGAAGCACCTGCTGCCCCTGCGCAAGAAGCCCCCAAAGCTGCCGCCCCTGCACCGCAAGCCGCGCAATTCGGTGGTTCTGCCGATGCTGAGTACGATGTAGTCGTATTGGGTGGCGGTCCTGGCGGTTACTCCGCTGCATTTGCCGCTGCTGACGAAGGTTTGAAAGTTGCCATCGTTGAACGTTACAAAACTTTGGGCGGCGTTTGCTTGAACGTCGGCTGTATCCCTTCCAAAGCCTTGTTGCACAACGCTGCCGTTATCGACGAAGTGCGCCACTTGGCTGCCAACGGCATCAAATACCCCGAGCCTGAACTCGACATCGACATGCTGCGCGGCTACAAAGAAGGCGTAGTTTCCCGCCTGACTACCGGTTTGGCAGGCATGGCTAAAGGCCGTAAAGTGGACGTTATCCAAGGCGACGGTCAATTCTTGGATCCGCACCACTTGGAAGTGTCGCTGACTACCGGCGATGTGTACGAGCAAGCTACGCCTACCGGTGAGAAAAAAATCGTTGCGTTCAAAAACTGTATCATCGCAGCGGGCAGCCGCGTAACCAAGCTGCCGTTTATCCCTGAAGATCCGCGCATCATCGATTCCAGCGGCGCTTTGGCTCTGAAAGAAGTACCGGGCAAGCTGCTGATTATCGGTGGCGGTATCATCGGCCTCGAAATGGGTACGGTTTACAGCACGCTGGGTTCGCGCCTTGACGTTGTTGAGATGATGGACGGTCTGATGCAAGGTGCCGACCGCGATTTGGTGAAAGTATGGCAAAAACAAAACGAATACCGTTTTGATAACATCATGATCAATACCAAAACCGTCGCAGTCGAGCCGAAAGAAGATGGTGTTTACGTTACTTTTGAAGGTGCGAACGCGCCGAAAGAGCCGCAACGCTACGATGCTGTATTGGTTGCCGCCGGCCGTGCGCCTAATGGCAAACTCATCAGCGCCGAAAAAGCAGGTGTTGCCGTAACCGACCGCGGTTTCATCGAAGTTGACAAACAAATGCGTACCAATGTGCCGCACATCTACGCCATCGGTGACATCGTCGGTCAACCTATGCTGGCACACAAAGCTGTTCATGAAGGTCACGTTGCCGCTGAAAACTGCGCCGGACACAAAGCTTATTTCGATGCCCGCGTGATTCCGGGCGTGGCTTATACCGCTCCCGAAGTCGCATGGGTTGGCGAAACCGAATTGTCTGCCAAAGCATCCGGTCGCAAAATCACCAAAGCCAACTTCCCGTGGGCAGCTTCCGGTCGCGCGATTGCCAACGGTTGCGATAACGGTTTCACCAAGCTGATTTTTGATGCGGAAACCGGCCGTATTATCGGCGGCGGTATCGTCGGTCCGAACGGCGGCGATATGATTGGCGAAATCTGCTTGGCAATCGAAATGGGTTGCGACGCGGCAGATATCGGCAAAACCATCCATCCTCACCCGACCTTGGGCGAATCCATCGGTATGGCTGCCGAAGTGGCGCTGGGTACTTGTACCGACCTGCCTGCTCAAAAGAAAAAATAAGTGTATTCAGTCAGTTGAATTAAACTGCTGACATTGCATTTATCAGTCAAAGGTCGTCTGAATCTTTCAGACGACCTTTTCGTCAAACAGCATATTGTCAGTGATAGTGATTTCGCTAACGATATAATGGATGAGCAAGAATGCGTGTCTAAGCTCCAAGTGAGTCACTTAGTAATGCATTAAAACAGCAAGCAAACAAGTTCGGTAGGATTGATACTGTCAACTGCTTGTCACATTTTTATTCATCAGCTATAAAAACAAACCGTTCCAAGGTTGACCCCATACATTCAGAGGTCGTCTGAAACCATATTGCAGATTTTCAGACGACTTTCCTCCAGTCTTATCAGATACAAGAAATAATTTATGAACGAAATAACTCCGGATTCCACCGTTCCTGATGAACACAAACGCTCCATCCGCAGCTTTGTGTTGCGTCAAGGGCATATGACTGCGGCGCAGCAGCGTGCCATTGATACGATGTGGCCGCAGTTCGGCATCGATTACCAAGATTCCGTGTTGGACTTGAATCAGCGTTTCGGCAGCGACCGTCCTAAGGTGTTGGAAATTGGTTTCGGCATGGGCGTGGCGACTGTTGAAATCGCCAAGCGCCTGCCTGATACCGACTTTTTGGCGATTGATGTACACGGTCCCGGCGTCGGCAACATTTTGAAATTGATTGAAGAAGAATACATCGGCAATATCCGCGTGATGCGGCACGATGCGGTCGAAGTGGTGGAAAATATGCTTTCAGACGACGTGCTCGACGGCATCCACATTTTCTTTCCCGACCCTTGGCACAAAAAACGCCATAACAAACGCCGCTTGGTGCAAACGCCTTTTGTGCAGAAACTGCTGCCCAAGTTGAAAGTCGGCGGCTATATCCATCTGGCGACCGACTGGGAAGAATACGCGCAACAGATGCTGGAAGTGTTGAGCGGTTTTGACAATTTGCAAAATACCGCCGCCGATTACGCGCCCACGCCCGACTATCGTCCCGAAACGAAATTTGAAGCCCGCGGCAAACGTTTGGGGCACGGCGTTTGGGATTTGGTTTTCAAACGCATCAAATAAACCGATTGGAGAATCTCCCATGTTTACAGGTATCGTCCAAGGTATCGGCGAAATCATCGCCATCCGAGAACCGTCCGCCGATTTCCGTACCCATGTCGTCAAGCTGCCGGAAGGGATGACCGAGCATCTGCAAATCGGCGCATCCGTCGCCAACAACGGCTGCTGCCTGACCATCACCCAAATCGACGGCGATACGGTCAGCTTTGATTTGATGAAGGAAACCTTGGAAAAGACCAATTTAGGTCGTCTGAAAACGGGAGATGCGGTTAATCTCGAACGTGCCGCCCGTTTCGGCGATGAAATCGGCGGACACGTCATGAGCGGGCATATCATGACGACTACGCGGATTACGCGGATAGAGCGCAGCGAGTTTAACCGCACGGTATGGTTTGCACTGCCGCCCGAACTCAAACCCTATATTTTGAGCAAAGGCTTTGTCGGTTTGGACGGTTGCAGCCTGACCATAGGCGATGTTACCGATACGGAATTCAATGTCCACCTGATTCCGGAAACTTTGACGCGCACCTTGTTCGGCAGCCGGAAAGAGGGCGATGTCATCAATATCGAGATCGACCCGCAGACCCAAGCCGTTGTCGATACCGTGATGCGCGTGATGGCGCAGCAAAATCCTGCCACATCAGGACAATAGGGATATATATGAAACTCGCTGCCTTTTTGCAAAAAGCCTATTCCGTTTTTAACCGTCTTGATTTGGTGTTGCCCGAAGAACCCGGCAAAACCGACTGGAACGCTTTGGCATACCGTTGGCACAGCGTTGGTAAAAAAGGGATTTTGGAGAGCCTGCCAAACCCGCATACCTTTCCGCTTAACCGTCTTGCCGCCGTCGGGGCGCAAACCGAAAAGCTCAAGCGTAATACCGAGCAGTTTTTGGCAGGCCGTTCTGCGAATAATGTTTTGATGAGCGGTTCGCGCGGAACGGGCAAATCCTCGCTGGTCAAAGCCCTGTTACACGAATATGCCGACCAAGGGCTACGCTTGATTGAAGTTGATAAGAGCGATTTGGTCAGTCTGCCCGCGCTGCTTTCCTTGTTGAAAGACCGTCCCGAAAAATTCATCGTATTCTGCGATGACCTATCGTTTGAAACCGGCGATGAAACGTATAAAGCTTTGAAAACCGCATTGGACGGCGGTTTGTCGCAAAGATGCAGCAACGTATTGGTATACGCGACGTCCAACCGGCGCCACCTGATGCCTGAATATATGGATGAAAACGGCGGGACAACGGGTATACGCGGTGAAATCCATCAAAAAGAAGCCGTTGAGGAAAAAATTTCCCTGTCCGACCGTTTCGGCTTGTGGTTGAGTTTTTATCCGTTCGATCAAAACGACTACCTTCAAGCGGTTGAAAATTGGTTGGATGATTTCGGCGTAGATTTTGATGAAACGGCACGCAAGGCAGCGTTGCAATGGGCGCAAATGCGCGGTAATCGTTCGGGGCGCTCAGCTTGGCAGTTTGCGTGTGATTGGGCAGGACGTTTGCCGGAACAACGGATTTTGGATTGAGGTTTCGAGAAATACGCCTGCCGTACTGAAATCTGCGGGAGGATAAGGGTAGGTAAGGCTTTTTCCGGTTCAATTTCTTCCGACAGCATCGCTTTGAATCGCCATATCGTTCAAAAGGTCGTCTGAAACAGGATTTCAGACGACCTTTTTGTACGGATAAATCAGGAAAGCGATATGTCAGCGAAGGCAGGAAGAGAGCCAAAGCTGGCGTTGGCGCGGATTGAGCAGGTGGTAGAAGCGGTGTTGGATTTCCAATTCTTCCACAGCGAAATCCATGCTCGACAAGTAGCGGGTTTCGACGTAATCGCGCGCGTTGTTTTGATCGAAATTATCCGCCGCAAGGATTTTCATAATGACTTGGCGGCGGTTGCGGTCTGTGCGGACGAGTTTACGGTATGCCTTGTCCGATGCCTGTTTGTAATCATTGCGGATGCGGCGCAAGGCATTGTGTTGGTCTTGCGTCAGATTAAGGGAGCGGATGTCGCAATTGGCTTGAAAATCGTCCAGCTTGATATATTGGGGACCGGCGTGCGTGGGGGTGACAGCCATCAGTAGCGCGACCGATAGTGAACAGAGGGGTAAATAAGATTTGAATCTGGCAGACACAGCGTTTTCCTAGTTTCCGTAACCGCGCAAATATACCCGATTAGCGTGTGAAAGGCAGTATCCCTCCAGTTAACTTTTGTTAACTTCATATCTTTATTTTATTTCTGTCAAAACATATCGTTAACCAATAATTATCTATGCATATGCTTACTTTTGTTAAATATTAATAATGCATAGTTAGTGTTGACTGGGGCGTTGGTGGTAGAATACGAAAAATTATCCGTTTATCAAACCACACCAGCCGACTGGATTTCTATGAACCAAAAATTCCGTATTGCGCCCAGTATCTTATCTGCCGATTTTGCCCGTTTGGGCGAAGAAGTAACGAAAGTTATCGAAGCAGGAGCCGATTTGATCCATTTCGACGTGATGGACAATCATTATGTGCCGAACCTGACTTTCGGTCCTATGGTCTGCGCAGCGTTGAAGCCTTATGCCACCGTGCCGATTGATGTGCATCTGATGGTCGAACCTGTTGATGATCTGATTCAGGCATTCGCCAAAGCAGGGGCGTCGATTATCACGTTTCATCCCGAAGCCAGCCGCCATATCGACCGCAGCCTCAGCCTGATTAAAGACGCAGGCTGTCAGGCAGGATTGGTGTTGAATCCAGCAACTCCCGCCTACGTTTTGGAAAACGTATTGGATAGGCTGGACATGGTATTGCTGATGTCGGTCAACCCCGGATTCGGCGGACAAAGCTTCATTCCGCACACTCTTGAAAAAATTCGTCAAGTGCGGGCAATGTTGGATCAGTACGAAGCGCAAAGCGGGCGGCACATCGCTATCGAAGTTGACGGCGGCATCAAAACCGACAATATCGCTGCCGTCGCGGCGGCGGGCGCCGATACTTTTGTGGCTGGTTCGGCAATTTTTGGCAAGCCGGACTATAAAGCGGTGATTACCGAGATGCGCGGACAACTGGCGCAACTTGGTTGAGTCGGCTTTGAAGTCGTCTGAAAACAAACGTAGCGGATTTTGCGAAAAGCAAAATCATCATGTAGATATAGATTTTAAGGTTTTATTATGAAAAATTATTGGTTTCAAAAAAGTTTGAAATTTGTTGCGGTAGCGGTCTTTGCAGTATCTCCGCTGACCGTGTCAGCGCATGGGATGCATAAGCACAAACCTTTATCATTGGAAGAATTGCCGGAAATCTGCCGCCAATATTTCGCGCGCGCAGATGTATGCTATAAAAAAGTAGGAAAGAAAGCCGATTTCCAACGCAACAATACGAAATTTTTATTCCAAGCGTTGCCTGCGGCAGATTTGGGACAACGGCAACGTATGTGTCAAATTGCGATGGATTCGTTCAAAGAGAAAACAAGCAATCTTCATTGCGAATAGGATTGCCCGTCTTTTTTCAGACAACGCTTGTATGAAAACAGGCTGCACAAAACTGTTTTGTATGGTAAAGTTTGCTTTTAATAACTCGGCGGTTTAAAGCCGTCATTCAGGGGCTGTTTGAATTTAAAATCAGATTTGTTGGAAACGCTGCATCGTTTGCGCGGCGTATTTCGAGAAACGGGCTGTGTGTCCGTCTGATTTTAAATTCAAGCAGCCCTTTGCGTTTACAAAAACAGATAGAAGGTAGATTTGCATGCAATCTTGGCAGCTTCCCGAACATGTTGCCGATGTGTTGCCGACCAACGCCCGACAGTTGGAAAGCGCGCGAGAGCAGTTGTTGACTTTGTTCCGAGTGCACGGTTACGAGCTGGTACAGCCTCCGCTGATGGAATACAGCCATTCCCTGCTGACGCACATTGACGCGGGTTTGTCTTTGAAAACCATTTTGGTGGTCGATCAGCTGAGCGGTCGGCAGCTAGGCATCCGCGCCGATATTACGCCGCAAGTGGCGCGTATCGATGCGCATCTTTTGTCCGCCAATCAAGGGATTAACCGATTGTGTTACGCAGGTCCTGTGTTGCACGCGCGGCCGGAGGGTTTGCTCAATATGCGCGAACCTTTGCAGGCGGGGGCGGAGATGTATGGTTTCGCCGACATCAGGGCGGATATCGAACTGATTGACTTGATGCTCAAGAGCATGAAGATTGCCGATATGGGCGAGGTTTTGCTGTCGTTGGGGCACATCGGCGTATTCCGCGCTTTGTCCGATGCGGCGCATTTGGATGCGGAGCAGTCCAAAACACTGCTTGCTTTGATGCAGGATAAAGATACCGAGGCGGTCGAAGCACAGGTTAAGGCTTGGAAACTCGACGGCATGTGGGCGAAAGCATTTGCGCTGCTGCCGCGTCTGTATGGCGGACGGGAAGTGTTGTCCGCCGCACGCGAACGATTGCCGGATTTGTCTGCGGTCGGCAGCGCCTTGGACGAGTTGCAGGCAGTATGCGACGCATTCCCGAATCAGAAAGTCCATATCGATTTATCCGAACTGCGCGTCGATAATTACCATACGGGCTTACTGTATGCCGCATACGGTTCCAATTTCCATGACGCAGTCGCACGAGGCGGGCGTTATGACGGATTGGGCGAATATTTCGGCCGCGCACGTCCGGCAACAGGATTCAGTTTCGACTTGCGCAGCTTTATCGGACGTTTGCCCGCCATTGAGCGGCAACCCGTCGTGTTGGTCGATGCGGACGATGCCGAAGCGGCTCGCGAAGCAGTCGAAGCCTTGCGTGAACAAGGGCAGTGTGTCGTGATTGACTACGGTATCGGACACAATGCTTCGGAAGAGATTACAGGTCGTCTGAAAAAGTCGGACGGCGTTTGGCAGGTTGTTAAACTTTAAATACCCATTCATAGCGGATTAAATGCAAATCAGGGTAGGGCGCAAAGCCGTCTTGGTTTGAAGTTGATTCACGATAATTTTTTAATATTAATAGGTTATATGGCTATGGCTAAAAATGTTGTAGTAATCGGCGCCCAGTGGGGCGATGAAGGCAAAGGTAAAATCGTTGACTGGCTGGCGGAAGAGACCAGCGGTGTCGTGCGTTTTCAAGGCGGACACAATGCGGGGCACACTTTGGTCGTCGGCGGCAAGAAAACCATTTTGCGCCTGATTCCGAGCGGCATTCTGCATGAAAACTTGGACTGCTTTATCGGCTCGGGCGTTGTCGTTTCCCCCGAAGCATTGTTGGGTGAAATTGACGAATTGAACGCAGCAGGCGTGAAAAACGTTGAAGGTCGTCTGAAAATCGCGCCGACCTGCCCGCTAATCCTGCCTTACCACATCGCGCTTGACCAAGCCCGCGAAGCATCTCGCGGCAAGGGCAAAATCGGCACGACCGGCCGCGGCATCGGTCCTGCCTACGAAGACAAAGTGGCACGCCGCGCCATCCGCGTCGTCGATTTGCTGCATCCTGAAAAACTGCGTGAAAAACTGGATGCCATCCTTGCCTATTACAATGTCCAACTGCAACATCTGCACAATGCCGAGCCGGTTAAAGCAGAAGACGTGATGGCGGTTATCGAAAAAGTCGCGCCGCGCATTACGCCGATGATTACCGACGTATCTCGTGTGTTGAATGAGAAAAACAAAAAGGGCGAAAAACTGCTGTTTGAAGGCGCGCAAGGTACGCTGTTGGACATCGACTACGGCACTTACCCCTTCGTTACCTCGTCCAACTGCTTGGCGGGAGCCGCTTCCGCAGGCGCAGGCGTAGGTCCTCAAATGCTGGATTATGTTTTGGGCATCGTCAAAGCCTATACCACGCGCGTCGGCTCAGGTCCGTTCCCGACTGAATTGTTTGACGAAGTCGGTGCAGGTTTGGCAGAGCGAGGACACGAATTCGGTTCCGTAACCGGCCGCGCACGCCGCTGCGGTTGGTTTGATGCCGCCGCATTGAAACGCTCCATCCAAGTCAACGGTATTTCTGGTATGTGTATCACCAAACTGGACGTGATGGACGGCATTGAAACCATCAATATCTGTGTCGGCTACGAATTGCCCGACGGCAGCAAAACCGACATCCTGCCTTGCGGTTCCGATGCGGTAGAAACCTGCAAGCCGATTTACGAAACCATGCCCGGCTGGAGCGAATCCACTTTCGGCGTGAAAAGCTACGACGCATTGCCTGCCAATGCCAAAGCATATTTGAAACGTATCGAAGAAGTCTGCGGTGCACCGGTAGCCATCGTCTCCACCGGCCCCGACCGTGAAGAAACCATCGTTTTGCATCATCCGTTCGCATAATGGTTTGATTGTAAAAGGTCGTCTGAAAACTTAGGTTTTCAGACGACCTTTTTGTATTGATAACCGATTTATAGTGGATTAACTTTAAACCAGTACGGCGTTACCTCGTCTTGCCGTACTATCTGTACTGTCTGCGGCTTCGTCGCCTTGTCCTGATTTAAATTTAATCCACTATACCGTCAATCCAAGCATCTTGATTGCGTTCAATCTTATCTTGTCTTATGAAAGGGGTCGTCTGAAAAATCGACTGCGGTTTTCAGACGACCTCTTGTTCAATCCAATCACTTGCACACGGCGGATACTTTGATTTCGACCGCCCATTCCGGTTTGGCGAGTTTGGCTTCGATGCAGGCGCGGGCTGGGGCGCGGCCGGGGGCTGTCCAGGCATCCCAGGCTTCGTTCATGGCGGCGTAGTCGTTCATATCGGTTAGGAAGATGGTGGCTTCGAGGATGTGTGCTTTGTCGGAGCCACATTCTTCGAGCCAATGGTCGATTTGCGCCAAGACGTTTTCGGTTTGGGCTTTGGCATCGGCTTCGGGATTTTCGGGAACCATGCCGGAGAGGAAGACAAATCCTCCCGCGCAGACGGCTTCGGAGTAGCGTTCGGTTGTACCGAGGTATCGGATATTCATTTGATATTCCTTGAGGTTGAGGCGCATGGGGCATTTTGTCCCGTCATCGGATTTCGGTTTTCCGATTGGGTCGGAATAAGATGACGGGTATTGTGCAGGGGCTTATGGTAACATTCAGCTTGATTGTCTGCCACAGCAGGCGGGCTGTTTTTGAAAAGATGCGGAAACTATTTTTACGCGTCATTGTCATATTGAGTTTAGGTCGTCTGAATATTATTGGAACTGCATCATGAGCAAAAATACCGATTATCCGGTTACTTCTGCCGTCCGTTTCCTGCGTACACATAAAATTGATTTTGAGCCTTATATTTATGTTTATGAAGAACACGGCGGGACAGCGCAGTTTGCGGATTTGTTCGGCGTGGACGAGCATCAGGTGGTCAAAACCATCGTGCTGCAAAACGAAGCGAAGAAAGGGTTGGTCGTCGTGATGCACGGCGATAAGCAGATTTCGACCCGCAATCTGGCGCGCGATTTGGGTATGAAACACATCGAGCCTGCCGATCCGAAACAGGCAAACAAATGGACGGGCTATCTGGTGGGCGGGACGACGCCTTTCGGTATGAAAACCCAGTTGCCTGTTTATGTTGAAAAAAGTATTTGGAATTTGGAGAAGGTTTATATCAACGGCGGCAAGCGCGGATTTATCATCGGCATCAGTCCGCAGGCTTTGCGGACTTTGAATCCGCAAGATGTACAGGTCGCCGTCTAAAGGGATGCGAAACGGTTTTTAAGTCGGGAAACGCAGATTCGGGCAAATTTGAAGGTTTTATAAAAAGAACACAATGCCTGTTTTATATCTGTTTTCATTCTGTCAAACAGCCTGTTGCCGTGATTTCACGGTATCGGGCTTTGGCAAACACAAACCAAAGAGGCACACCCTAATATGGAAAACCGTAATTTTTATGAAATTCTCGGCATTTCGGCGGATGCGGACATTGCAGAAATCAGAAAAGCCTATCGCGATTCGGCAATGAAATACCATCCCGATCGTAATCCCGGCAATCCTGATGCGGAAGAGCGTTTCAAGGAAATCCGTCAGGCTTACGATACGCTGGTCGATCCTGAACGTCGTGCATGGTACGACGAGTCGCTCCGTGAATTCAGCGGCAGAAACGGGCAGACCGCCAGCCAACAGACCACCAGCCAACAGACCGGCAATACGGCGGAAATGTTGCGCCAAGACGGCGACCGTACTTACGTTATGGCGATGTATGCCTTGTTGGCTTTGGGATTGCTTACCTTCGTCATGCCGGTTGCCGGCATCATCTTGGCGTATGTGAAACGTGGCGATATGAGCGACTCGGTTTATAATAACCATGCAGATTATCTGATTAAAACCTTCTGGGGTGGTCTCGCGGGGTTTATATTGAGTAAACTCACTGCGTTGATCGGTCTCGGCGCCGTGGTACTGTTTTTGGTATCGGTTTGGTTTGTTTACCGTCTGGCAGCCGGATTCATCAAGCTGACGGACAACAAGCGCATGTCTTTGGATACTTGGTTCTAAGCGCGACAGCCCGCTTTGTTTTCAGACGACCTTTGCATTCCGAGGTCGTCTGAAATTTTTATAGGGGTCGTTTGCGGGAAACTAAATAGAAAAACAGGACACAAAGAAGGTCGTCTGAAATCTGTCCGGTGCATCCGACACACTTAATCAAAGGAAAAACATGATTTATTTATTGGCAAGCATATTGTGCAGCGTGTCTGTGTCGGTATTGCTCAAATTGGCGCGTAAGAACAAAATCGACGTCGCGCAGGCGGTGGCGGTGAACTACATTGTCGCGGTCGCGTTGACGGCTTGGGTGTTGAAACCCGATTTGAGCAACCCGAAAGCCTTTTTGCCGACTTGGTGGCTGTTTGGCGCGCTGGGCGTGCTTTTGCCTTCGGTGTTTGTGATTATGGGCAAAGCGGTTGATGCGGCGGGCATCGTCAAGTCCGATGCGGCGCAACGTTTGTCTTTGATTTTGCCGATTATTTCCGCGTTCGTCATTTTTGGCGAAGCCTTGACCGAAGGGCGGCTGATAGGCATCGCTTTGGCGTTTGTGGCTTTGTTCTGCCTGTTGTGGAAAGCCGACGGCGGCAAGAAATCGGGCGGATTGGGTACGCAAATCATGTTGCTCGCAGGCGTTTGGGCGGGCTACGGCATCATCGACATCCTCTTCAAACAGCTCGCCAAAAGCGGCACGGCGTTTTCCGGCAACCTCTTGGTCGCTTTCAGCCTCGCCGGTATTTTGATGTTCGGCTACCTTTTCTCCCAATCGACCAAGTGGACGAAAGAAGGCATTATCGGCGGCATCGTTTTGGGCGGTGTCATCGGCATGGCTTACGGTGATATGAACTTCCTCGGTTTTATGCAGGCGATTTACAAGGGCTTCAGCAGCATGTTTGATATTTTCCTTCTCTCCATGCTAACCGGCGGCCTGGCAGCCATGGTTAATAAAGCGGGCGGTATCGCCTATCTCCTGCATTCGGTCGAAAAATTTATTACCGGCACCAAATCGGCTCAGCTCGGTATTTCCGCGCTCGTGTCCGTTACGTATATGGCTTTGGCAAATAACACGGTATCTATTATTATTAACGGTGAAATGGCAAAACGCCTTTGTTACAGATACAAAGTCGATCCTCGCCGCAGTGCGGCCCTTTTGAGCACGTTTTCGTCCATCTTCCAGGGCCTTATCCCCTACGGGGCGTAGATGCTCATTGTTACGGGATTTACGGCAGGTCTTATCTCTCCTCTCGACGTATTGCCGTATACATGGTTCCTCTATCTTTTGGCAATTTCCGCGGTTGTGTCCGTTTTCATTCCCTTTTCCGACGGCTTTATCAAACGCGATCCGTGGAATTATGAACGGCAGATGGCGCAGAGTAAAGTGGACATGCTGAACCGGTAACTGCGTGTACGGTATCGGTAAGCGTATTTGTCTTATTATGTTTAACGGCAGTATAACGAAATACTGCCCGAACCGAAGCGAGCCGGATTTACAAGGCTCCTGAATGTGTTTTCTGTAAATAAAAGAGCCGGGATATCTCTGCGGTTGAATGCCAAGAGAAATCCCGGTTTTTTGTGCGGAAAAGGCTGCGGATTAAAGTAAGAGAATCTCTCTTTATGTTGCCGCGCCCGTTCTCGTATATCCGTCGTTCGGATTAGAACGCCGGTAATACGGAACCGCGGAAATGTTCTTCAATAAATTTTTTAATCGCGTCGGACTGATAGATTTCAACGATTTTCCTGTATGCGGCATTGTCCGCATCTTCGGTGCGAACTGCGATGACATTTGCGTACGGGGAGTTCTTATCCTCAACGATGAGCGCATCGCTTTGCGGGTTGAGTCCGGCGGGAATTGCATAGTTCGTGTTTACGCAGGCAAGATCCATGTCGTCGAGGGACCGGGCGATTTGTGCCGCGTCGAGTTCTACGATTTGGAGATGCTTCGGATTTTCGACGATGTCCTGAACCGTTGCGTCAACAGTTTTGCCGTCTTTCAGTTTAATGAGCTTTGCCTGCTGCAAAAGAAGAAGAGCACGAGCGCCGTTTGTCGGATCGTTCGGTATCGCCGTTTTGGCACCGTCGGCTGTTTCGTCGAGGCTCTTGTATTTATGGGAGAAAATGCCCATGGGCAGAATAATTGTTTTGCCGATAGATGTTAAGGTAAGCCCTTGTTTTTTTACGACGTTGTCGAGGTACGGCTGATGCTGGAAGGAATTCATATCCAAATCCTTCTGAGAAAGTGCCGTGTTGGGCTGCACATAGTCGTTGAATTCAACAACTTTTAACGTGATGCCTTGTTTAGCCGCTTCTTTAGCCACTTCTTCCATGACTTCCGCATGAGGGCCGGCAGTTACACCGATTTTAATTTCTTGCCTGTCCGCCGAACCGCCGTCCGAGCTGCCGCAGCCTGCCGCAAATGCGGCAGCGGCCGCTATGAGGAGTAAGGCAAGACCTTTTTTCCAATACAATTTCATAGATACAACATCCCTTTCATAATATAGTGTACGCGGCCGAAAAAAAGCCGTCATACAGATGACGGCTTTTATACTGTGCTCATTCATCTGCCGGCATACGCCGTTGGAGTTGGCACCTTCCCGTTGACGGGGGTTGCCGCAATGTCATCGGGCCATATCCCTCGATTGCTCTTGATGAAACTATATTCAATTAGTTGAGGCTCATTTTAACATTGAATGAGTAACCTGTCAATAAATTTTATTGGGAAAAGTGTATTTTACCCGACTTACGTATGACCTTCGGATCCATGGCGCTTTTAATGGGTGTCTGAGCGTCTTTCGCCTGCCGACGTGAACTTTCCATATACGCATTTTTGTGCAATCTCATGTTTGTCGATTAAGCAGCCGTCGATGTTGTCTGTATAAGTATAGACTTTGATGGAATGATTTCGCTGTATCCGCTTAATTGATATAAGTCGTGTGATTAACCTGTTTTGCGAAGCGGCTTAAAACAGGCTCTTCTTTTTTGTATAAAGGAGCTGTTATGTCACAGCCCCGCCTTTCGCGTGTCCTGATACGGGTATCAGGAATTTCGACTAAGGCAGGGAAAGGTGTGTGGTAAAATAGAAAAGATGGGGAAGGGAATTTTTGAAAAGGAGACTGCCTGATCATGAATATCATAGATGCCCACAGTCATTGTATATTTCCGGAATATATTGATCTGCTGGCCAAATACAAAGCTCTGCTTGAAGACGGATTTCCACTGCCGAAAGACTGGTCCATTGAAAAACAATTGGAACTTATGGATGAGGGGAATATTTCCTGGTCGATGCTCTCTCTTTCATCGCCGCATCCATATTTCGGCAACAAGAAAGAAAGTATCCGAATATGCCGTCAAATCAATGAGAAACTGGCTGAAGCAAAGAGAAAGTATCCGGAC